>Ga0255353_1000290_pt1 | contig 33101 bp, 22 predicted proteins | sample HBST25metaG_FD_189941 | JGI IMG/M metagenome (GOLD analysis project Ga0255353, IMG submission 189941) | Peat soil microbial communities from Stordalen Mire, Sweden - H.B.S.T25 | ecosystem: Environmental > Terrestrial > Soil > Wetlands > Peat | place: Sweden: Norrbotten County, Stordalen Mire...
GGCGTGTTGCTTTGGAAGAAATTCGGCCCATAAATCTGGCCGCCGCCTGTGCCGTTGCCACTGTTTCCTGGGTTGCTGAGGGTTGGATGGTTCAACAGGTTGAAGGCATCCGCGCGGAACTGTACGTACTGCTCGCGGAAGGTTGTGAAGTTCTTGAACAGCGACATGTTGATGCTGTAGTAGCCCGGGCCGTAGATCGTGTTTGACCTGCCGCCGAGCAACTCGAGCGCGGACGCCTCATCTGTGACGGGGCCATAGAACTGATAGCCGCCGGTGCCGGCGGGCGTACCCACGGGTGCAATCGCGTTTCCAGGCAGTGGGTTGGCGAAGGCGCAAGGGTTATACCAGTGCTCCTTTGTCCTCGTCTTGGCAGCGCACTCAACACCCGGATTGTTGGCTTGGTCCGCGCTGCCACCGGCGGCAAATGGATCGTGGATCTTGATTGCTCTTGCTCCGCCTCCGGCTGCCGTGCTGATATCGGGCGACACCGAAAATGGCGTTCCCGTTTGGGCCGCGAAGGTGAGGCTGGTGGACCAACCACCCACGGCTTCGTCGGCGAGGCGAGAATTGTTCAGGTATTGTTTCCCTTTGCCGAAAGGCAACTGGTAGCTGCTGTTGAGTGTCACCCTGTGGCGGACATCGTAGGGCGAGTTGGTGTATTCCTCGCCATACGGGATAAGCGCCATGTTGCGGTCGCCGACAGCCGTGCTGAGACCGCCCGGATCGCTGTCGTCGGTGAGGCTGTGCGCCCACGTGTAGGTTGCAAGGAAGCTGAGTCCCTTGGACATCCGCTTCTCCAATTTGGCCTGCAGCGAGTTGTATTCGCTGACGCCGGCAAAGTGAATGATACCCATGCCGCCCAGGTCAGGGAACGGCTGATACTGCTGCGTGTTGGTGCCCGGCGCATAAAGACCACGCACCGTGTTGGGATTGTCGTAGAGCGGCAGATGACGCGATCCGTTGCCGACATAGCTCAGTGTGGCAGCCATGTCGTTGGTCACCTGACGCTGCAATGCAAGGTTGTAGCTGATGGTGTAGGGCGTCTTGATGTTGGGGTCGATGCCAATGAGTCCTGGATTCGAGACGAAGTTCTGAATGCCGTTGCCGGTCTTTGCTACCAGGCCGGTCTCCAGCGAGATCTGATCACTGGCAAGTGATGGGCAGTTGCCGGCCGAGCAGCTCGGCGCATAAATATATGCCGAGTTCGACCAGGGGAAGTTGCTTCCCAGATTCGTGTTTCCCTCGCTCTGCAAGCCGCCATAGAACAGGCCGATGCCGCCACGGACGACGGTCTTGGCCATCGGCTGGTAGGCAAAGCCGACGCGTGGAGCGAAGTTGAGCGTCTGCGCATTCGCCAAGCGCTCGTTATCCACATACTGGATGGTCACGTTGTCTTTGGCGAGTGTGTCAAGAAACGGCGTGCCCAAAACCACATCCTTTGACCTGGACGGGATCTGATATACGGCGGACCCGGTGCCGATGCCCAGGTTGCCGGCTTGCGTAATGTTGGCCTGGTTTCCTGCCTGTTCCTTGTAGTTCTGGTAGTGGTCGTATCTCAGGCCAAGATTGACCGTCAGGCGCTGCGAGATCTTCCAGTCGTCCTGAAAGTAGACCGAGTTGTACCACTGCGCGTCGTTGAATGGCGGGCTGGTGTAGATGTCGGCAGAGTACATCTGGTCGGCGAGGAAGTCCGCTACGCCGTAACCTGAATACCCATTTCCCGGCTGCCCGGTGTAGGTGTTGTTATAGAAGTATTGCCCCAGCGGAGCGGGCGCATACCGATCGAAGACGCGAATGGCCTGAAAGGACACACCAATCTTCAGCGAGTGGTTGCCGATGGTCTTGCTGGCGTTATCCAATATCTGATAAACGTTCTGTGCTTCGTCCTGCGTACCGACGGAACCCCAGCGATTGATGCTTCCATCATCGAAGTAGCCCAGCGGCAAGCCGCCCAGTCCGGCTCCAAGATCCGGAACTCCACCCAGGCCGAGGGTCGCAGCAAGAGTATTGTTGTTGGCATTCGGCTGGTGATAGATGGAAGAGATCCAGTTATAGCCGAAACGGAACTCATTGGTGAGGCTCGGCCCGAAGGAATGGGTCTCGCTCAGCATGAAGTTCTTGGCCAGGTTGGTGTCGTTCTGGCCGCCGAAGCCGCTTCCATCAAGAAGACTGCCCAGCGGAAGTCCATTGACCTTGATCTCGTGCGCATAGCTGAAGCGCGCGTAGGTCTGGTCCTTCTGCGTGATGTTCCAGTCAAGACGCTGGTCCCACTGCACCGTATCGTCCGACTGGCCGAGGTTCACGTTGTAGTTGTTGTACGTTTGTCCGGTGACTCCGGCATTCGGAGTGGGATACAACTTGAGGATATTCTGTGCGACGCCATTGATCTGGCCGGCGCAGAAGACATTGTTCTGGTCATTGCAAGTCAGCGTTTCAGTGCCGCCCGAATTCGGCTGAAATAGCTGGGTCGGCTCATTGCGATTGGTGAGAGTGGGATTCAGTAACTCGGAGAAGTCCCCCTTGAGCATGTTGGCGGTGGGCACGCTGGTGATCGATGGATTCGCAATCGAGATGCGATTCGCCTCCATGTCGCCGAAGTAGAAAACGTGCTCCTTCCAGATAGGGAGACCGAGGGTGGCGCCGAACTGGTTCTGGTGATACGGTCCCTTGGTTGCGGCGTTCCAATTCTGCGCGTCCAGGTTCGTGTTGCGGAGATACTCCCACAAGTCGCCGTGGATCTGATTGGTTCCGGACTTGATGCTGGCATTCAAGACCGCGCCAGCGGAATGGCCGAACTCCGCGCTGTAGTCGCTGGTTTGCAGGTTGAACTCAGCCAGGGCATCGGGCGGAGGGCGCATCACGTAGCTCGAGCCGTTGAGGAAGTCGATAAGATTGGTGTTGTTATCGACGCCGTCCAGAATGAAGTCGTTTTGCTCGGCGCTCTGTCCGTTGGCGATAAAGTCGCCGGAGCCGCTGCCGCGTGTGTTGCCGAACGGAGGAGCCACGCCCGCGGTCAACTGCGCGGTATACACCCAGTTACGCCCATTGAGCGGTGTGTTGTTGATGGTTTCGGAACTGATGACCTGGCCGACTTCAGCGGTTTGCGATTGAACCAGTGGCTCACTGTCCGCCGAAACAGTGACTTCCTGCATCACTGCGCCCAGATGCAAGACAAGTGTTACGTTCAGCCGCTGCTGAATATCCAGATGCAGATTTTCCTGGATGGTGGTGCGAAAGTTGGGCGCGGTGGCAGTCAGTTTGTAGTTTCCGATTTTGACCGGCGAGAAGACGAAGACACCGCTCCCATTGGCGGTGCGCTCGAGAGCGAAGTCAGTGTCTGTTGCTGTGAGCGTGACCTTCGCACCCTGAATTACCGCGCCCTGGTCGTCCTGGACAACACCGGTGATGGCTCCCTGGTCGGTTTGTGCCCAGACCGCCGGCACAAACAGTGCGAGCGCGCAGGCGCAAATGCCGAACCACAAGGCGCGTATTGCAGGTACCCTGGTTCTTTTGACGAGACCTTTCAACATTTTTTCGGCCTTCCATTCTTGCCCATCGCTCGTGGATCGTTCGCCATATAGGGCGATGAACTGTAAATCTTCCGCTAACACTCGACGCCCCAACGATGTGCGTCATTGCATGGATGCGTCACAAGCCTCAGACTCCGCGCTGGAGGTGCATGAGCGCTTATCTATATCGAATTCTTACGATATAGCTGGTGTGGTTCACCGTGGCGTCATTTCTGAGCGCTCAAAAATTGTTAATCTCACCCGATGGAGTTGTCAAGACGCTTTTCGCTTTTTTTGAGAATCGCCGGCTTTGCGCCGCGCGGGAACATCTCCGCATCGATCCGGGGAGCATGGGCCAGAATCGCGCGGAGAGTCGCAAGTAACTGGTTTGGATTCAGATAGGCCATGCAAGTCGCATGGGGCGCGCTGGAAAATTGGCGCGCCAATGTGCGGGTCCGCATATCGAGGGAGCGGCCGCTCTGCACTTCTGGGAAGAAGTCAGCGTTTTAGGATTCGTTGTACTGGGTGAAGTCGTTCGTAATCACTTTTCAGCGCCGCCGGCTTTCTTTCCCAACTGTCGTAGGCCGTCGCCGCAATGCCGACCATCGTTTTATGAATATATTGCTCGACGATATCTCCATCTCGTTCCTTGATAAAGTCGATGATGCGCCGATACGCCGGGAAATCCTTGGACCACAACGATGCGCTTTGGCCACTGACAATTGCCCGGATGCGCACGAACGCGAAGAAGGGCGGGAGGATTCTGTACGACTGATCGATCAGGTACGGATTCTCCGACAACCGGCAGAGTTCCAGGTGAAATGCAAGGTTGGCGTCGAGCAGCACCGCAACATCGTCTTTCTCGGCCGAGTGACGCATCGTCTTGAGCGCCTGCTCCAGTTTGGAAGTGTCGCAGCCCCTTTCAGCAGCAAGTCTCGCCGCAAGCCCTTCCATGGCTCCGCGCAACTGATAGATATGCTTGACGTCGTCTGCATTCAGGCTTACAACTCGCGCGCTTCGACCGAGTGCTTTGGTCACGAAGCCTTCTTTGGCCAAAATGTTGATCGCCTCGCGGATGGAACCTTGCGAAACGCCGAGCGACCTGCCCCAGACCCCCTCGACAATCTTCTCGCCAGGACGCAGCACGCCTTTCACAATTTCTGCGCGAAGCCGCTCAGCCAAAGTGTGTTTGAGCAGAATCACATCGCCGTTCTCAGACCGCTTCGTCTTTCTCATGGGGCTGCCTTATCCGTTCTTACTGTCGCTCACCGGTGCACTTCGCTTCAAGCCTGCGATTCTCACGCGCAGTGGAGTTTGAGTGGGACCATCCACGGTCGAGAGCGATTCCACAGCGACCGCTCTTCGTTGCATCGTGCGAGGTGACATTTCCCCGCTCGAAGTGCCTCTGGAGTGCATGTGCACAGCTCTGATGTTGGTGGGATTCTATCGAGCAGAGCGCACGGCTTTCAAGCGCTTGAACATCAACACAACAGAATATGCCTGCAGTGGGGCCCGGGGAAACCACACGTTCCCCGGGCACGTCTATTTGCTGAACAGATCGGCAACAAACCCCAACTTGGGGCAAATGGCCTGATACTCGGTTAAGAGCGGCCAGCCGCTCCTCGGGCCCGCCCAGTGAAACCGAATGGGCATCTTCTTATTTTAAGCGCTCATTATTGGATTTTGACGGCAAAAATATTCGGATACGTGATATAAGAGAAATTTGAGCGTTTATATGGAGATTGCAATGCTGACTTGGCCTGCCGTCAAGCAATGTTCAGCCAGTCGGCTCGAAGCCACTGTCGCCCAGGGTCGATTCAGTCCCGAGAGGCTGACAAATCAAGCGCGTAGGTCACAGCAGCAGCAAGCTGATCGCCTAACTGATTCGATGGCTGGTTCTCCACTGCTTGCATCGCATTCCGTCGTGAGGGCTCAGAACTTTCGATCCTTCCGCCTTTGGGGAGCCGCGCTGTTCCGCCTTCGTCCAAGCGACTTTCTAATGTGTGCCGCTCCTCCTACCATTGCTCGACGACATATTGAGCGCTGCGATGGTAATTGCGATCCGGAACGAGCGATACGGCGCGGAGTGACACTTTCCACGCGGCACAAGGAATCCTGATATGAAATCGCACCTGAAGATCGCGCTCACCTCCGGGGGAATGTACGAGAGCCTGTACGCGCGCATTCCCGAGTTTGAGCGCGCGACCGGCGTAACAGTCGCGGTCGAATTCGCCGGAACTCATCCGGAGTTGAATGCACACCTGGCGGCGCTGGACCCGGTTCCCTACCACCTGGTGAGCACGCACACCAAGTACGCACCTTCGCAACTGCGGTTTCTTGCTCCCATCGAGGGCTTCGACACGTCGGATTTCTTTCCCACAGTGCTCGACCTGGCCAAGATCGGCGGTGTGCTGTACGGCATTCCCCGCAACATCGACCTGCGGCTGCTGCACTACCGCACCGACATCATCGAGACGCCACCCACAACCTGGGACGAATTGGTTGCGGTTGCAAAGCGAGTTGCGCATGCGCCCGAGCAGTATGGATTTGTTTTCACGGGAATAGAATCCGGCCTGTTCGGGACCTTCTTTGAACTGGCCGAATCCGCGGGTGCGCCCATTTTTCCGCCCTCGCTGCTGCCGGAACTGAACAACGACGGCGGACGCTGGGCGCTCAACGTGCTGCGTGAGCTTTACTCGAGCGGCACCGCACCGCAGGCGCTCGCCGGATGGCACTACGACGAGGTGCACGCGTTCTTCCGCGCCGGAAGTGTGGCGATGGTGTTGGATTGGCCGGGCTACTACGCGTCTTATCGGGATCCATCATCGTTGGTGCGTGACCGCATCCAGGTAGCTCGCATGCCAGCGGGACCGTCCGGCCGGACCTGCTGCTATGCGGGCGCACACACTTTCGCATTGACGCAGGCAGGCGCGGACTCTGAAGAAGCGCACGAACTTTTGCGCTTTCTGACAGCCCCGGAACAACAGGCGATTGAGGTACGGCAGGGCGCGGTAGCAGTGCGTCGGTCGGTCATGTTGACCCATCGACAGACCATGCAGGGAGATGAGGCGCACCGTCTCGCACTGCTCGAGTATTCCATCGAGCACGACCTTCTCATACCACCGAAGTTAAGCTATTACCCGCAAATCGAGAGTGTCATCTGGCGGACGGTGCGCGCCGCCATGACGGGAACAACGCCGATTGCGGATGCGCTGGTGGAGATTGAACGAAAGATCGAGGAGTGTGTCACCAATGCTGCTTGAGAACAAGGTAGTTTTTCTAACCGGATCTGCCAGCGGAATCGGCCGCGAATGCGCCTTGGCCTGCGCACGCGAAGGCGCGTCGGTGGTCATCGCGGATGTTGATTTCGATCAGGCGCGTCAGACTGCGACGGATCTGGGTGCTGCAGCGCTGGCTGTGGAATGCGACGTATCCGATGGCGTCTCTGTCGAGCGCGCTGTGGCGGCCGCGCTGGCGCACTTCGGCCGCATCGACGCTGTACACAACAACGCCGGCGTATCCTCTCCTTCGAAGTCGCTCGACGCCACTTCAGAAGCGGAGTGGGACCGCCTGATGGCGGTAAATCTGAAAAGCATCTTCTGGACTACGCGCGCAGCTTTGCCCGCGCTCAAGCAGAGCCGCGGCGCCATTCTGAATACCGCAAGCATGGTAGGCCTCATCGGACAGGGCAGCCACGCGGTCTACGCCGCTACCAAAGGCGCAATGATCTCTCTTACCAAGTGCATGGCGCTGGATTATGCGCCTTTCGGCATCCGCGTGAATGCGGTGTGCCCCGCGGGCGTATGGACGCCGATGCTGGAGAAATGGGCTGCCGAGCAGCCCGATCCGGACAGCATCCATACATATCTCGACGGAATTCACGCGCTGGGCTACTGCCCGCACGGCGACGTTATAGGGGACGCCGCCGTGTTTCTGCTCTCCGAGCGGGCGCGCTTCATCACCGGATGCATCCTGCCCGTCAGTGGCGGAGCGGAACTGGGGTATAGACGATGAAAGCCGTAACAATTACGCGCGCGGACGCGCAAGACCGCCGCTTTGCCTTGTTGAATGGGGCCGGGTCTGATGCAGTTCATACCAATGGAGAATATGCATTCGCAGTGACGCAACTTCATACCGATTGCGGCCTGACCGGTTGCGGCATCACTCTGACCATGGGAAATGGCAATCGCGTGGTGTGCGACATCATCGAGCAACTGACGGCAACACTTGTCGGACGCGAGATCGAGGAACTTATGGCGGAGTTCGGCGCGGTATCACAGCGCCTGGCGGACGATCCGTCCCTGCGCTGGCTCGGTCCGCACAAGGGCGTTGTTCACCTGGCGCTCGCGTCGGTGGTGAATGCCTGCTTCGACCTGTGGGCCAAGTCGCGCGGCTTGCCCCTGTGGCGCCTGCTGCTCGATCTGACTTCGACGCAAGTGGTGGCGCTGCTCGATCTCAGCTACGTTGAGGATGTGCTGAGCGCGGACGATGCGCTTGGCATTCTCGAACATCATCGCAGCACAAGGAAGAGTCGCGAAGGCATCCTGAGTTCCGGCTACCCGGGATACGACACCTCCGTTGGGTGGTTCATGTACGAGGACGACCGCGTGCGCAAGAATGTGCAGGTGGGACTCGAAGCGGGCTTTCGCGCATTCAAATTGAAGGTTGGTTCACCCGATGGTGACCGCGACTTGCGCCGCGCCGCCATGCTGCGCGAGATCGTCGGACCCGATTGCCGCATCATGTTCGACGCCAATCAGCAGTGGCGCCTGCGCGAAGCGGAACACATGTGCCATGCTTTGGCTGCCTTCAATCCCTACTGGATTGAGGAACCCACGCATCCGGACGACATCGAGGCGCACCGCAAACTGGCCGCCAGCGTCGCACCCGTTCGGTTGGCGCTTGGCGAACACGTGCCTAACCGCGTACTGTTCAAGAACTACATGCAAGCCAAGGCTATCCATTTTGTCCAGGCCGACTGTACCCGTCTGGCGGGCGTGTCGGAGTTCCTGACGGTGAGTTTGATGGCCCGCAAATTCGGTTTGCCTGTGGTGCCGCATGTGGGCGACATGGGCCAAATTCATCAGCACCTGGTCCTGTTCAATCACATTGCCATGGACCACGAGGCAATTTTTCTCGAACACATCCACCATTTGCGCCAGTACCTCGTGCATCCGGCGTGTGTCGAGGGTGGCGTGTATCGGACGCCTGAAGTTCCCGGTCTTTCATGCGATTTGAAAGAGTAACCAAATGCCACTCACGCTCTGGATCGGCCTGCTGCTGACACTGGTCGCAGGCCTGTGCTCCGGCAGTTCCATGCTGCCCATGAAGTTCGCCAGGCGCTGGCCGTGGGAAAACACCTGGCTGGTCTTCACCGTGGTGTCGTTGGCAATTCTTCCCTGGGCCCTGGCGATTACGCTGCTGCATGACGTCGTCCATGTGTATGCGGCATTGCCGGCCAGCGCATTCATCGCGCCGCTGGTGTTTGGCTTCGGATGGGGAATCGCGCAGGTGCTGTTCGGGCTCTCCATTGCGCGTCTTGGCATGGCGCTTGGATATGCCATCATCGTCGGACTCGGGGCACTGCTCGGAACGCTGGTGCCGCTGTTCGTGAAGAATCGCGAGATCATCGCCACTGGACGCGGCGCACTGATCCTCTCCGGCGTTGCCATCATGGTTTTGGGTATTGCGGTTTCCGCGCGCGCCGGCAAGATGCGCGAAGGTTCCGTCAATCAAAGTGGAAGCTATGCGGGAGCGCTGGCGATTGCGGTGCTCTGCGGACTGATGGCGCCGATGCTGAACTTTGCGTTCGCTTTCGGCCAGGGGATCGCGCGGGAAGCGGTACGGCAGGGCGCATCCGCGCAGGCGGCTGGCTACGCGGTGTGGCCCATCGCCTTGCTGGGCGGGCTGATCCCCAACGCGGCCTACGCGTGCTGGCTGCTCTCTCGCAACCGCACATGGAAACACTTCCGCAGCGCGTGGCGTCCGGATGTCTGGTTCGGATGCCTGATGGGCGTCTTATGGATGGGCGCGTTCGCCGTCTACGGCGTCAGTTCGGTCTACCTGGGGATTCTTGGAACGTCGGTCGGATGGGCGCTGTTTCAGATATTTATGATCATCACTGCCAACCTCTCAGGCGTGCTGACGGGCGAATGGAAAAGCGCTCCTGCGGCCGCAAAGCGAGGCCTGTGGGCTGGGCTCGCACTGCTGGCCGCGGCGACCACGATGATCGCCGCGGGTAACCGCTAGAACAAATAATCATGCAGTCTGCAAGTCGGCGGACGCATCGCGACTCCACGCCAGCAACTGCTCGATGGCTGCTCTGATTTCCTTCTGCCGGGCCACCAGTTCTGACTCTTGATCCGCAGTCATCGGCTGCCGGCTCCTGCCAAATTGAAATCCCCTGCATTGCGCCGCCGCGCGAATTCCTTCGGGAAACGGCAGACCGTCCAGCATGGCATAAAACAAGGGATTGAATTTGTATTGGGTTCGCATGGCCCGGTCGAGATTGCCCGAGCGAACGGCGTCGAAAATCGAGCACAATATCTCCGGTACGGCATTGCTGCTGCCGACCACACCGCCATTGCATCCAATCGCCAACATGGGCGCAAATACGGCTTCCCATCCGGCAAGGAAAGCGAAGTCCGGTCGAGACGGACGAACCGCCGTAATCATTTTGATCATCGCGCCGACATCGCCGGTCGAGTCCTTGATGCCGATGATGCGAGGAAACTCGGCGAGCTTGCGGAACGTGCTGACATCGATGGGACTTGCGAACGCCGGGATGTTATAGAGCAACAGGTCGATCGGTGTGCGAGCGGCAAGTTCGGCGTAGTACGCATAGACTGAGCTTGCGTCGAGGCGATAGTAAAACGGCGAAACAACCGCAACCGCACGCGCTCCATACTCTGCATAGGCGGCACACGCGTCGAGTGTCTCAGCTACGTTCGCCTCTCCCGCTCCGGCAAGCACCGGTGCGCGCCCCACTGCCGCTTCACACACCACCTTCACCACGCGGCGGCGTTCCGCAGAATTCAATCGAGGGAATTCGCCGATGGAGCCATTCGCATAGACGCCGCGAACGCCGTTATCGATTAGCCATGGAACAAATCGGCGTAACTCAGTCTCGTTCACCTGGCCGTTCTCATCCCATGGCACAAGGAGGGGCGTAAACACGCCGTTGAAATCTCCTGAAGCTGGGGTCAATAGATCGGGGTTTTGGTTCATCATTGTCTTCTCCCTATTTTCTCGATAAGTCCGGCACATTTTCCGCCTGCTGAACGCGGGCGCTTTCGTGATTGGAGGACTCCCTAATCGGCAACATCTCCGTAAGCGGCTCAGCAATTCTCACGGCTCGCCGCGAAGCGCATTTGGCCCAATTGTAGTCACTCCACACGGAGCCTACCTATGAAAAATCAATCTGCAAAGAAAGAAAAGGCCAGTGCCGTACAACTGGCACTGGCCTTCCCTGTGAGACATGCTACTGCAGTTTGAGGATGGTGCTTTCAGCAGGGTTCAGGTCGACCTGCAGGCTGCTGTTTGCCGAAGAGGCAGCGCCCGTCCACAGATCGGTTACTTTGTAGGTTGCGGCGCTGTTCAAGCCGGCGCGTCCCAGGTCAACTGTTACGGTTGTGGAGTTGCTGCCGTCGTAGTTGAAGACCGCCAGGTAATAGGTTGAGCCGCTGTTGGCGACCAACACATTCACGGGGCCCACACCGGTGCTTCCGTCCACCGGGCGGAAGTTGAGGTTGAGGCTGCCCAGACCATTGATGCTGCTGTTGGTCAGCCACGTCTGCGCCAGCGCCGGCGCCACCGAGTCGGTGAGGTCGTCGCCATCCAGCATGTAGCCCTGGATTGCAGCCGAAGTCACGCGGCTCTTGTTTTCATACTGCGTAAAGCCTTCCAGAACCATCTGGTCGGGATCGTTGTAGTTGTAGAGGCGACCTGCGAGCCACCAGCCGTAGCTGGCCGAGTTCATCTCGTAGGAGGTCGTGCCGCCGCTGCTGTTGGAGGTGCTGGGGCTTCCGATTCCACCAAACGTGTCGCAGGAGACGCGACGAGCATGGGCGTACTGGTAGGGGAAGATCGGCGCAATCGACTCATCGATGAACATGGTCGCGCCGAACTTCTTGGCCAGATAGGCCATGCCATAGTTGTAGGCCTGGACTCCGGTCTGGATGGTGGGAACGTAGTGCTGTCCGTTGTTGGAACCGCCTTCGACGATGCCGTGGCTCAAGAAGTCGAGCTTGATCCCGTCAAAGCCATTGGTGCTGAACCTCAGGTAGTAGAAGTCGAGGCGTTGCAGCGTACCCGGATGCGTTGGATCGAGGGCATAGCCACCGTCCCAGAGCCGCAGCGGATTGCCGTGCTGGTCACGCATCACGATGTCACCGTACGTGTAGTTGGAGCCCTCGACGAGACCCGAGAGGTCGTTCTCTGAGAGCGGGTTGTCGCTGTTCCACCATACCCACGGCGTCCAGTAGTTGCCTACCTTCTGCCCTTGGCTGTGCGCCTTGGTGACGAGTTCTTGCGACTGCGTGTCCGACCAGCCGGTGTTGGCGTCGAGGCTGAGATATTGGACGCCCTGGTTGCTGAGGCTGGGTAGATCCGTGTGCATGTAGGTGGCGTCCTGAAGCGCGGTGCCAACTACGATTTGCTGCTGCACATGGCCCCAACTGCTCCAGCCGGTTGGTTCTTTCCCGGTCCAGGCCAACTTGGGCGCGTACTGCGCGTTGATGGTGGCATACTGCTCCAGGCCGTTACGCCAGTCGGTGTAGAAGCCCACCATCACGATCGGCGAAGCAATGGTGCTGCCGGTGACGGCACCGTGCGGCAACTGATCTTCCGGTGCGGCGAATCCGCCGACCACGTCGATGGTATCCATCCCGAAGGTGCCGTAGGCGGCGTTGCCAATGACACCGGTCTTCCAGGTGTCGTGGGTTACCGATCCGAGCACCAACCCGTTGCGGCTGCCGCCGTCGTGGAAGACGCCGACCTCATAACTGGAGGCCATGGTCAGACTGTTATACGTGGAGGCGTCGTTGTAGGTTCTGAAGCTGTCATTGTCGAACGGCACAATCAGGAAGCGCGGGTCCGTAGGAGTGTTGGGCAGCTTAATCGACCCGGGCTGCGTGGTAACGATCGGCGCCATCGAATTGCTGCTCAGACTGGTGCCCTCCATTTCCACCTGGACCAGGAGGTAGTTCTGGTTGGTCATGATGAAACGCTGCACCATCGTCGGCGTGCCGTCTTTGGCTGTCAGCGTCACGTCGGTTTCTCCGTTGGCTCCCTCGGAGATCGCGCGCGTGTAGCTGGAAGAGGTGCTCGCCACGGGAGTGCCGCCCAGCATCACCTGACTGAAGAAGTTGGAGATGATGGTCGAGCCGTCGTAGACGAACGAGGCCAGGCCCGTGTTCACGTCGTAGTTGATCTGTGCCGAACCGCTCCCGATGGGCGTCCACTGCGGCAAGGGGCTGACGACAAAATAGTCCAACTGCGGACTGTAGTCGCTGGGCAAGGTATAAAACTTGAGCGAATTGCTGCCTTGATTGAGCTGCACCTGGACGGTGACAGGGACCGAGTCGGAGTTCCCGTCGTTGCCCTTGATCGTGACCGACTGAGCGTTGGTTCCATTCACGTCAAAGGTGACCGTACGGTCGCCGCCACCACCGACGCCATAGATGGTCAAATTGTAGGTGCCGCCGGTCGCAGCATAGACATTGTTGAGGGTCAGAGAGCCGTTACCACCATCGTAGCCGCCGACCTTGTAGCCACTCGCGCAGCCGCTGCAGCTATAAATCCCAGCGGGAGAAACGAGCGTGTTGCTGGAACTGGCGGCATCGTAGGTGCAGACGGCGCTGGTGCAGGCAGGCTGGGCCGCCGTCGTGTTGGGGCTGATGACAATGTAGTTTAGATCGGGCGCGTAGTCATTCGCGTTTCCGAACTGAATTGAGTTGCTGCTGCCCTTGTTGAGCTGCACCTGGATGGTTTGGCCGGGCGAGGTTGCGCCCCAACTGGCGCCGACGATATCAACCGTCTGCAACGTGGTAGAGCCATTGACGGCAACGGTGAGGTTGCGTCCGCTTGATCCAATGCCGTCGCCATCGACGCCATAGACGCTCATGGTGTAGGTGCCGGTGGCCGACGCGGAGATGTCGTTGATGGTGACATAGCTGGGACCGCCGAGGTTGCCCACCTTCACGCCACCAACACATCCGCTGCAGCCGGTGATGTCGGCGTTGCCGGTCAGCGTGCTCTGCGGGCTTGCTGCCGCATAGGTGCAAACCGTTCCGGTGCAGATAGGCGCCGAAGAAACCACCGGCGTCGTCGCAGGGGCCTGATAGGTCAGCGCCTTGGAAAGCGTCACCGTACCGTTCTCGGGACTGTTCAGCACGACGTCGACGGCGCTGGCGCTTGTGTTGGCCGGAGCAGTGGCCGTAAGCAGCGTGGGACCGCCGTAGTACACAGTGCCAGACACGCCACCGAATTTGACCACAGTGTCGGCGGTAAAGTTATTGCCGGTGAAGCTTACCACTCCACCGGTAGCCGGTACGGTCGCCGGAGTGATGGAGCTGACAACCAAAGTTTTCGATCCGCCGCCGGAGCAGGCGGTCAACTGCATGAGCAGAGCCACAGCCAGCAGTTGCAAGCCGACAAAGAAGAGCCAGCCTGTTTTTTTGTCTGAGCGATACATAAAGCCTCCAAATGTGTTGGAGCGCGCGTGCCGCTTAGGCACGCGCGCGGAAATTACCACAGCAGCTTGACAGCGAGCTGACCCTGACGCGGCACGTTCGTCTGTCCCCACTGCTTCAGAATCGTTCCAAACTGCGAGTCCCCAGGATTGGTGTCGTAGTTCTGCTGGAAGACTGGGTGGTTGACCACATTGAAGCCTTCCAGGCGCAGCTGAACCGTGAACCGCTCCGTCGGATGGAAGTTCTTCGACAGGTTGGCGTCAATCTGATTGAAGTTGGGAATGCGAATCCCCGAGTAGACGATGTTCTGGTTGGGGCCATACGGAGCCTGCTGGATGAAGTCGTAGTTGTAGACACCCGCGCCGGTCTTGCAGGACGAGGCCTCCGGGAAGGGCTGGATCACCCAGTTGAACTCTGCGAGCTCATTCCAACCTGCGACGCAAGGCGCGGCGCCACGGATCGAGCCGGGAATGGAGGGATCGGAACGATGAGAAACCGCGGCGTTGTGCAGATAGTTCAGACCGGCGCCGTTCAAGTTCCAGGGATGGCCGGTCTCGAAGATGTAGAGCGAGGCCAGTTCCCAGCCGCCGATCACCGCGTCGACCAGCTTGTTGCTGTTTCCCAGCAAGCGGCGATTGCGCCCGACCGGCAGCATGTAAACTCCCGAGAGAGTTGCGCGGTGCGTGATGTCACTGCCATCGATGCTGCGTGACAGGATGCGATAGTTACCGTCTGTAAAGCCGCCCGAGTTCATGGTCTTGGAGAATGTCCAAGTGCCGTGGAACGTCAGGTCCTGGCCCATCTTGTGCGTGCCCGTCACTTGCAGCGAGTTGTACCACGAACGGCCTTCATTCAACTGATACTCGGTAACGTCGCTGAATTCCGGAAACGCGCGGCTGAATTCGCTGGCCGGCAGCGTTGTCGAGCTGTAGAAGCTGCTGCCCGCAAACGCTGGCACGTCAAAGTACGGATTGGCATTCTGCGCGCCGCAGGCCGAGGAATTGGGATCTCCGCCGAAGATTGGAGAGCACGTTTCCATCGCTGCGATGCTCACATGGTTGATGTTGTCGGAACTGTCCTGGCGGGTGCTGCGGCTGCCCGAGTAAGTCACATTGACCAGGTCGCTCTTCAGGAACTGACGCTCCGCGCCCAGCGAGAAACTCTCGTACCGCGGCGTCTTGTAGTGCGGGTTGATGAACCACGTTCCCTGACCCAGACCGGTCTCCAACCCCAGCTTCGCGCCCGTCGGTTGAAGGATGCCGGTGGGGAAGGGATTGTCGATGGTGGTTCCGCTCTGGTGGATGCCGTTGTCAAAGCTGCCGACATACTGCGTGCCCGCGGAGAAGCCGAGATTGTTGTCGCCCGGAATCGGGTTGCGGAACATCATGCCGTAGCCGCCGCGAACGACCGTCTTGTTGTCCAGCGCATACGCAAAGCCAATGCGCGGCTGCACATTCGACTTGATCATCGGAATGAAGTTGCGCGGAGCGCCGTTGACGCCGAGGAAGGTCGGACCGCCCAGAAGCTTGGTCCCTGCGGGCAACAGGGCTTGATTGACCTGCGAATAGACCGGATTGACAGTAGTGGTGTCGAAAGCATAGTTGCCGCGGTTGTTACGCTCCGACTGCGTGCCGTTCAGATCCCAGCGGACGCCGAGGTTCAACGTCAGCTTGTGAGTTACCTTCCAGTCGTCCTGAACAAACGGAGCAAAGTAGCGCTCCGACCAGTAAACCGGGGAGTTGATGCTCACGCTGCCCGAGTCCGGCGTACCCAGCAGGAACGAAGCGATTGAGCTTCCGGTCTGCGTCGTAGGTCCGCCGCTGTAGTTCCAGCCATTTTCCGTCCAGTTGTTGCTGCTGCTGAAGCTGATGCCGCCGCCCACCTGCTTGTTGATCTGCTGCAGTGCGCGCAGATCCACGCCGCCGTGGAAGGTGTGCCTGCCCTTGATCCAGGTGAGGGCCGGGTTCACGGCCAACGCGTAGGCCGGGCTGATGTTGCCGCCCGTGTTGCCCATCCCGGTGAAGCCGCTGAGGCCGATGCTCGGGAAGTAGTTGTTGAGACCGTTGTACTGAGACACCAGGCTAGCCGGCAATCCGAGCGTGGTCTGATCGAAGCCCTGCGCTCCGCCCAGGTTGATCTGAATAAAGGTGGTGACCACTGCCTTGAAGTCCAGCACCATGTTCGGCGTAAAGGTGTGCACTTCTTCGGTGGCGAAGGTGGAGTTGCGCGATCCGTTGGGATATGCCTGGGCTGGCGCGCCCGAGAGACCATTTTGATTCCACGCGCCGCGACGCTCCCAGTACCCGAAGCGCAGCGTAAAGCGGTCGCGAGAGGTCAGGTTGTAGTCCAACTTTGCGAGGGCATTGCGATAGATCGTCTTGATCGGTTCAGGGATAACGTAGTTGTCATAGAAGGGGTTCTGGCCGGCGCGGGGCGCAACGTTCGGCGGCGGCAGATAGGAGAGAATCTTCTGCGCCACCTGAGAGCCGGGTGTATTGAGGGTGGCCGTCGGAATCTTGTTGCCTTCGAATGGCTGGCGCAACCAGCGGCCCGTGACCGGGTCCTGTGCGACTGTCAGCGGATCGTAGATGGTCAGCGGCTGCAACGACTGCGATGCGGCGTTGTAGTAGGTGGCGCTGCTGAAGTCGCCGCCCGCCCAACCAGCCATGGGTACAGAGGTGGTTACCGTGTTCGGCTCGGTCTCGTCCCAGTTTTCAAATTGCAAAAGGAAAAAGGCCTTATCGCGGCCATTGTAGAGTTTGGGGGCAACGACGGGACCGTCAAGCTCAAAGCCGAACTGATCCTGCTTGTGCTCGGACCGGGCCACGGGCGCGCCATTGACGATGGTGTTGTTATTGACCCAGGTATTGCCATCCATCCAGGTCCGGCGAGCGAACTCGTACACATCGCCGTGCAGTTTATTGGTGCCCGACTTGAGGGTCATATCGATGACGCCGCCCTGGCCGCGGCCAAACTGCGCATCATAAGGGTTGGTGATGATCTTGAACTCCTGCACCGCATCGACGGGAGGAATGTAGGCCACTTGCGCGTTGCCCTGCGGTGACTCATTGGAGACGCCATCGAGCATCAGCACCGTGTTGCCTTCGCCGCCGCCGTTGATGTCCAGCGCGCCTTCGGTCTGGTCGAAGGGACGGGTCCACTGCTTGCCGCCATACCAGTTAACGCCGGCGCTGAGTTGGGCCAGCGTGCTGGGATCGCGGCCATTCAGCGGCAGTTCGGTCACGCGTTCGTTCTCCACCACCTCACCGACATCCGCCTTGCCCAGGTCCAGCATGACCTCGGCAGTCACGGTTACCGACTCGGCGACGGATCCGACCTTCATGACAAAGTTGATCGTGGCTGTCTGATCGACATTGAGCACAATGTCAGTCTTGCTTTGCTTCTCAAAGTTGCCGGACTCGGCGGAGACCGTGTAGATGCCGGGCTTGAGGTAGGGCACCGTATAGTCACCGGTGCCGGTGGTCAGAGTGGTCACGTTCGTATTGGTGCCCTGATTGTGGACGGTGATCGTTGCTTTTGGTACAGCCGCGTGACTGGGATCAGTGACGTGGCCGGTAAACTCCTGGCAAAAGAGCGTGGCTGAGAATAGAAAAACCACGATTCCCAGCCAGCCTGTTTTGTGGTGGTGCATTGAAGCCTCCCATGAGTGGTGCGCTGTTGATGGTTCCGGCGCTATTTTCCCAACCGAATTCACGAGCCGGATTGGTGGGCAAGCCACTGCTCTTCCGAGACTGTGGCTTCCTGCAGCACTGCGCCGTGTGCAATTCGTGCGTGGTGCCAAGCCGTAGTTAGGTATTCATGCGCGTGTTTTCCTGTTCCGTTGTCCGGAAGTTGAGCGCGAGACAAGTGCGATCCGCAATGCGCCCATACTGCCGAGACAGGAACGCGCATACATCGACGCGAAGGCCGAGCCTACGAGGGGTAAATTGCGGATTCCTCAGGTCTTTCGACAAAGGATCTGAACATGATTTGGCCTTTCATTCCTGTCCACAACCCGGAGGCCCCCATGATGCGGGCGCCGGCCTCAAGCGGTGGACATTTGCGGTCACTCGGGGCGATCGAAGGCGGATATGAAGACATTCGCAGGTCGAAAGCAACTCTGCCCCTTCGGAACAGTATGAGCGCTCATCTATGCGCAAATTCGTCGATCTTGGGCACAGACTTCGCGTACATCTTGTTTATGAGCGCTCAAAAATTGTCGATCCCGTATCCTGCGATTGTCAAGGATTTTGTTCGGATGTCTAAAAATCAGTAATTTATCGGTCCACGAGATGCCGCCACGCGAAATATCGGCGTTGTTGCATGGATCGAGTCTCGGCCGAGCTTCCCCTCTTCCAAGCCTGTTTCACGCTGCGATATTCAGCCGGCGAACAGAGTCCGGGCGTCCCGCGTCGAGCATTCGGTTGAGGACGGCCATGCCAACAGCAGCTTCGGCCTTCTGGCCATCGAAACTTAGCGCTGGCAGGCGAGAACCAATGATGGCCTTGTAACGGCCCATCGCCGTTTCAACGAGAGCGCGTTGTCCATAGTCAGTTTCTTCTTGCCAGCCCAGCCTTCCTCGGTCTGTAATCGCAAGAATGTGCTGGTCTCGCTGTGACGGGTTGTGCTCGGCTTCGGCACTGAGTACGGCTGTCACATGGGGCGGGCACATGGATGTCTTCGCTGCGCTGGGCCACAACATCGTAGGTCGGCATCCCATCATAAGCGCCATCGGCAGTGACGCTGGCGATGGTCGCCTCGATCTGATCCAGCAGCGGTGCCACTTGCGAGGGATCCCCTACGTCGTTCCCGGTCAGGGTCGAGGCCATGATCATTCCGGTGTCGGCGTCCACGGCCAAGTGCAGCTTTTTCCAAGTGCGACGCGCCTTTGCGCCATGTTTTTCCTGAAGCCACTCGCCGGCACCGAAGACTTTGAGTCCCGTGCTGTCGATTAACAGGTGGATCTGCCCATCAGGTAGAACACAGCCCGTGGAGATTGACGCCATTTTCCTTGCCCTTCGGCTCAAGGTGCTGTGGTCAGGCGTGCCCAGTTGCACACCCAACAGGTCAACGATAGAGGTCATCAATCCCTCAGTCTGGCGCAGCGCCAGGTGAACTGCCAGGCGCAGCATCATGCCCGTCTCGATTGCGAGCTCTGAATAGACCGATTGGCCACCCGGGGTCGTCCGACGCTCTACATGCCAACCATCAAGCACCTCTGAAGTGACCCATAAAGTCAGACTGCCTCGACGCCGAAGACCAGCATCATACTCGGCCCAGTTCTTCACCTGGAACTTCATCTTGGGGATGTGGTGACGGCGCGGCTCGTTGTGCTTGTTCGGCATTGAACTGGCGGCCTTTCTGGGATCTACCTCAGACTAGCCGATGATCGTCAGTCCTATCCGTGCAACTACGCCTTGGTTCGGCGATCTTGCTCCTAAATAGAGGGCGGAATTTGATCGGCGAAATGGTTCGTGAGCGTGGCGACTTCTGTCGATTTGGCGCGTTGCGCGTATAGTTTGGCGTTCTTTGCCCCACGCTCGCGCTCTACGGGGTCTACGATGGTCATATTGCCGTGTAAAAAATCCGTGCCTTTTAATTCGTTTTCGTGGACAGTTGCGAATGAGAGGAAAGCATGGGAACCAGAATGGAACGTCGTACTTTTCTTAAGGAGAGCGCCCTTGTGTTGGGGTGCGCATCGGTAGGTGACCTTGGCAGTTTGCGCGCTGCCGCCGACACGCAAAAGGGCTCATCTCGCGTCTTCTTTACTCCCGATCTTACGGGCGACGCACTACTGAAGATCTACTCGAAGATCAATCAACAAATCAGCGGCAAGGTCGCCATCAAGTTGCATACCGGTGAACCGCACGGTCCCAACATTCTCCCCCGCGAAATGGTGAAAGCCTTGCAGCAGCATATTCCCAATAGCTGCCTAGTTGAAACCAACACGCTCTATAAAGGCAAGTGATACACGACCGCCGATCACCGCGAAACCATCAGGATCAATGGCTGGGATTTCTGCCCGGTTGACATCATGGATGAAGACGGCGCGGTGATGATCCCCGTCAATGGCGGCAAGCACTTCAAAGAAATGTCGGTCGGCAAGCACATGCTCGATTACGACTCGATGGTTGTGCTCACCCACTTCAAGGGGCACATGATGGGCGGGTTCGGTGGTTCCCTGAAGAACATCGCCATCGGCTGCGCGGACGGACAGATTGGCAAGAAGATGGTGCATGCCGCCCCAGATAACGAAGATCTTTCGAAGTGGCTCACCGACGGACTCTTCATGGAAAACATGGTGGAGTCGGCGAAGGCCACGGCCGATCATTTTGGCAAGAGAATCGTCTACATCAATGTGCTGCGCAACATGTCCGTCGACTGCGATTGCGCTGGCGTCAGCGCTGCGTCGCCAAAGGCGCATGATCTTGGCATACTGGCTTCCATCGACCTCCAGGCAGTAGACCAGGCTTCCATCTACATGGTGTACAAGCTCCCTGAAGCTGAACTTCACGATCTAAAGGAGCGCATTGAATCCCGTCAGGGCCTTCGCCAACTCTCCTACATGAAAGAGATGAAGATGGGCAGAAGCGAATACAAGTTGGTCACCATTTAGCGTCGAGGGTCGACGAGCAAAGGCCGGACGCTAGATGCGGCTGGCCTTTGCGTTGCGGCTTGAAACAATCCCGGCTATCTGGTTTGAGGCGTCGGGTGCCGGTCTCCGGTGATGGGAACTTGCAATCCCGGCGGTTAGGCTTGCAAGTTCTTCCGGGGTGCGAGGCTGGACGCTTTCACTCTGTCGTTATGCGGGATTTGGCAGCAGTCCGGCGCGCATGGCTGCAATCACACCGCCATCGGTCAGAAGATCGCTGCCCGTCACGAAGCCTGCATCGGGTCCAAGCAGGTACGAGGCGGCCACGGCAATCTCGTCGGGCGATGCCATCCGCTTGGCCGGCGAGGCATCGATCATTGCGCGATAGATGTCGTCGATCGGCGAGTTCAACTCGTGCTGTGCGAGCGGCGTTGCGACGATGCCCGGGCTGATGGAGTTCACACGCGCCCCGCGCTTGCCTCAAGTGATTGCCGACGCCTGCACACGCAGATAGTTTGCGCGCTTCGAGACAATGTACACCAGCATGGAATTCGGAACCGCATCCGAACCGAGGAAAGGCTTGGCCAGTAGTTCATCCGCAGGAGCAAAAGCCACGTCATGCTCCTGCTCCGCTGGAAGACCCGCCGTCATATGTCCAGCCATACTCGAAACGACCAAACCGCCGCCTCCCGGAGCAATCACGCGCTCAAACTCCTCGAAGACGACTGCGCTGCCATACAAGTCGACGGCGAGCACTCGATCTGGCGGAGCCATGTTGGGCGATACCCCGGCCGTATTAACGACATTGACGACGCTTCCGAGCGCGGCCGCTGCATCTGCCAACGCGCACGGACGGACGCGAAGATACATCGACCTTGAGCGTTGTCACTTTATAGCTGGCTAACTCAAGCTCCTTCGCGGCAGACTCCAGCAGCTTCTCATTGAAGTCTGCCAGTAGGGTGTGCTTGCCGAAACCCTGACGGCGTGCGATCGCCATTCCAATACCGCCCGCACCGATCACTACCCCTACTTCCTGCTTCATACGCGTTTTTCCTCAATGATTGCGACCCGCATCGAATTCATCGGACTTGGCCGGCGTCCGCAATTCATGCCAGATACCGGCGCGTCTTGTCAGTGGCGGCCTCGCCTCTTCCGACACCTCGATACTACGGGGAATCGAGTTCCGGGCGGTACCACGATCCTACGAACTTCTTGTCTACTCCTCCGAGTGGTCCATTTTCCTGGGCAGGGAAGACCGACTCGGCCGTACGCTGAAGATGGAGGGTAAACTTGCAGACCGAGGCCGCAAACAGGGCTGAAACGCTCCCGAAGGCCGGTGCGAGTCCCGGCGGCGATGGGAATAATGTGATTGCCCTATTCTCTGCCAGGAAGACTTCCAGTCTGCAGACGTCGGTGCCGGTACACGCGGCATGGCAATCGGCAAGTCCACACCGGAGCTGCTCAGCTCCTGCATGCGCCTGCTTGATCTGCTTGATACCCCGCGAGACATACCTTTCCTCGCCGGTCTGATGCAACGGAAGATTGTCTATCGCCTCTTGCGGTCCTCACTGGGCTAGCACCTGCGCGCCATCGCCACGCTGGGCGAGCAGAGTAATCGCACAGCCAAAGCAGTCGTCTGGCTGAAGGAGAGCTTTTTAAAGCTTCTGCGCGTGGAGGAACTCGCCGCAGTGGCCAGGATGAGCGTATCTACCTTTCACCAACACTTCCGCACACTGACCCAGATGAGCTCGCTGCAATATCAAAAGCGTGTGCGCCTTCACATGGCACGCGTGCGCATGACCGAAGGCATGGACGCAGCCAGCGCCGCCTTTGAATTCGGCTATGACAGTGCCAGCCAGTTCAATCGCGAATATCGCAGGCTCTTCGGCCTGCCGCCCATGCGCGACATCAAGGCGCGCCAGTTGGTCGAAGGCGAACAAGATCATCGGGAAGTTCATAGCCTGACGCCCTTTCTTCTAGCTCGCCAATTCAGAACAGTGCACCGTGATTGAACGAATCCCGCAACCTGCCAAGCTGGAGATTTTGCATCGTGCTGTCATTGATCACTGTGACATGATCGACGGCGTGAAAGATGGTCTGCTGACAGGTCCCCGCGCGTGCAAGGTGGATCCAAAGTGGGTCGTATGTTCACCGGAACGCAAGGACACATCAAGTTGCTTAACTTAAAAAGAGTGGTCGGTCGCCAACAATCTGAGACCGACCGACGTCGAAGGCCATCACTTTCTTCCGGGCGACTGGCAACTAGGTTGGGAGGTAACGTGGTCCGGTGGCATGATCGGCGACGGACCTCCGCCATCCCTTTCCAAAGACAACGCGCAGTGTTTGGGCTGATTCCAGGCGCGTTCAACAAGACAGCCTTTACGCAGGCTGCAACCGCGCTGTTTGCGGCAAATGACCATGAAGCGCGCGTGATGTTCAAAGGGCTTCCGACATCAATTAGTTATCGAGAAAACTGCAGCCGAGGCGAACCAACACCGATGTTCGATTTCGAACTCACGAAGGCTCTGTTCCGTTATCCCGCGGTTCGCTGCTGGCAAACGACGGACATGCGGATCTTTTGCGGCCATCTTCGCCGTTTCCCTCACCCATGGGAGCGCGCAACGGCTGCGCTCAAGTACAGGAACCGAGTGGCTACAGGTGCAGAGGCGGCGCAGTCCTGCGAATTCAATGCGCCTGATTTCGATCGGTGGTTTGAGTTGGTCACCGATCCGGTGCATGTAGACACGGTGCGCAGGCACTATCAGACTGCACATGAAGGGGCGATTCGGTGAGGCCGTATTCGGATTGACACAAGTTTTCCTGCCCTTGTATGTGCATGGCTGGAGGGAGTTATGCGCAAAACTTTGCGCACTTAGGGTAATTCTGTACCACTTTGATTGAATAGTGGGAATTGATTGCATTATTCATGATTACCTATAGGTGAACCGCCGATAGTCGGTGTGCAGGAGGGGGCAAGGCTAGTCTCCTGCTCAAAACTGGAAGGAAACCATGGCACGCTCGATCCAACGCAAGAATTCGAATTCCATTCTCACACCCTCCCAACTCAAATTACTCACCGCAATTTGGGTGGCCCTTCTCCTTTCGATCGTCGCGGGAACCCAGGGCGCTGCGATGACCAGCCCGGTGCCGAACTTCACGATCTCACCTTCTGTTGGCAGCCTCACTCTTCTGCTCGGATCGAGCAACGCGGACAATCGGATTGACATCACCGTAACTGACCTGAACGGCTTCAAGGGCAGCGTGAGCCTGACTGCATCCGGAGTTCCCGCGGGTGTGACTGCGGCATTTACCACTGTCGATGCGAACAATACTTCAATGACTCTTCACGTTGGCAGCACAGCAATCCCTGGGCTCTATCCAGTTACTATCACAGGGAAATCTGGAACAGTCACCAAGACCACTGCGATTACGTTGACGATTCCGCTGCCGAGTTTCCGCATTTCGGCTTCGCCCAGTAGCGTGACGCTCTTTATTGGAGGCGCAGGAGCCAGCAGCGCCATCAACATAACGGATGTGAATGGGTTCGCCAGCAGCGTTACGCTGTCAGCTCGCGGACTCCCGACAGGCGTGACTGCGTTATTCGGATCAGCAAAGACGACCACGGGTACGACCCTGACTCTTTCAGCCGGCAGAAATGCTGTTGCCGGTGTCTTCCCGGTTACCATTACTGGGACATGCCAGGGGCTCACCAGTTCCACAACAATCTCCGTGACGATTCGGGCCCCGAGTTTCAGCCTTTCAACGTCGGCCGCAAGCGTGACGCTCGCGCCGGGCGGCAGCAGCGTGGGCAGCACGGTCGGTATTGTCAATGCCGTCGGGCTCAGCGGCAATGTGAACCTGTCCATTTCTGGCGTTCCCACCGGAGTAACAGCAGCTTTCAAGCCCACTGCCGCGAGCACAGGCAGTCCGAGCACGCTGACATTGAGCGCGAGCGCCACCGCCATTTCCGGGACCTACTCCGTGACTGTGACAGGAACCTCTGGAACGGTCGCGAGCACGGCAACCATCGCCGTGACCGTTGCGGTTCCTGCCTTGCCGATCTCGGTAGCTATTACGCAGCCGGCTTACGGCTTCAACGTCTTGCCCGGCAGTGTGCGCCGCGTGTTTGCCACCATCACCAACGGCAAAACGAATGCGGTCAACTGGTCCGTCACGGGAGGGGCAACTCTGTCCGCGGCCACCGGCAATTGGGTCGACGTGACCGCACCCGCCACCGGCAGCAGTTGCTCGATCAACGGCACGGACGGCGCGTATGCCATCGCATCGGCCAAGCAGTTTACGCTTACGGCACAATCACAGGAAAATCCGAACAAGACAACTTCCATTTCCATGAACGTCTGCAACCCTGCCGTGCAGGTTCATGTGGTGCCCTTCTATACGACCCTCTACTCCGGGCAAAAGGCTGATATTCAGGCTTTCGTCTGGGGATCAACGAATCGCAACGTGACCTGGGCGATCGCATCCCAGCCGAGCGGTGGCGACGGCGTTTTGGCCGATGCCGCAAACCAGGATACGGTCTTCTCGGCGACGGTGGCGGGGCGTTATACCGTGGTAGCGACCAGCGTAGCAAACGGCGCCACGATGAACACCGCGACCGTCTATGTGACCGCGAACAGCATGCCGTATCAAGTCACACCCTCAAAGACATTGCCGGTGGATTGCACAGTGGATCCGGCACTCACAGGAACGACATACGACGTTGGACCGTCGCAGGCGTACAAGACGATCCAGTCGGTTCCATGGACCTCGCTCCAGCCGGGATCAACAGTGCGCATCCACAACGAAGACATCAGCGGTGGCAGTCCAACCACGTTCCACGAATACTTTCAGGTCGCCGCGCATGCCACGCGCACACAACCGGTGCGTGTTTGCGGCGTGCCTGACTCCCGGGGCAATCTGCCGGTCATCGACGCCAGCAATTCCTCGGGGCGTTCCGACGTCAGCGCTTATTCGGCAGGATATACAGCGGTCGGAATTGGCACAACGGGATGGGCCGGAGTGTACACCGGGACCGCGCCCACTTCGCAATACCTGATTGTGGAGGGGCTCAAGATTCAAAATGCCAAGCAGCCATCGACCTACACCACTCCGAGCGGTCAGGCGGGAACACCATGGATACTGGGTGCTGCTTGCGTTCGCATATTTCCAAGCACGGACACCGTCGTACGCGGCATGGATGCAAATGGCTGCGGCAATGGCTTCTTCTCCGATTTCAACGCGAACAACGGGTACGCCGAAGTCGCCAACACCTTGTATGAAGGAAATCACCTGCACGGCAATGGCAACTCAGGTTCCTACACTGAGCACCAGTTCTACATTCAGGGATGGAACGAAGTAGTCCAGTTCAACACCATCGACGACTATGAGAGCGGAGCTGAGGGCTCAAACTTCAAAGGCCGCGGCTTCCCTGAGATCTTGCGCTACAACCAGTTCGGCGATGGAGCAGCACGGCAAATAGACATGGTGGATAACACCGATGCAGGCCCCTACACAACATTCGAGGGATACCTTCAGGGGACGCCCTCGTATCACACGATCTATCCTGCGGATGGATACACCGCAGACCTGTTAGCCGCGGCAGTCGAAGCGCACCACGCGGATTATGTGTACGGCAACACGTTTGACAATGCAACATCCGAATACCCAATTCACTATGCAACAGATCACGGAAGTCTCGAAGACGATCGCGTAGGGACGCTGTGGTTTTACAACAACAGCTTCTACGAGCCAGCGTGCAACGGTTGCTCGATTTGGCGCTGGTATTTATTCGATACATCGGGCGGTGGTGGCAACGGATTCGCCGAGATCGAATGGCCGCAGATTCAAGCCCTCAATAACGCAGTCTGGATGGACTCCCCAACCAGCCCTTACTTCAACTGGAATGCCCTGACCACTCAGTTCACGACTTTCGGCAAGAATGCCGTCAATTCCAATTGGGGCACGGGAGCCATGGCCGGCGGAGATGGCACCGGTTGGACCACAAACACTTCACCATACGCCTTCCAGGGTGCGGCCAACAGCGCTGATACCGTGGGCATCTCCAACCTGTTCGGAGTGAGCGCCGAACCATTCGACGTAACGACTTTCGCTCCCTCGCCGGTGCTGATCGACGCTGGAGCAAACATGCCATCGTCCGCGCCGAAACTGCCCGTTCGATTTGCGTATGGGCCGGCAGCGATACAGACCGTTCGCTCTCAGCCGCTCACAGTGGGGGCAATGGAGTAGCCGGTCAGGAAGAAGCCTGCGGCAGATAAGCTGGATCTTTTATATAGAGAAATGAGTGGGAAGGGCTGCACTGCGCAACCCTTCCCACTCCTGTCAACAAGACAATTGAATTACGACTGCAAGACCAACCCGGCGGGCTTCGCCTTCCGGAAGACGACAAAAGCCAAGCCGAGGAGTCCGGTGCCGAGCATCAGCAGCGAGGACGGCTCCGGCGTGATGCTGTAGACATTCAATTCGCCGTTCTCGGTGTATCCGCGACTATCGACAAAGGTGTCATAGTCGTTTTTTCCCGCACCGGAAAAGCCGGGATTCGAGCTGGTTCCGCTGAAGATATTGATTTCGACGCCGTTGATCGAGAAGAGCAACCCGAAGTTATCGACATACGGTGTGTGGCCCGATGCGCCCGGGGTGAGCAGATCATCGTAGGAGATGTCCCATTGTCCACTGTTGGAGAGAATCGTGTTCTTCGTGGGGGCATTTGGGTTCGCAATCACGGTGCCAGTGCCGCTTACAGGTGTGGTTGCACCCAGCACATTAATGGTTCCGCTCGTGATGTCCCACACGCCCGGAGAAATCAGGGTGCCGATAAGAGTGCCGTAGGCAAAGATGTCGCTGCCACCTGAGGGTCCCTGGTTCGGGGTAGTGAAAGCAAAACCAAAGGTGTCAGCCATCGCGGCCGGGGAAATCGCAAGGGCAGATGCCAAGGCGAATAGAGCTATCGAAAACTTCTTCATGTTTCCTCCAAATATTGCCCTCGCGGGCATTTGTCCTGCTTGCGTCCCCCTATCGATAGCTGTTCAAAGATAGGGCGTTCGTTTCGACGGTCAACGTATGAACGGCTGAAACCCATGCGCTGCCACCCAGAGGCAGTCGCACAAGGCCTGCATGCACAACCTGAAGAGACGAATTGATTCTGCTTTCGAGCACCCAGGAGGCTATCTGCCTGACTGGAAGACTCCCGGGCCGTGCCCAAGCATCAAAAGCCTCACCCCTTCTTATGCAGATTGAGCGCCAAAGAAATAAGCATTGAATTCAGCGACATGCAGACTGCATATTTTTGATTGCGCAAACTCTTGCATGTCAATTGTCCCGACTCGTTCCTCTTCCGGGCCAACTACTGGCACAGTCCGCACGATGGGAAGGCGGCAATGGAACGCGCGCATTGATCTTCGCGCCGGATACGAATGGCGTGAAGATCATCTAGGTTTAAAAAACGAGAGCGTGCTGTTCAGGCTGGGGCAGCGGCTTCAATTCCGTGGGAAATCATTTCCGCAGCGGCCATTGACAAAGCGGAGTGGCGATTGTTACTCACCGAACAAGGTTTTCTGCAGCGCGCGAAGCCGAGTCTGATTGTCCGTGGCCGGAAAAGCCCCGCCATTGATTCGCGCCTTCTCAGCACAACGGGAGGTCGTGGCCAAAAGGCGCAATTTTTGAAATAGACTTCACCCCAGCGCTAGGGCCTAAGCTGCCCCAGGACCGGCGATCTCCCTGTACCAGGCGACCGTTCTCTCCAGACCTTCGGAGAACGTCACGGCTGGCTCATAGCCGAAGGCTTTCTTCGCCAGGCTTATATCGGCGAGGGAATGCTTCACATCGCCGCCACGCTCTTGGGCATAACGAACTTCTCCTCGATAGCCCGTAGCGGCGCCAAGCACTTTCACCGCTTGATTCAGAGATACCCGGCGCCCCGTAGCGATGTTGAAGACTTTTCCGGAGACGCGTTCGGCAGGAGCTTCGGAGGCCAGCAGATTGCCTCGAACGACATCTTCAATAAAGGTAAAGTCGCGGCTCTGCTCGCCGTCTCCATAGATGGTCGGCGTCTCGCCTGCCAGCATTTTGAGCGCGAAAATAGCCAGCACTCCGGAATAATGGGAGGTCGGATCCTGGCGCGGCCCGAAGACGTTGAAATAGCGAAGCGTGACGGTTTCCATTCCATACACCCGCGCAAAGCACTGCAGATAGAACTCGCCGGCCAGCTTTGTCACCGCATACGGCGAGATCGGGCTGGGCCACATGTCCTCTGTTTTCGGCAGCGTGGGGCTGTTTCCGTATACGGCGGAGGAACCGGCAAAAACGACACGGCGCACTTGCGCATCTTTCGCCGCAGTCAGCAGTTGCACGGTTCCGGAAACGCCGGCGTGGTTCGATCCCACAGGATCTTCGACGGAGCGCGGAACCGACGGAATCGCCGCTTCGTGAAACACACATTCGACGCCGCGGCAGGCTCTCGCGGTCGCATCCGCATCGTTGATGTCCGCCTCGATGAATTCCATCGCCTCTAGGCCGCGCAGGTTTTCACGTTTGCCGGTGGAGAAGTTGTCGATGCCCCGTACGTGTTTTCCGCGTGCAAGCAGCTCCGCAGCGATCGACCTGCCAATGAAGCCAGCGGCCCCCGTCACCAAGTAAGTATCCATTGCGACCTTTCAGTAAATCGCCGCGCAGTTTGCCTTCAACCTGCCTCGTGGCGCTTGAGGCTTCAAGGTCCGGCAGAGAGCGGTCCTTCAAATATACAACTCGTTTGTAACAAGCGGAAACGTGGTGACTTGAGCCTGCCATCTGCCATCTGGGGTATTCTCTTGACAGCAGCAGCATCTGTCCAGGCCATTCGCTCCGGCGCGCAGGAGCGGTCTTGTCCGGCTGAATGGAGACCGTATCCGCACGTTGATGGCTCAAATCGATGCTCTGAAAAAAGTGGAAAGCGGAATCACGAAAAATGGCGCCGATTTCAGTCGGAACAATCTCGACTGTCTGCGCTTGATTCTTGCGGCCATCGTTGTTCTATTTCACGTGAGCGCCTTGACGGGGCTGCCCGCATTTTCCGTTTTTGAGAAGTATTGTTCTCCTCATTTTGCCGTCAGATCTTTCTTTGTCATTAGCGGACTGCTGATTTATCGCAGCTATACCAGATCCTCTTCAATAGGATCATACTTCGAGAAACGTGCGCGGCGCATCTATCCCGCCTACTTTGTCGTAATCATATTGGTCGCTACTGCGCTGTGTTCCTTGAGCGCACTTCCCCTTTCACGATACTTCGGCAACGGATTCTGCAAATATCTCGGCGCGAATCTCCTGTTTTTGAACTTCCTTGCGCCTTCGCTGCCCGGAGTCTTCACGCTAAACAGCCTCTCCGCAGTGAACGGCGCGCTGTGGACATTGAAGATCGAAGTCGTGTTCTATCTGTTCGTCCCCCTCATGCATTTCATGTGTAGTCGATTCGGAACCAGGAAAACAGTTGGAGGCATCTTCCTCTTTTCTTGTTGTTGGAAGTACGGGTTTGCGTTCCTGGCCGCAACGCACAACGCTCCCAACGGATCTGGAGGCGACGCTCCGCGCAGCATCTATGCACAGTTGGACGTGCAGTTTCCCGCGCAACTGGTGTATTTTACCGCCGGCATCCTTTTGCTGCTCTATTTCGACTGGCTGGCGTTGCACTTTCGCAGCATCCTCGGAATCACAGTGTGTTTGTTCGTTATTGATCAATTCTTTACTGGAGACGCGCTGGATGTCTTATGGATATCAGGAATGGTTTTCGTCTTCGGTTTTTGGCGCTATTTTGGAGAGTTCTCGAAATACGGCGATTTCTCTTATGGCGCCTACATCGTCCATTGGCCCCTGTTGCAGATACTGATAGCGCTTGGTTTCGCAAGTCTCAACCCAGCCCTCTTCCTCCTGCTGGCGCTCTCGCTTATCGCCGCGGCATCGGTACTCATGTGGCATCTGGTCGAAAGCCGGTTCCTCTCCCGCGGTTCCCATTACCGCCAAGCCTCGTTGAGTACGCCTGCCTGAGCTTCTTGGTCGGGGTGGAGAACTTCAAGCAACCGGTTCGCCACATAAAGAGCGTCACGCCCGCAGCTTGGGTTATGCTGAACATGTCCAGCACCTTCAATCAGACGATCCATATGGGTTTTGTTTTAAGCGTTTTCTATTTCGTTATCTATTACCTCACGCCGACCACGATCTTCGGGCCGCTCGCAGCAGCACATATCGAATTAATAATTGCGGCTCTCGCTCTTTTGGTTTCGCTCCCGGCGCTGATCAAGTCGTTCATCCTGAAGACGCCCCAAACTCTGGCTCTCATCGGAATGGCGATTGCGGTCTTTTTGTCGGTGTTCATCGGGATGCATTGGCCCGGAGGAGCGCTGCACGTGTTCCTGCTCTATATTCCCAATGCCTTCGCGTACTTCCTCGTGGGCCTGCACTGCAACACGAAGAGGAGGTTGCAGGTTGTGGTTCTCGCGCTGCTGTTTGTCTGCCTGTTCGTCATCGGACACGGGGCGGCCGAGTTGTTCGCTGGCGCCAGGACAAGCCCGTTGCTGCAGCAGGGACTTACAGAAAGCCCTTATCTTCTGACGCAAAAGAGCGACTCAGGAGCGCTGTTCTATCGGTTACGGGGACTGGGCGAGATCAACGATCCCAATGACTTTGCGCAATTGACCGTGTGCGTGATTCCGCTTCTGTTCATTTTTTGGCGGTCAAAGAAGCTGGTGCCGAACCTCCTGCTCGTCGGCTTGCCGGCATGCATTTTGTTGACCGGCGTGTTCCTCACACATTCGCGCGGCGCGCTGATCGCGTTGATAGCGATTACTGTGTTGGCGGCACGACGCCGAATCGGGACCTTGCCTGCGCTGGCGGTTGCTGGGGGGCTCTTTATTGCCGCGTCGGCGCTGCATTTCACGGGTGGCCGGGAGATCTCCGCAACCGCAGGCTCCGACCGTTCGGGCCTTTGGGGTGTCGGTCTTCAAATGGTCAAGTCGCATCCGCTTTTTGGCGTAGGCTTCGGTAATTTTGCCGACACCGCAGGGCTGACCGCACACAATTCGGTTGTGGTCTGTGCGGCCGAGTTAGGGTTGTCCGGTCTGTTCTTCTGGGCCCTTTTCTTGTTTCCCACGATCAGGAATGCACTCTCGATTGCTTCCTCAGCGAAGGTGACGGAGGCGGGGCCGCTGGTGCCGGAGCAAGAGCCTTTTCCAGGGCAATCCACAACAATCGAGGTCCTTGACAAGGAAGAAATCAACCGCCTGGGCCGTCTGCTGATCTTGTCGCTGACTGGCTTTCTCGTGGCAGCCTTGTTCCTCTCTCGCGCTTACGTGCTCACTCTATTTTTGTTGGGGGGCATGGCGGAAGTTGTTTTCCAAATGGCTCTCGATCGAGATATGATCTCACCTCGTTTGCCTCTGAAGCGAGTGTTGCCCTATGCCGGCATATTGGCAGTCGGTTTGGTACTGTTCATGTACATCATGGTCCGGATTCTCAATGTGATGCGTTGAACTATCGGTAGAAAGACCGGCTCAAGCACACTCCGGAATCGTTGAAAAGGACAGTGGAGATTAGGCAAGGATTATGAAGATAGCGCATGTAGTCGACAGTATGGAAATGGGCGGAGCAGAAACGCTCGTGTCGCAGATGTGTCGTCTGCAGCGAGAGCAGGGTCACGATCCGCGCATTTATGCTGTGGCGGCCCTTGGCGCCCTTGGCGAACAGATGCGAACAGAGGGCTTCATCGTGGAAGCCAACATTGGCGTTCACTTCTTTGACGCCGTTCGGCGTTTCTTTCGAATTTTTAAAGAGTCGCAGCCCGACGTGGTCCATCTTCATAATCCCACGCCGACGGTTTATGCCGCCATTGCCGCCAGGATGGCCGGCGTACGGAGCATTGTCTCCACCCGTCACAGCCTGGTCGCTCCCCCGCGCAGAGTAGTTGCCGAGTTGAAATACGCGGTTGCGGCAACCTGCTGCGACTGGATCGTCGGTATTTGCGATGCAACGGCGAAGAATGTGAAGAGCATTCATACCGTGCCGGCGCGGAAGGTTGTGCGTGTTTACAACGGTGCGGTCCAGGTGGAGCGAGTAGGAAAAGCGCAATCGCCGGCGAAGATGGGCTTCACACTGGTTTTTGTGGGCCGGCTGGCTCCGGTAAAGAACCATGGACTTCTGTTGCACGCCTTCCGGCTGGCGCTATCGTCCAACCCCGATTTGCAATTGTGGATGGTCGGAGATGGCCCCGAACGAAAGGCGCTTGAGAGCCTGGCGGCGGAGTTGGAGATTTCCGACCGAGTAACCTTC
>Ga0255353_1000294_pt1 | contig 32962 bp, 26 predicted proteins | sample HBST25metaG_FD_189941 | JGI IMG/M metagenome (GOLD analysis project Ga0255353, IMG submission 189941) | Peat soil microbial communities from Stordalen Mire, Sweden - H.B.S.T25 | ecosystem: Environmental > Terrestrial > Soil > Wetlands > Peat | place: Sweden: Norrbotten County, Stordalen Mire...
TGTGAAAGATGGTTCCCGCTGTCACCGAGCACTGGTAGGCGCAAAGCGCGCACTCATGCACCTGCCGCTCGGCCATATACCCACGGCTCGGCCCGCCGCAGCGAGGGCATTGGAAACCCTCCGGCCAGCGCTGCCGACTTAGCTGTTCGCCGCACTTCTGCTCGTCCCCGAACGATGACCGGAACTGCTGCACCGTCATCATCCGGCCACGCTTCGTAGCTGTTCTTTTTGCCATGACACTATAATATCGCCATTTATTCGCCTGAGCAAGATTGATATTCATCTTCCTAAAATGCTATAGCACTGACTGCCGTAACTGCCGCAAAAACACTCGGGCTTTAGAACCTGAGGGATGTTCTTGCTATGTTCGGACCAAATCCAAACCCTGTTCCGTCTAAACTATTGAGCTATGTTCTGTTCCCGCCGAATGCGGCTGTTCTCGCGGACTGCCCTGGCCGCCCTGCTGGCAATGGCGGCTTTCAGCGCCGCGCAGAGCCAGAAGCCGCTGCCGCTCAAGCCGGATTTGCCCCATGTGGCCACCAATCATCGGCTGATCCTGAAGGACGGCACCTTTCAGATGGTGCGCAAGTACGAGATTGTGGGCGACCGGGTGCGCTACATCTCCGTCGAGCGCGGCGGCGACTGGGAAGAACTGCCCGTGGACCTGGTGGACTGGGACGCTACCCGCAAGTGGGAGCGGGATCACGCCAACCAGGCCGTGGAAGATGCCTCGCCGGCCATGAAAGAGGCCGCGGAGATTGACAAGGAGGAAGCCGCCGAGCGCGCCGAGCAGCAGTCGCGCCAACCCGAGGTAGCCACGGGGCTGGAGTTGCCCGACGAGGACGGCGTCTTTGTGCTGGACACTTTTGAGGGCACCCCGGAGCTGGTTGAGCTTCTGCCCGTGGACCTGGCCCTGAATGCGAAGAACCGCCATGGGCTGAGCACGCTGAATCCGCTGGCCGGCCAAAAGGCCAGCCTGGAGCTGGAGGACCAGCACGCCAAGGTTCACCTGCATGTGAACGATCCGGCCATTTACCTGGCGCTGGACGCGCGCGACGATGCCGAGAAAGTCATCTCCCATGCCCTGACCGTGCAGACCGGCGGAGCAAAAGAGCTGGCCAACCGCAAGCACGGCGCGCACTCGCCAGCCTCGGGCTTCGCCATCGTGCATGTGGACGAACGCAAGGCGGTGCGCATTGTGGGCGCCATTCATGTGAGTCCCGCAGGCAAGGCGACTCAGGATGAGAATGTGATTCCGGCCAAGGTCGAGGTGCTGCCCGGCAAGCACTGGCTCAAGCTCACCCCCAGCCAGCCGCTCACCATCGGCGAGTATGCGCTGGTCGAAATCCTCTCCGCCTCCGACATCAATCAGTCTGTCTGGGACTTCCGCATCGATCCGCGGTTGGGCGACAATCCAGGCTCGATGGGGCCGATTCTCAAGTAGCGGACCGGGCTCGGATTGCCTCTCTGCGCGGCATGCCAAGCGCGCTCCAGTTCGTCGTTCACAACCGCAGCCAGCCGGGTGTATTCTACGCACAAAGTTTTGCGCTCAACTCTATTCAGCACAGGAAAAATCATGAGAAGATTCTCTGTTCACGCAGCATGGGCTATAGCCCTCAGCCTGGGTTTGGGATGCCTGGCTGGTTGTGGCGGTTCCGGATCGTCGACAACAACTACGGGCCCCGCGCCTTCGATCACCAGTTTTACAGCGACTCCAGCATCGATTACGGCAGGAGCCAGCGCCAGCCTGACGGGTGTCTTCTCAGGCGGCACAGGCGTCATCACTCCGGGCAATCTCCCCGCCACCAGCGGCACCGCGGTCAGCGTCACCCCGACGGCCACCACGACCTATACGCTCACGGTTACGGCTACGAATGGAACAGTGGTCACGAAAGCGGTTACCGTCACGGTAAATGTGCCCAGCTATGTGCTGACCGTGAACTCAACCGATCCGGCCAGCGGCGTGGAGATTTCCTACGGTGACCCGGTCACCAACCTCGTGGCCAGGGAAGCGACGCCGTTCACGAATACTTACAGTTCGGGGACGACCGTTACGCTGACTGCGCCGGCCGTCGCGGGTAACCAGATGTTCCTTTTATGGACTGGCTGCACCAGCGACAGCACCGTCACTTGCACCGTGACGATGAGCGCGAATACGACGGTCACGGCCACTTACGCGGCTCCGGCCACGCCCATTTATGTGCTGACCGTCGAATCGGCCAACCCGGCCAGCGGCGTGGCTATCGGCGCGTCTCCGGCGGACCTCAACAGCATAGCCACCGGAACGACGGCGTTTACCCTTTCCTATGCTTCAGGGACGGCCGTCACGCTGGCCGCGCCAGCCACAATGGGCAGCACCGCCTTCTCTTCATGGACAGGCTGCGCGAGCGCCAGCTCCGTCACCTGCACGGTGACGATGAGCGCCGATACGACTGTCACGGCCAACTACACCATCGCGCCCACGGTCACGGTCACGCCGTCGCTTACGGTCATTGGCACGACGCAGCCGCTTTCGGTCACAGTCGCAGTCAGCGGCGGCAGCGGCAATCCTGAGCCCACCGGCTCTGTGACACTGACCAGCGGAAGCTACACTTCCACCGCCGCGACGCTCAGCGGCGGCAGCGCCACAATCACGGTTCCCGGCGGTTCGCTGGCCGCGGGCAGCGACACGCTGAAGGCTGCCTACACGCCCGACTCGGCCAGTTCCTCAATCTACAACACAGCCACGGGCACATCTGCCGCAATCACGGTTTCCGTGCCGAGCCAGGTAACGGTGACCACCCCGAGCACCACGCTGAAAGCGACCGACAAGATTCTGGGAATGAACCTGGCCTACTGGTCCGACGTGGCCAGCACCACCAACGCTCCCATTATCAAAGACGCCTTCCAGACGGCAGGCATCAAGTCCGTCCGGTGGCCGGGCGGATCAGGCTCTGACGAATATAACTGGGAAACCAATACCGAGTGCGGGGGCTACGCTGTCCCAATCGACGATTTTACGGATTTCGTGAACAATCTCGTAACTCCAACCGGTCTGGATCTGGCGCTTACCGCAGATTACGGTATGGGCAAGAATTGCACCGGGGCGGGCGACCCGACTGAAGCTGCCGCATGGGTGGCCGAAGCAAAAACCCTCAACGCCAATTTGACGCATGTGACGGTTGGCAACGAGGAATACGGAAGCTGGGAGTTCGACAATCACACGAAGAAGAATGATCCGGTAACCTATGCCGCCGCGGTAGCGGGAGCCAGCGGCTACTACGACCTGATCAAGGCGGCCAACTCGAACGTGCTGGTTGGCGTTGAAGTGGAACCCAATTATGCTCCGTGGGATCAGGATGTGATGTCCGGCGCGCCGTATGATTTCGTGGAATATCACTACTATCCAGAGACACCGGGCGCGGAAAGCGATACCACGCTGATGCAGAAGGATGCACAGCAGTTGACCGCGAACATCAACACAATCAAGGCGGAACTGGCGAAGTGGGGAACGACCGTACCCATCTACGTCGGCGAGATCGGCGGGCCTTATAGCAACCCCGGCAAACAGAGCTGGTCGATTACCCAGGGCTTGTATGCCGGCGAGGTGTTGGGCGAAGTGATGAACGATGGAGTCTCGCGCCTGACCTGGTGGATCGGCTTCGGCAATTGCAACGGCAGCGGTACCCCTAGTGATCCCGCAAATCTCAGTCCCTCACTCTACGGATGGCAGGATTTCGGAGCCTACAATGTCTTCTCCGACGGACCTTCCGATACTGACTGCCCAGGCGCGGGTCCCATCGGCACCATGTCTCCCACGGCGCGTGCGTTTCAGCTCTTCAGCAACGTGGCCGTCACCGGCGAAGATGTGCTGACCGCGGGCGTGACTGGCGATACGACGGATGTGCGCGCGTATGCGGCAACCCATGACAGCGGCGCAGCAACGGCGGTGGCAGTCTTCAATCTGAACGAAACCACCAGCGAGCCGGTTGTCATCACGGTTCCCGCGCCATCCACTGCCTCAAAGGTCACCGTCATCACCTACGACAAGTCCATTTATGACCTGTCCGGTTCGCCGACAGGTGTCTTCCCGGATGCAAATGGGACGAGCACCTGGGCTGATCCGACGACAACCACCATTACTTCGCCAACCTTGCCCCTGACTTTGACCCTGACTCCGTGGAGCATGAACGTAGTCATCGTCGAGTAAGGCGGCAGGTTCGCGACACAACCTTCCATCATCAACAGGCTGCCCCAGGTTGCAGGAGACCTGGGGCAGCTTTTTTGTGCGATGGAGTCTATAGCATTTTCACGGATAACGAAGCTCCGTGCCCCATCCATTTCACGTCTTTTGTGAAATAGGTGGGAGACCTCGAAACTCCTCGCTGGGTGCCCCATCCTTCCGCAGTTTCATCACGGAAGGGTGGGAAACCACGAACTCTCTGCGAGCGAATAGCGAGCGATTGGCCCCACCGCAGGTGGCCAGATGTGGGAAACCTCAAAACTCCATGCGCCGCGCTGACCACCCCGCGAACCTGAAAGCAGAAATCACTCCATCAAAAACCTGGCTACACTGATAACAGCCATGGATAACTCCTCTTCATCGCGCTTCTCCGGTTATCGCGGGCGGCTGGCCCCCTCGCCCACCGGCTATCTGCATCTGGGCCATGCGCGCACTTTCTGGACTGCTTTTCAGAGGGCGCGCGCGGCCGGCGGAACGCTGGTGATGCGCATGGAGGACCTGGACCCGGAGCGCAGCCGCCAGCAGTTTGCCCAGGCGGCTCTGGAAGACCTGCGCTGGCTGGGAATTCGCTGGCAGGAAGGCCCGGACCTGGGCGGGCCCTGCGCGCCCTACGAGCAGAGCGGCCGGCAGGCGATCTATCTTGCGGCATGGCAGAAGCTGCTGCGAGGCGGATTCCTCTTTCCCTGCCGCTGCTCGCGCAAGGACCTGGAAGCCGCGCTCAGCGCGCCGCATGAAGGCGCTCTGCAAGAGGCGTTGGACGATGAGCCGGTTTATCCGGGCACATGCAGGCCCGATGCCGATTTGAATATGCGGTCTCCCACCCTTGCGACAAAAAGAAGTCGCAAGGATGGGCCACGGGAGGGCTTGTCCATGACCCAGGATTCCGTTCCAAGCGAGATTGAAACGCCGGAGGGCTTCAACTGGCGCTTCCGCGTGCCCGAGGGCCATGCAGTCGAGTTTGAAGACGGGAATCTCGGCCCGCAGCGTTTCGTGGCCGGCCGCGACTTCGGAGATTTTGTCGTGTGGCGCAGGGAGGGAGGCCCGAGCTACCAGCTTGCCTGCGTGGCCGACGATGCGGCCATGGGCATTACCGAGGTCGTGCGCGGCGAGGACCTGCTCAAGTCAACAGCGCGGCAGATTCTGCTCAATCGCGCCCTGGGCTTCCAGAATCCGGCATGGTTCCACTGCCGCCTGACAGTGGACGCGAACGGCCGCCGCCTGGCCAAGCGCCACGACGCCCTCAGCCTGCGCACACTCCGCCTGCAAGGGCTGCGGCCCATCGACATTCTGTCGGGGGAGCTGCCGGCGGAGGCTTGAGGCTGCAGGCTCTCACCCTCAGCTTTCCTGGGTGTAGAGCATGTCTCGGATGGCTTTTCTGCGCGCCTCGTTGGCTTCCGGCTCTGACTGGCGATCGAAAGCGCTGACAAGGCGCTCTGGCTTGGGGGCGGTTTCCTCCGGCTCGCTGCACTCCGGGCAGCGGTTGGCGAAACCCGGCTTGTCCGGTCTCAGCTCAAACTCCTGATGACAGATGACACAAATTCTGATCGGAAACGACATTTGCCTCCATCATAATGCAAACGCTTTCATTTAAAAAAACTGGTTTAACAGCCGGAAAAAACAGCTCTGGTTCACATACAGAGACGCACAATACCGGCCATCGGTTTCACACTTTATTTGGGGTGCGCCTTACCCTTTTTGTTTCAGGCAAATCCGCTCCTCACCCTGCCGGGATGTGGAAAACTGCTCCCCAAAGCGCGGTCTCTCGAAATCGATTTTGGCGAGGCTCAGAAGCGGAACAGATAAGACGCTTTGACGAAGATTTGCCGGCCATCGTTCAGCATATTTGTCGCGCGTGGCGCCACGGTGTTGTCTGAATCGCAGACCCCGGTTGGCAAGCGATTGCAGAGCGCCCGGTCCAGGTTTTGCATGTCGTTGTTGTAGCCGATATAAACCGCCGTCCCCGGATGCGGCAGCCATGTAAACAGCGCTTCGGTGCCAACCTGCTTGGTTCTTTTCAGCGAAGTCTGGGCCGGATTCGCCAGAGTCGAGTCGTACTCCACAATCACGCGCGCCGACAGAGCCCGCGTGAACTGGTAGTTGACCTTCGTGCGGAAGACCTGGCTTTCATACACCAGCGCGCCATTCGCTACCGAGCGGTCGCGATCCAGCAGGTAGGTGTTGTCCGCCGTCAGTTGGCGCAGGGGTTGCAGCGTAAACAGCGCCGACACGGTTTCCTCGTTCATTAGCGACGGCGCCTTGCCAGCCGCTGGGTTGTAGTTCACGTTGCCGCTGCGGTAAGTGTTGATATTGTAGTTGAGCTGCGGAAACGGAGCTCCCCGGGCGATAAAGCCGCCGAAATTCTCGGTGAAGTTTTTGTACTCGCTGAGCGCCGAATAGCTCAGCGGGCTTAGCGTGTCGGAATTTTCCCCCATGATCGGCGCGAACACAATGTTGCGCGGCAGCGTTACATAAACGTCGAAGGACGAGTAATGAAAAACGCGATTCCCCTGATGGTCGAAAGCGATATTCTGGTTCGTTTCCAGCCCGATGCTCTGGAGCGTCTTGTGCTTCGGATACCACTGATAGCCCGCGTACGTCTGGGAGTCGCGAAAATTCGAGGACTGAATGAATCCCAGCTGGCTCTGAAAGCCGGTGCTGTAGTCCTGGAAATTCGAATTGAAATTGAAGGCGTGGCCATAACGCGCCGCCATCAGATTCCAGGTCGGCCCGGCGGAATAGGTGGGCGGCGTTCCGCTGTCCACGGTGCCCTTGGTCGAGCTTTCCACCCATTGCCCCACGCCCGTCCATTTGTCGTTGAAGCGCACCTTGGCGTCGACGCCCCCGATGCGGTTCCATCCCTGGCCAAACTCCTCGTCGGTATAGAGCAGCCCGATGCTGGAGGCTTTGCCCAGGTCCTGCGAAATCCGTCCCACGGCGATGGCTGCGTGCTTCCCGTAGAGCCGGTCGCCGCGTTCGACGGTTTCGCCTGGCTCCCGGTCGTCAATGGCCAGCACGCCGATATTGGTGTGACCCAGTTTTCCGGTCACCCGCGCCCCAAACTCCGGATGCACGATGTTCCGCGTGTAGAGCAGAATGAGCGGCGAGGGCGTGGTGAAGTAATTGGCGTTCTCCAGAAAAAACGGACGCAGCTCGGGAAAGTAAACCGGATAGCGCTGATTAACGGTGAACTGCGGCTGGTCGGACTCGATGTTGCTGAAATCCGGATTGACCGTGAAGTCGAAGACGATCTTGTCCTTGAAAATGGCCTTGGCCTCGCCGCCGGCCGTGCCTTCAAAGTGCCGTGAACTGAAGTAGGGATCGAGCGGGTCCAGAGTCTCAAGCGTGCGCTCGTTCTGGCCCAGCACATACGGATTGATCTGCACATTGTGCGAGCCGGTCACTCCCGCAATGCCCTTGAGCGTGCCTTCCTGGGTGAGAGTGCCGGAGACGTTGGCGGAGATATGCGGCCAGTTGTCCGTTTCGCTGTTGCGCGGGAAGTTGCGGATGAAGACCACGCCCCAGTCCGAACCGGTGGCCGGAAAGCGCAGGCTGCGAAAGGGAATCGCCATCAGCGCCATCCAGCCCTCGCGCGTCACCTGTCCTTCCGAGTCCCAAACCTGGTCGTAGCTGTAATCCTGCCCAATGCCCTCGGTCCACGCCGCGTCGGCCTGCACGCCCACGGGATTCACGGTAAAGAGAATGCCCTTGCGCCTGTCCCGAAACGGATCCAGCAGCACCGACACGTTGTCGTCGTTCAGCACATTTTCGCGCCGCGCCAGGTGTCCGCGAATCAGGCCTGCATGGCGATCATGGCAAATGAACACAAAATACAGCGTGCTCTTTGTGTGCCCCATCCAGACTTCGGTCTCTTCCGTCGCCGGCCGTCCGTCGCGCGGATAATTCTGAATGAAGCCGGAGATATGCAGCAGCTTGTCTCTCAGCTCCGGCCGCGGCGTCATGCCAGCAAAGTCGGACAGGCGCACTCCTTCGCTGAGCAGCGGAACCTTGTGGTCATCGGCCGGCAATGGCGCTCTCAAGTCGCCGCCCGGCTGCGTCATGGGCGCTTGCGCGGGAAACACGGGTGGCCTGTTGCTTTGGGCAGCCAGAACCGGCCCTGCAATCATCAATAGACACACAGCCGCTTCCCGAGCCCAACATCGCATACATCCATAGTACGAAATGCCCCTCCAACCGTTTCACGCCGCGCCTTCAGGCCCCTGAATACAGCGGCTCAATCGTGGGTCTTCACAGGTTGCAAAAAACTCATCCAGAGAGGCAAGAAGCGTTTGGGCACGACTTCAGTCGTGCCGTAAATGCTGGAAATAAATGATGGGCTTGAGCCCCTGCGGGATGTTTTTCGCGCTTCTCGCTCGAAAACAGTCCTGTTTCAAAAGCTCTGTTTTGTAACAGTTCACGGGCGCCATTGCCGCCCCTGGACTTCTTTGATCCGTGGGGCGAGGTGCTTCTGGAAAAGCCCCTCGCTTTCCATCACAATCTACTACTCGTCGCCTCCGTCAGCAGTTTTCGAGGCCGCAAACACTGGCTCATTCATTCCATGCTCCGGATCGTACTGGTGCTTCACCATCCACGCTTTGAGATCTTCCGACTTCACCTCTCCGAGCAGGCCGTTGCGCCTGTGATAGGCGATCCCATCCTTCATTTCGACCTTCAGTTCGCAGGTATCCGCAGCATTTGGCTTGCCCAGCACGGGCAGCAGAATCTCCAGCGTTCTGCCCGGCTTCCTCCAGCGCGCCATGTACGTCTCAAAGCCGTCGGAGTTCCTCAAGCGCACCCCGCAGCGATAGCCGTATTCGAAGCCGCGCGGCTCGCCATTCTCATAGAGATTCGCCCGCCCCTCTCCGTCCACGTAATCCAGAATCTGGTGCGAGTAATGGGAATGCCCGTTATGTGCATAAATATGCACTCGCAGCGGAAATTCGGCGGCTCTATACCCACTGGCCAGCGCGACAGCAGAGAACAAGAAGCACGAAGTTAACCCGATAAGAAAAAAACTTGCAGTGCGGCGCATGATGATTCCTCCTGAGTGTGGCCGATGGCCTGTTGTGAATTACTGCTTACTCTCTTGCGAAGGCCTGCCAATAGCCATTGGCAGACGGTAACGAAAAAGGCAACTGAAACTCATGAACCATGAGCTTCTTCATGGCTTGTCGGTAGATCCTGCATCGACAATGCCTTTGAACAGGTCGCCAAGGTTGACGTCGTTGGCTCCCGGCTTCTTCGGCGAGGGCTTCCAGTCTGTCGGCGCAACCGTCAGCCGCACAGAGTCAACGTCGGCGTCGCCCAGCAGAACATCGGTGGTGTCGCTGCCATACTTGCGCAGAATCTCCGTGTTGGGAAGATTGATTCCCATAAATCCGGGAGTGGCGGCAGGGGTATTCTTGCCGTCGGCGGCATCTCCCACGGTCAGCGTATAAGTGATGCCTCCGGGAAGATACTCGAAGTGAAAGCTGCCATCGTCGCGAATGGCGGCCACCTGGTGCAGCGCCGGGTTGCTTTTGCTGGTCAGTGCGACACTGCCTGTGTTGAGCGTATGCGCGTCGGATTTCGAGTAGACGTGGCCGGTAATGTTGCGCAGCGCGTGGGTGGCAATGGTGATCTCCTCGCCGGAATGCTCCTCGCCCGCGCTCACTGCGACGGCCTTCGCATCGGCGCGGCTGAAGGTATCGCCGGAATACACAGCCAGGTTGATGCCGCTTCCTCCATCGCCGATGTTGCTGGCGGTGATGCCGATGGAAGGAGCGTTCAGAAAGGCGCGCAACGCGTAGCTTCCGGGAATAAGACCTGTGATGCGGAAGCGGCCCAGGTCGTCGCTTCTGGAAACCTGCGCTGCTCCGCTGATGGCCAGCGCATTGTTCATCGCGGCCGTCGCCGCCTCGCTGGCGCTGTCGGGCGTGCCGGGCTTGATCACGGAAAGCGTCCATCCGGCCGCGGGACTGCCATCGTCGTAGATGAGCCGGCCGCTGATCGCCGCGCCCCGCTCCAGGCTTAGTTCGGCGTTGGCGGAGTCCGTGCCGCTCACGGTCACAGTCGGTATCTGCGCGATACGCGCGCGGATAGCGGGATCAGAACTGGCGAAATCCTCGTCGGAAAACTGCGCGAAGGTATCGATGTAACCGGGATAGATTGCGTGAACGTAGTAAGTGCCCGGCTTCACGCCGGCAAATCTGAACTCCCCATTCAGGCCGACCGTGGAGGCGTTCATCATATCGAGCGCCTGGGTCATCCCCTTTGACGCGGCGGCCATGGCCTTCTTCTTGTCTTCGTCGAGCGGTTGGGCCGCGGGGGCAGCCGCGCCGCTCTTGGCCGCCATCTTCTGCAAGTTGTCTTGAAAACGCTTCATGAAATCTTCGCCGCTGTGGTCGCCCTCGGTTGACTTCAGCACGACCTTCGCGAAGCGGGCGGGGGCGTTGCTGTCGGCGCAGAAAACGTGGCCGGTTACCGTGCTGCCCACAACGTAGGGCGTTTGCTGCCCCTGTGAAACTGCGCAAATGCCCGCCGCTGCCAGCAAAGCCATCCATATCCCCGGAGCAATCCGCCTTTTCTTCACTATCTTCATCGCAGTTCCTTTCTATGCGTGAATGTATCGATTTCATTGTTGACAGGGAAACAACTCGCAAAGCATCTCCAAAAACTTTCATGCAAAACTCTGGCGCCGCGGAGTTTAGTTCACGCCTGCGCTCTGGACCAGAAGCTGAACCTCCACTGTGGTTTTGTGAAGAGCGTCGGTCGATGAATAGACCGTAACCTGCTTGCCGATGGACACGGTGGGGGTAAGGATGTATTGGTGGATGCCGATGCCCGGCAGCTTCGGCAGCCCCTCAGGCACATCCATTCCAAAGGTCTGCGTGGAAATCCTCAGAGCCAGATAGATCGACCCTCCCGATCTTTTCAAAGCGAGAATATCCACGTCGGTGTTGCTCTCCAGGTAATCCTTCTCATCGCTCGCGCTGGCGTGAAAGCGGGCGTCGTCCCGGATCGCCGGCAGAGTTTCATTGGTAGTTGCGGCCAGCGTGTAAGTCTTGTCTGAAGAGAGTTTCCCATGGTAAACCCTCTTGAAGTTGATCGTGATCTGAAGTGGCTCATGGGCGGGTTGCCGGGCCTTCTTGCCGCTTTCAGCCGCCGCGGCCCTGGTCTCGGCCTTTGCTGAAGCCCCATTGCTTGTCCCGGCTGTCTGCGCGCAAAGCATGGGCGCGGCCATCAGCAGGGCGGCCAGAATCATTCGTGACATCGGCATCGCTATCTCCTAATTCAAAACTCTGATGTAAATCGGAGCTATCGTGATTGGCTTCAACTCAATCGGTTCGGCGGCCAGGGTCTCTTCCGTGGCAGCTCTGCTGGCCGGTTGAGCGCGGCGTTCAAGTTTCGCTCTGGCCAGCCCTCCGGTTCCCATCGCAACACTCGCGGCGGCAGGCGTTCCAGTCCTTTGCGCGGGACCGGCAACGGCCACAGATTCACTCAACGGCTGAGCCGGATGCTCCATCACGGCGACGGCAGGATGCCGCGCCGCGCCGGCTCCCGGCTGCATGAACCTGAGCCATGCGGGAACCGCCGCCAGCGCCAGCAGCAAAGCAGCCGCGGCCACCGCCCCTGCCAGTCTCCATCCGGAGAACCAGGGCAGCCTCTCTGCGGTCACCGAAGCCAGAATGCGGTACTCCAGCCCTGGCCGAGTCTCGCGCGGCGTATAACTCGCCAGCGCGCGATCAATCAGGCCGTCCAGCGGATCATCTTCATCCTTCATCGGCTTCTCTCCTTTGCTCCAGCAAGTCCTGCCTGAGCTTTTGCCGCGCCGTGTAAACCCTGCGCCGGACGGTTCCCTCGGGCAGGCCGAGCATTTCGGCAATTTCCACCAGCTTCAAATCCCCCACCGCCAGCAGCGCCAACGGCTGACGCAGCTTCTCCGGCAGCGCGCCGATGCGCTCATGAAGCCAGCTTTCCAGTTGCCGGTCCATCGCCGACTCCTCGGGATTGGCCTGGCGGCTCTGCTGCTCCACAAGAAGTTCCTGCTCCCGCTTCCGGGGCCTCTGCTGCCGCACCGCCAGCCTCCATGCAACCCGCGCCAGGTAGCCCCGCTCATCTTCGATTCGCTTCCAGCGGTCTCCCCTGTAAACCTGAAGAAACGTCTCCTGGACCACATCTTCCGCATCAGACGCATGGCGCGTGATCGCCAGGGCGATGCGAAAGACGAATTGCGAATGCTGTTCGACGAGTGCCGCAAAAGAGCCCGCTCTGGATGCGCCCTCGCCCGCTTCCTCTCGCACAGGTTCTTCCCGGCCCTGAATGGGGTTCGCATCTGGCATTACTACCAGTAAAGAGCATGAAAGCGGCGAAACGTTCGCCCTTTGGGAAACTTTTCTTCGGAGTTTCGGCAGACGCTGTGGGTGAAGGTTCCCGCTAGAGCGAAACCACAGTAGGTGTATCTCGGAAGCACGCCCGCCAAGTGGCTTTTTCCTCTCCGTGGTCCCCGGCGACAGGTTTTCGTCGCTGGGGTGGAAGAAAAAGCCACACTGGATACTCCTAACAAGACTACGGCTACTGTGGTTTCGCTCTATCCCAGCTCTCAAAATCAAAACCCTGGGCACCCGCCCATACGGCGCGGATTTCTGACTCCTAAAGGTTTAGTTGACAAAAATGTTTTATGGCTTTAAGGTCCTAGTTGTTTAGGAGGTACCGTGCCGCCAGGACGCAAATTGAAAAAGCAGTTGACTCCTTTGGAACTCAGAATCATGCAGGTCTTGTGGACTGCCGGGCCATTGCCGGTTCAGGCAGTACAGCAGAGGCTCGGCGATGAGCTTGCTTACACGACGGTTCAAACCATGCTGAACGTGCTGCAGCGCAAAGGGCACGTTTCGCGAACCCTCATCGGGCGGGCATACGAATACCGGCCGCTTCAGAATCGAGAGGCTGCGATGGGAAGCGCGGTGCGCGATCTGTTGAATCGCATGTTCGATGGTTCGGTGGAAGGCCTCGTCATGAACATGCTTCGAACGAAGCAGATCGATGCCGCAAAACTGGACGAACTAGCCAAAAAAATCGCAAGCGCGGAAGGAGAAATGAATGCAGACCGCAAGTAGGCTTGCCGTTGACTACGCAATCAACGCGCTGTGGCAACTGCCGCTTCTGGTTCTGGCCGCTGAAGTGACAGTGAGACTGTTGGGGCGGGCGGCCGGGAAAACCCTTTTCCGGGTCTGGGTGGCCTGTCTGTTTCTTGCGCTCACGGTGCCGGCGTTGCCCTTTTTGCATGTGCCGGCGCATGTACTCAATTACGGATCGACCCACGGTCCAGTGACCGCACCGGCAAGAGCAGGAGCGCCGCATCTGTCCTTCTCGGGAGGACAATTCGAAAGACCTGCGCAAATCGATCAGAGAACCGCCGGCATCCCGAACCTGATTCTCAGTTGCGCTCTGTTTTTTTATTTGGCTTCGGTTTTGTTCGCCTTGATCCGGTTGATGTGGGGCCTTGGGAAAACCCGCTCTCTGCTGCATTCAGCTCAGGCCACGCTTCTGAAGCAGGAAGAGCGGGAATCCTGGGAATCGTGCATGAAGTTATTTGGGAAAGCGCGAATCAGGTTGATGTCTTCCAGCAGGCTGGCTGGTCCTGCGACTGTCAGTTGGCCGGGTCCCATTGTGCTTTTGCCGGCCAAGTTACGCGACGAGGACGCGAACGAAATGACCGCGGTGTTTTGTCATGAGTTGGCGCACGTCCAGCGGAACGACTTTCTCTACAACATTTTCCTTGAGTTGTTCGGAGTCTTGCTCTTCTACCATCCTGCATTCCACTGGATGCGGCGCAGAATTCAGGAGACGCGGGAGTTGGCATGTGACGACATGGCGGCGGATGCAATGTCGGGCCGTCATGTCTATGCGCAAAGTCTTTTGCGGCTCACACAGAAGATGCTCTCTGCCGCCGTTGTCCCACAACCTGGCTGTGCCCTCGGAATCTTCGAGGGAGAAATTCTGGAGAGACGGATTATGAACCTGCTTGAAAACAGATCGAAGCATAGTGGTCTTCGTGTTCTCACTTCCCTTGCCGCTGGCCTCTGCCTGTTGCTCGGAACCTGCTTGTTGAGCGCCAACCTGGGATTGAAACTGGTGAACGCGCAAGCAGCGATTCAGGCAAACGGCGCTCCGTCAGGCTGGTTGCTGGCTGGAGACAAGCCAGCCAATTACCAAACGGGTATTGACAAAGCGGTGATTGAGAACGGGCAGCCGAGCGCCTATTTGAGATCGGCCGTGCCGGTTACCGGTGGATTTGGGACGCTTATGCAGTCAATCAACGCGGCTGATTACGCCGGGAAGCGTGTTCGCATCCGCGCGTGGGTCAAGTCGCAGGATGTGGCCGAATGGGCGGGAGTCTGGATGAGAGTCGATAAGGACAAGACGATGGCTGCCTTCGACAACATGCAGAATCGCGCCATCAAGGGAACACAGCCGTGGACGGCATACGATGTGGTCCTTGACGTACCGGAGGACGCAACGGGCATCTCCTTCGGCGTGCTGCTGGCCGGGGCCGGTGAAGTCTGGATAAACGATGTGAGTTTTGAAGTGGTGGGGAAGGATGTCCCGGTTACAAGTCCAGCGCCAGCTCAAGCACCAGCGTTGCCCAGTCATCCGGTCAACCTGAAATTCACCGAGTAAGGCAGTCCGGTGAAGGCGGAGATAGTGCTCATTGCCTTCACCGGCGAACAACATTCTTCGCTGATGAGCCACTTGCGAAATTCCATGGAGATTGCAAGAAGCGTCAGTCTGAAGGCAATTTTGCAAGTAGCTCTGATGACCGCCTGTTCGGGGAGTGCGTTCCCAGGCTGTAGCCCGGCGCACTCCTCGAGCTGCACCGCCGTTTCTTCCGAATTTCCAGCACTTGGACAGCCCCCGCTTCCCGCCTTCCACATCCCCGTCCCCTCCTGCCTTATCCTCAATACAGCCCCCATGATCGACTTTGCCCAAACCGTCAAGCAGCAGGCCGACATCGTCAAGGTGATCGAGGGCTACATCCGCCTGCGCAAGGCGGGCGCGCAGAACTATACCGGCCTTTGCCCCTTCCACAAGGAAAAATCCCCCTCCTTTTCCGTCCATGCAGTGCGCCAGTTCTACCACTGCTTCGGCTGCGGAGTTTCCGGAGACGTCTTCTCCTTTGTCGGCAAGATCGAGAACGTCGGCTTCCCTGAGGCTGTGCGGATTGTGGCCGGCAAGTGCGGCATTCCCCTGCCCAAACGCGAGTTTTCTTCGCCGGAAGAAGCCGCCGGAGCCCGGCTGCGGGCCAAGCTGCTGGAGCTGCACGAAACCGCGACCGCCTGGTTCCAGGAGCAGTTGGCCGGGCCGGAAGGCGCCGTCGCGCGAGAGTATTTGGCAGGCCGCGGCCTCACGCCCGAGGGAATCAAGACCTTCCGCATCGGCTACGCGCCCGACAGCTTCAACGCCCTGCGCGACCGGCTCAGCGGCATGGCCGATGCTGAGACCCTGCGCGCGAGCGGCCTGTTCGCCTCCAAAGAGCACGAAGACGGCACACAGGGCTCCATCTACGACCGCTTCCGCAAGCGGGTCGTCTTCCCGATCTGCAACGAGAGCGGCCGCGTGATCGCCTTCACGGCGCGCACGCTGGAAACCGGCGACAAGGCTGGCGCCAAGTACATCAACTCGCCGGAGACGCCGCTCTACACCAAAAGCCTTGTGCTCTTCAACCTCGACAAGGCGCGCAAGGCCATTCGCGAGATGGAGTTTGCCCTGCTCGTCGAGGGCCAGATGGACTGCATCTCCGTCTACCTGCGCGGAATCAAGAACGTGATCGCGACCTCGGGCACGGCCTTCACCGAGCAGCAGGTGGCCCTCCTCAAGCGCCACACCTCGCAGCTAGTGGTCAACTTCGATCCCGACGCCGCCGGCTCGAATGCCGCGGAAAAATCCATTGCCCTGCTCACCGAAGAGGGCTTCACCATCAAGATCGTCACCCTCGATGGCGGCCTCGACCCCGACCGCTACATCCGCGAACGCGGCGTGGAGGCCTACACGGCAGCGCTGCGCGGTTCGCGCCGCCAGTCTGACTACCTGATCGAGCGGGCGCGGATGATGTTCCCCGGCGCCAGCGCGGAGCAGAAGGTCAAGGCCATGAACTACCTGCTGCCGCACATCCGCCGGATGCCGGAAAAGCTCGCCAGGGAGCAGTTTGCCGCTGACGCCTCGCAGAAGCTGGGCATCGATTCGGCCGTCCTGCGCGAAGAGCTGCGCCAGGCCGCGCTCCGCCGTCGCGACCATGTCGAGGCGCGCGCGACGGCGCTCACAGAGGTGGAGCGGGTGCTTTTGCGGGCGCTCTGCATCGACGACCCGGAGTTCGAGCGCTCGCGGCGGCTGGCGATTGAAGCGCTGGCCCAGCAACCCGCCTGGTTTGAGCATCTTGGATCTTTCGCGGCCCTGCAGGCGCTGGCCGGTCGCGCAACCCGCGACCCCATGGACGTGGTCGAGGACCCGGCGCAGCGGGCCTTGCTGGCCGAGGCGCTGCTGGCAGAAACCAAGCCGCCCGAGGAAATCGAGCTTCAGAGCGCCCTCCAGGAAATTCAGGAGCGGGCCATCGAGAGCCGCCAGCGCGATCTGCGCACGCTGATTTCCGAGGCCGAGCGCCGCGGCGACTTTGCCGAGCTGGCCACCCTGACCCAGCAGAAGCTGGAACTGGACCGCGCGCTGCGGCAGTTGCACAACCAGAACCCGCCCGAGCGCTAGCCGCCTTCCAAAATGCGCGCAAAGTAGAGAAATCTGGAAAAGCGATATAATCCGGTCCATACGCGCCTCTGCCGCGCAAGGAGTGCCCATGCTCATCGAACTGAAACCCGCGCAGCAAAAGCTGCTTGATCGGGCTGCCCGCTCCGGCATGAGCCAGGAAGAGGTGCTCGATCAGGCCTTTGCCGTCCTTCAGCAGCAGTATGGGAATGAGGACTGGATGCTGGCTGATAGGGATGGTCTTGCCGTCCAGATCGAAGAGGGCTTTGCGCAGGCGGAGCGCGGCGAGCTTGTGGATGCCGGGCAAGCCGTTCAAATCCTCGACGCCCGCCGGACAAAACGGCGCATCGCCTGAGAAATACCGACGCCTTTTCAGCTCACCCCGCAAGCGCTTAACGATCTTGGCGAGATATGGGATTACATTGCGGCAGACAATGTAGGTGCTGCAGATCGCGTTGAATCAGCGATTTTCTCGGCATGTAACAGCCTTGCCCGGCGCCCCCTGATGGGTTCCAGGCGGAGCGAGATCACACCCCTTCCAGTCCGATTCTGGACCGTAACCCGTTTTCCCAACTTCATCGTGGTTTACCGTCCTGACACCAGGCCTTTGCAGGTTATCGCTGTGCTCCATGGGAAGAGAAACCTGAAGGCTCTGCTTGAACAGTCCGAGCGCTAGAGCCTCCAAAACGCGCAACCCCAGCCGCGCCACCGCAAAACCTGCGTCCAATCCTGGTTTTCAACGTCAAATAGATAGCGTTGCCAGAGCGGGCGGAAGGCAAGAGTGCCTGGTCCGGCTGTGAGGTTGACCGTAAGCCCTTGAGGTTGCTCGGATTTTGGGCTGGCAATACCGAGTCCGGTTGTGGTAACCTAAGATTCTCTGTGCGGATGCGCGCCCCTTTGCCCCAACTATGAGCCTCGGCTCGCGGGCGACCCAGGTGAAACCTGAAGCGCTAGTCATCCTGTTCCGAGCAAACCCCCGAAACCGCTTTTTTATGCGGATGACTTTAAGTCCGTGTGCGTATGCGCCGAGTTTCCCTGTTTTCACAAGGGATTTTTTTGGCGCGGCCTGGACCAGCCGTTGCACCGCCGCGCTGGACGGTGCTGAATCTGCTTTGCAGAAGAGAGTAGGAGCATTTTGGCGAGCGACGATAAATTCGAACACGATCATGAGCATGACGACGAGCATGAACACGATGTTGATGCTCTGATCGAAGTTGGCAAAGGCAAGGGCTATCTGACCTACGGCGATGTGAACGACATTCTGCCGGATGACATGGCCACTTCCTCCGCTGATCTGGATGACCTGATCACCACCATTGGAACCCAGGGCATTGACCTGCTGGACCACCCCAAGTTCGGCGGCGACAAGGAAGCTGAACTGGAAGACGGCGACGACGTCGAGCTTGACCTGACGCCCGGCACTCTGGAAAAGACCAACGACCCGGTGCGCATGTACCTGCGCGAAATGGGCACCGTCCCCCTGCTTACCCGCGAGGGCGAAGTCGAAATCGCCAAGCGCATCGAGCGCGGCCAGTTGCGCGTGCTGAAGGCCATTTCCCGCTCTCCGATTGTGATTCGCGAGGTCGCGGCCCTGGGCGAGGACCTCAAGCGCGGCGTGCGGAACATCAAGGAAGTGGTGATCTTCGACGACGAAGAGCTCACCGAAGAGATTGTGCTGGCGCGCGTCAAGGCCACCGTGGCCCGCATCGACGTGCTGGTAAAGCACCAGAAGAAGATTGCGCAGTTGGAAGAGAAGCTGACCGCGCCGACGCCCGGCGTCAAGGTCAAAGCCGCCGCTGCGCGCCACACCCGCTGGCAGATCGCCCGCGAAAAGGTGCTCGTCTCCCGCATCGTCCGCGAACTGAAGTACACGCCCATGGAGCGCAAGCGCCTGCTCGACAAGGTCAACAAGACCGTCGACACCATGCGCACCCTGGAGCGCCAGATTCGCTCGCTCGAGCAGAAGCATGAGGCCAGCAAGAGCGAGGAGCTGAAGAAGGAATACCGCCGCCAGCAGAAAAACTGCAAGGTCGATCTGGAAAAGACCGAGGCCGAGGCCGGCGTCAACATCCCGGAGCTGAAGCGCACGCAGCGCGAAATGATCCAGGGCGACATGGATGCCGATCAGGCCAAGCGCGAGCTGATTGAAGCCAACCTCCGCCTCGTCGTCTCCATCGCCAAAAAATACACCAACCGCGGCCTGCAATTCCTCGACCTGATTCAGGAGGGCAACATCGGCCTCATGAAGGCGGTCGATAAGTTCGAATACCGCCGCGGATACAAGTTCTCCACTTACGCGACGTGGTGGATTCGCCAGGCTATTACCCGCGCCATCGCCGATCAGGCCCGCACCATCCGCATCCCGGTGCACATGATCGAGACCATCAACAAGCTCATCCGCACCAGCCGCCAGCTTGTGCAGGAACTGGGCCGCGAGCCGTCCAGCGAAGAGATCGCCAAGCGCATGGACATTCCCGTCGCCAAGGTGCGCAAGGTGCTGAAGATCGCGCAGGAGCCCATCTCTCTGGAAACCCCCATCGGCGAAGAGGAAGACTCGCATCTGGGCGACTTCATCGAGGACCGCCAGGCCGTTTCACCCTCTGAGGCAGTCATCAGCGTCAACCTGAAGGAGTACACCTCGCAGGTTCTGCGCACCCTCACGCCGCGCGAGGAGCGCGTCATCAAGATGCGTTTCGGCCTCGAAGACGGCTCTGAGCACACGCTGGAAGAGGTCGGCCAGAGCTTCCAGGTGACCCGTGAGCGCATCCGCCAAATCGAAGCCAAGGCCCTGCGCAAGCTCCGCCACCCCAGCCGCAGCCGCAAGCTCAAGGCCTTCGTCGACGGCGTCAAGGAAGGCATGTAACTCGGCAGAAACTTAGCCGAAGATTCGTCCTGCAAAACGAGCCGCAATCCGCAAGGGTTGTGGCTCGTTTTGATTCAGCCTCATTTCACGATTCGGCCCAACTGAATCAACCCTCCACATATCTGTCATTCTGAGCAAACGCAGCGCGTCGAAGAACCTGCATTTACCGTTGTTTTGAAAGGGCACGACTGCCGCTGAAATCCGCATAATCAACGGGGCTTTACAGCATTTTCCCGGATAGTGCAAGGAAGCTCCGTGCCCCAACCATTTCACGTTCTTTGTGAAATGGTTGGGAAACCACGAATTCGACCCTACAGGAACAGTGAAAATCCTTTAGCCTCTGCCATGGCAAAACCCGCCCGCAACGCGCCACTGGAACCAATGCTCACCTCGTTTCGCGCTTTCCTCGCCAACCCAGCCGGGTGCCCCATCCTTGCGACGTATTCTTGTCGCAAGGGTGGGAGACCACGAACGTGAATCCGCCTGTTCTGTAAGAGCATCTATCCGGTCCGTACCGGTTCACCTTGCCATTCGAGGTAAGCCGGTCGGCCTCGCCGCCCTGGCGGCTGACGGTCCAGATGTCGTCGGCATAGCGGAAGGCGATTCTGTCCTGGCTGAGGGAAGGATGGCGAAGCAGGCGCAGCGACTGCCAGGGCGCAGCGGCGGAAGAGTCCTGGGCGGAAGCAGGGAGTGAAAAAAGCGTGGCGAAGATAAACAGAAGAATGGCGAGCCTGGAGTGGACGCGGATCATGAAACCTCCGATGAGTTGTTGGATCGCAAAAATCGAAGTCAAAAAAAACGCAGTTCTACATGTCAATTTGTGCTACGCGGGGCGGTGGCCGAAAGTTCATGATTTGATTGATTTGCAGGGATATTCTCAGGCTCTGGAACCTGCCGGCGCCGCTTTGCGTACCAGAGAATAAGAAATTGCCGGGGGCGGAATAGTCTTTTGGGGCGAGAAGCGGCCTGAGGGGCTGGTGTTGCGTCCATAAGAAGAGCGGTAATTTGCGTACACTGGGAAGTGGGGGCAGGAAACTGGCTCCGCGCCGCAGACAGGGGCGCAAGTTTCAGAGACGCAGGATTGCGGCGAAACCGGAGCGGCCGGAAAGGCCAGTTCTTGAACAGAAGGCAGGACGATGCTATTCAGTGAGGCCATCAAACTCGCGCTGCAGTCTTTGTGGGGCAACAAGATGCGCACCATTCTGACGCTGCTGGGCGTGGTGATGGGCGTGGCTTCGGTCATCATGGTCATCACGCTGGTAAACGGCGCCAACCGGTACGTGGCCACGAAACTCGTGAGCCATGGCGCGGACGTGGTGACTATCTCGCGGATGGCGGGCGTGATTTTTTCCGCCGAGGATTACCTTCGCTATCAGAAGCGCAAGATTCTGCGCATCGAGGACTTTGAAGCGGTGCGGGACGCCTGCACGCAGTGCAGCGAAGTTGGCGCGCGGCTGGACCGCAACACCACGGTGACCAGCAACGGACACTCCAGCAACGATACCGACGTGCGCGGCATCACCTGGACAATGCTTTCGCTGAACAATATGGACATCGTGCTGGGGCGGGGATTCACCCCTGCCGATGATGAGCATGGAACACACAATGTCATCGTGGGCTATGACATTGTGGACAACCTGCTGGGCGACGGCGATCCCATCGGCAAGGAGATTCACGTCGGCGGCATTCCGTACACCATCGTGGGCGTGGGCGACCGCGAAGGCAAAACGATGGGCCAATCGCAGGACAACTGGGTGGCTGTGCCGCTGAGCACATACCAGCAGACATACGGCTACAACGACTCTCTGGACATTTACGCGCGCGCGAACGGCGATGCGGCGACGATGGAGCGGGTGATCGACGAGGTGCGCGTGCAGATGCGCGCCCGCCGGCATAACGCGCCGGGAACGCCAGACGACTTCGAGATCGAGACCAACGACACGTTCATGGACATTTACAAGCAGATCACCGCGATCTTCTTTGACGTGGTGGTGGGCATCGCTTCCATCGCGCTGGTGGTGGGCGGGATTGTGATCATGAACATCATGCTGGTGAGCGTGACGGAACGGACGCGCGAAATCGGCGTGCGCAAAGCGCTGGGCGCGCGGCAGCGGGACGTGCTGCTGCAATTCCTGATAGAAAGCGGAACCATGGCCATGGTGGGCGGAGCCATCGGCGTGGTGTGCGGCATCGGCGCGGCCAAACTGATTACGGCCATCATCGGATTTCCGGCCAGCGTGCAATTGTGGAGCGTGCTGGTGGGCCTGTTCATGGCGACATTCACGGGCATCTTCTTTGGCGTGTACCCGGCGAGCAAGGCCGCGAAGCTGGACCCGGTGGTGGCTCTCAGAGCGGAGCTCTGAGAGCAGCTGACAGCTAACAGCCAGCAGCTAACAGTTGACTGCTGTTGGCAGTTTCGGCTTGGAATGACGTATGTTTTCGCTGTTAGCTGTTTACTTTTTGCTGTTTGCTGTTAGCTGGAGAGAGGCATATGTCGCAATCGTTTCGGGACTTGCTGGTTTGGCAGAAGGCGATGCAATTGACGGTGGCGATCTATCGCTTGACGCAGGGTTTTCCACGCGAGGAAATCTACGGGTTGACCAGCCAGATCAGGCGTGCCGCGGTTTCGGTGCCCAGTAACATTGCAGAGGGACAGGGAAGGCTGAACTCCGCAGAATTCCGGCAGTTCCTCGGCATCGCACGCGGTTCAGTCTGCGAGGTTCAGACTCAACTGGAAATCGCTCGCGCTCTGCAATTCGGAACACCTGAATTGCTCAACGATGCGGAGAGTTTGTCGCATGAAGTGGGAAAAATGATTTATTCGTTTCTGGAATCGCTGAAGGACCAGATTCGGCAGAACTGATTACTGTAAGCTGCCTGCTGTTAGCTGTCAGTTTACCAGGAGCACCATGGCGCAAGGACAAACACGCGAATCCGTCAAAATGGCCATCGACACGCTGAAGGCCAACAAGCTGCGCTCTGGGCTGACCATCCTGGGCATTGTGATCGGCGTAACGACGGTGATTACGATTTCGTCGATCATCAATGGCGTCAACAACAAGGTCGCGGACTTTGCCGACTCGATGGGCTCCAATGTTTTCTGGGTTTTTCACTTTCCGGTGATTGGCGTGCGGCCCACCACCGAGCAACTGACTCGCAAGAAACTGACACTCGACGACGTGGCCGCGCTGCGCACGCTGCCGCACGTGGTGGCGGCGGACGGCGGCCTGCAGCATGTGGGCCAGTTCCGCGTCGGCGCCGTGTCGGTGAAATTCAACGGCAAGAAGGTGGCAGGGACGATCCTGACCGGCAGCAGTGCTTCGGTGGGAGATGTGAATGACCTCACTTTCCTTGAGGGCCGCCTGTTTACCGAAGCGGAAGACGAGCGCGGGGCGCACGTTTGCGGCCTGGGCTACGACACCTGGCACGAACTGTTCGGCAACGATTCGCCGATTGGCAAAGAGGTGAACATCGAGAGCGGGATGTACACCGTCATCGGCGTAATGGACAAGCGGAAACAGCCCTTCGGGAGCGGCAAGAATCCGCAGGATAACCAGGTCTATCTTCCGATGGGAACCTTCCATAACCTGCACCCGGAAGACAAGGATCTGTGGGTGAGCGTGAAGTACGACGACGCCAGTAACAAGGCGCTGGTGGAGGAAGAGATTCGCGAATTGCTGCGTGTCCGCCGCAAGGTGAAGGTGGAGGCGCCGGACAACTTCGAGATTTTCGGCCCGGACTCGCTTACCAAGCTGTGGGGCGACATCACGAAGTATCTGGTGATTTTCATGATCGGCGTTTCCTGCGTAGGGCTGATGGTGGGAGGCGTGGGAGTGATGAACATCATGCTGGTCTCGGTGACGGAGCGAACGCGGGAGATCGGCATCCGCAAGGCGCTGGGCGCCACAAAGCACAACATTCTCACGCAGTTCACCACCGAAGCCGTGACCCTATGCGCCATGGGCGGCATTATCGGCGTTCTGCTGGGCGCCCTGATCACATGGATCATCTCCATTTTGCCGATTCCTTTGTCGCCCAGCCTCTCGACAACATGGATTCTGATTGGCTTCGGCGTTTCCTGCGCCATCGGGCTTATCTTCGGAATTTATCCAGCCTGGAAGGCGGCGAATCTGGACCCGATCGAGGCGCTGAGGTACGAGTAAAGCAGGGACTAGGGACTAGGGACCAGGGACTAGGAAATAGCGGGTGGCCATAGAGACGAGAGCCCCACTTTCGGCACAGTTCCATCGCGCCTAAAGTGGGATAGATCCACTTAGATACAGCCCTTTATCGTCTTCCTATAGCTCTTTACCCCTAGAGCGTTTTCACAGTTTCTGTAATGTGTGGCTCGTGCTATCCCACCCTAGCCACAAGAACAAAAGCGTGGCGAGGGTGGGGCACCCATGACATCACATTATCTGTGAAAATGCTCTAATCCCTAGTCCCTAGTCCCTAATCCCTAGTCCCCGCCTTTCAGCTACACTTACGGCAGTGATGGCGCACATTTTCGCACAATTATTGGAGATTCTGACTACGGTTCTGACCGTGGCCGGGATGGGGTATTTTGTGGCCGCATGGATGGCGGCAAGGGTTTTTCTGGCGGAGCGGAGCAGTCCGCTCGCAGCCTTCGCGCCTGGCGTGAGCGTGATGAAGTCGCTGAAGGGGCTGGACCCCGGCATGATGGACGCCTTCCGCAGCCATTGCCGGCAGAGTTACACGGGCGAGTTTGAATTGCTCTTTGGGGTTGCCTCGCTGGACGACCCGGCTGTAGAGGCCGTCGAGCAACTGAAGGCTGAGTTTCCCGAGCGGGCGATCAGGCTGATTGAGTGCCCGGAACGGCTGGGAACGAACGGCAAGGTCAGCACGCTGGCGCAACTGGCCGCTCACGCGCGCTACGATTTTTTGCTCATCAACGACTCGGACATTACTGTTGGGGCGCGCTATCTGGAGCGGGTGATGGCGTGCTTCGCGCCGGCGGAGGACGACAACGGCAGGGCCGCGCAAGAGGTTGGGCTGGTGACGGCGCTTTATCGCGGGCGGGCGCACGGGACACTGGCTTCGAAATTCGAGGCGCTGGGAATCGCGACCGATTTTCAGGCGGGCGTGCTGCTGTCAAAGTGGATCGAAGGCGGACTGCGCTATGGGCTGGGCTCGACGCTGGCGGTGCGGCGAGAGGCGCTGGACAAGATTGGCGGACTGCAGGTTCTGGTCGATTATCTGGCCGACGACTACGAACTGGGCGCGCGCGTGGCCGGGGCCGGTTACCGCGTGGCGCTGTCGGGCGAAGTGGTCGAGACGAACATTGCGGCTTACGGCTGGCGCGGCTTTCTGGAGCACCAGTTGCGCTGGGAGCGCACGGTCCGCGACTCGCGGCCGTGGGGGTACGCTGGCCTCATCTTCACGCATGGGCTGGGGTGGGCGCTGGTCAACCTGCTGGCCAGCGGAGCAAGCGTGCTGAGCCTGAATCTGCTGGGAGTGAGCTTTCTGCTGCGAATGGCTCTGGCCGTGAAGGTGGGGGTCGAGGTGCTGGGCGACAGCCAGGTGCTGCCGAGGTTGTGGTTTGTGCCGCTGCGCGACGTGGTCGCCATGGGAGTGTGGCTGGCGGGGTTTGCGGGCAACACGATTGTGTGGCGCGGAGAGCGGTTCAGGCTGAAGGGTGGAAAGCTGGAAAGAGTCAGCTAAGATTTCCCGTGCCCCTTTGAGTTCTTGGAGAAGCGTTGACGTATCCGAGTCAGTCGGCGCTATGCACAATTCTGGCCAGAAACTCAGCGGCAAGCTTTGGTTCGCCTGGGGCGTTTGAACCCCGAAGAGAGCGTAGATGAAGAAACTGTTCGCAGTTTTCGTTGGCCTGACCGAATTCCAGCCGGATCGAATTAATCTCCAACGCCAAATCCAACAGCCTTTTCGCTTCGGACCAGCTCCAGTATCGCTCCTCAGGGTCGAGATGATCGTTCTGCCCCAACAAGCCATATCGGCCCTGAGCACATTCGCGAAGACAAAAAAGAAGGAGCGCATCGAATTCACTCTCGATTTCTGCGAGCCTCATCTCCCGAATCTTTTGGCTCTTCGTCATTTAACTATTTGACATCCTGCTGAGCTCTGAGCAGCTTCCTGTTGACTGTTTACGGTCGAGATTGAGATCTGTGCTCTCCCACCCTTTCCGCAGAAAAAAGCGGAAAGGATGGGGCACGGAAGTCTATGGCAAAAGCAAAAAAGCGCTAATCTCCCGTGGTTTCCGCGACGGGGTCCTGGGCGGTGATGGCGGCGCAGTCGATGGAAAGGCAACCACCGAGCTCGGCGAAGCTCTTGTCCCAGAGTGGGTGGTCTTCCGCGGCGAGGGCGGTCAGCGCATAGCTGGAAGTGCGCAGGATCTCGTACCAGATGTTCTGGGCCTGCCAGAGGTTCAGTTCGAAGGGCAGCTCAGCCAGCAGGCGGCCCAGCGCCAGCGCGCGGTCCAGCATCTCCAGTGAGCCGGAAGACATTTGCAGCTCGATCATGGCGCGCTTCATGCGCTGGTCGGCAAGGTAGGAGAGGGCGGGCGTTTCCAGCGAGACCTGATCGGCTTTGGCGAGGGAGAGGAAGGAGCGCAACTGCGCCTGATCGATGGAATCAGCCTCAAGGGCGCGGCGCAAGCCCACGTTGATGGCAAAGCCGGCCGTCAGAGTCAGCGCCGGAGGCTTGGGCAGGCCGGCCTGGGAGAGATAGTGGAGCAGGCTGGCGTGTTCATCGTAGATGGTGGTCAGGGAGTTCTCGATGTCAGAGAGCGTGGCAGTGAGGATGATCTGCACAATGCGGCGCTGCTCGTCGGTGAAGAGCGAGGTGAGCGAGTAATCCATGTGGCCGTAGAAGCGGTCGAGGAGGCGAATCACCTCAGGGAAATCGGCGCGCTGCACGTATCCGGCAGCCTCGGCGGCGAAGGCCTCGAAGGCGGCCGCGTCTTCCGGCGCATAGGCTTTGACGGCGGCGGTGATGTTCTGGTCGCCGAAGTGCAGGACGGCAAAAGAGAAGCTCCCCTGGTTGCCGGTGATGGCGCTGACAACCTTGGCGCGGCCCAGGGCGAGGCGTCCGCGGCCCGAGGTGTACACATCGTAGGAGTTGCGCCAGACACGGAAGCAGAACAGGTCGGTCTCCTCGGCAAAGGAAGAAAACATGGAGCTGATGGCATAGTGGGCCGCGACCTGTTCGAGGCGCAACTGCCTGGCAGTGACTTGCTCCCTGTAGATTTTGGCACCGTCGCCAGCCGCGGCCAGGTTGGAGCGGGCTTCGGCCAGGCGGGCCAGAAACGCCGGTTCCAGGGCGGCGGCCGCTTCGCCGGAAACTTCCCTGGCCAGTTGCAAAACCCGCGCGGCATAGGCGATTACCTGCACGGTCTCGATGCCCGAAATGTCGTCAAAAAACCAGCCGCAACTCGTGTACATGAGCTGGGCGTGGCGCTGCATCTCCATCAATTCCAGGGCGCGGGCGCGTTCCGGCGCCGTGAGAACGCTGAGCTGGTGGGCGCGGAAGAACCGCTCGACCGACTGCGGGTTGCGGTCGAGAATCACCTCGATGTATTCGTCGCGGGCGGCCCAAACGTCTTTGAAGAGCGCAGCGCCTTCCCGTTCGGTCAAGGGGACGAGGGCGTCGCGCAACTCGTCGAGAGCCTGGCGAAGCGGCGCGCGCCACTCCTGGTTCCAGCCGGGCTTTCCGCCGTTGCAGCCGCAGTTCGAGCGCCAGCGCTCGATGCCATGGGCGCAGCTCCAGGAGGTGTTTTCGACGATTTCGGCCTCGAACTCGGGGGGAAACTGCTCCAGAAAACTGGCGTAGTTGGTCAGCTTGACTGTGTTGTCCTGTTCGAGGAGGCGCAGAGCGTAGGCCAGCGCCATTTCGCCGTACTTGTGGTGGTGGCCGTAGGACTCGCCGTCGGTGGCCACATGCACCAACTGCGGCTGGGAGTCGTCTTTGAAGCCCTCCTTGAGACGCGCGGCAAATCTCTCGCCGGAGTCGAGCAGCCCCTCGAAAGCGATGGCCCGCGAGATGGGGCCGTTGTAGAAAAAGACGGCGATGGAAAGGCCGGATTCGAAGCGCACCAGATAGGGGTGGGTGGTATCGACCGTGGCGTTGGGCGTATCGGTCCAGTTTGCATCGTCCTTCAAGGGGCGAATGCGCCGGCATTGGTGAGGGGCGAGCACGGTGAACTTGATGCCCTGCTGGGCCAGCAGTTCCAGTGAGTCGTTGTCGGCGGCGGTTTCCGCCAGCCACATGCCTTCCGGCGGCGCGCCAAAGTGCTGCTGATAATCGGCGATGCCCCAGCGAATCTGGGTGATGCGGTCGCGGTGGTTGGCGAGGGGCAGAATGACGTGGTTGTAGACCTGCGCCATGGCGGAACTGTGGCCCTTGAAGCTCTTGCGGCTGCGGCGCTCGCCATCGAGAATCATGCGGTAAGCGCGCGGCGCGTTCTCGATCAGCCAACTGAGGAGCGTGGGCCCGAAGTTGAAGCTCATGCGCGCGTAGTTATTGACGATGCGCGTGATCTGGTTCTTGCTGTTGACGATGCGCGCAGCGCCGTTGGTCGAGTAGCACTCAGCGCAGACGCGCTCATTCCAATCGTGATAGGGAGCGGCTGTATCCTGCGTTTCGACTGTTTCCAGCCATGGATTCTCACGCGGGGGCTGGTAAAAGTGACCGTGAATGCAGATGAAACGCTTGCCGTTGGCCATGGGGATCGTGATCTCTTGCCGGGGAACCGGCTTTGTTCAGATCATTGTAGGCTGGATGGCCCGCCTGCCGCTGCCTCTTTTGCCAGATCACAGGCCCGCCAGAGGTACCAACTGGCCACGGAACGGAACGGGGCCCAGCGCTTTCCCCTTTTGAGCAGCACTTCCGGTTTGGGCAAATCATCGGCGGCCAGAGGGCGGGTTTTGGGAAGGCGCAGGAAGGTGAGCGCGAAGCCCTTGCGGACGCCATAGTCAGTTACCGGCAGCACGTCGGGCCGGCCCAAGCGGAAGATCAGCAGCATTTCCACGGTCCAGGGGCCGATGCCGCGCACCTGTGTGAGCCGTTCGACGATCTCCGCGTCGGTCATTTTGCGGATGGCCGGGCCGGTGGGGACTGTGCCGTCGAGCGTGTGGGCGGCCAGGTCTTTCATGGCGCGCGCCTTGTTTGCAGAAACGCCCGCTGTGCGCAGGATTTCGTCGGAAGTGTCGAGGAGCTGCTGCGGGGCGGGGTCGGCGCCGCCGAAGTGCTCGCGCACTCGGGCGTGAATACTGGCCGCGGCCTTGGCGTGCAACTGCTGATAGAGAATCGACTCCAGCAGCGAGGCAAAGGGCGAGGGTAAGGGATCGAGCTTAAGCGTGAAGGGGCCGGCGCGGTCGATGAGCGCGCCCAGTTTGGCGTCCGCAGCGCGTAAATGCGCCACGGCCTCAGCGGGATCGAAGGGAAGTTTCGGGCTCTTGCCATTGTGAATCATTGGGGAACAGTGTACCGCGTTGGGCTCCGCTGCGGAGGGACGGGCGGATACTGCCAAATGAGCTGTGCCCGCTGCACCCCCACCCTTGTAGAATCCAGGGCAGAGACGGACGGGGGAGCCAACGCCATGAAGATGCGGCCGGGAACACAAACGGGATTTCTGCTGTGCGGCAAGGAATGGAGTGAGGGCGAAGCGCTGGATGTGCGCTCGCCGTGGGATCAGGGGCTGGTGGGACGAGTGACGGTGGCCACCCGCGCCGACGCGCGCCAGGCGGTGCGTCACGCCGTGGCGAGCCTGCGCCGCACCCGCGCCCTGCCCCGCTGGAAGCGCCGCGAGATTCTGGAGGATGTGGCCGCGGCGCTGATTGAACAGAAGGAGCGGTTCGCGCAGCTTATTGTGGCCGAGGCGGGCAAGCCGGTTCGCCTGGCGCGGGCGGAGGTCGATCGCGCCGTACTGACCTTCAAGACGGCGGCCGAGGAGACCTCACGGATGGGCGGCGAAAGCATTCCGCTGGACCTGATGGAGGGCAACGAGGGCCGGTGGGGGCTGGTGCAACGCTTCCCGATAGGGCCGGTGCTGGCCATTACGCCCTTCAACTTCCCGCTGAACCTGGTGGCGCACAAGCTGGCGCCGGCAATGGCGGCCGGCTGTCCGGTGATTCTGAAGCCCGCGCTGGAGACCCCGTTTACGGCGCTGGCGCTGGGCGAGGTCATTCTGAAGGCCGGATGGCCCGAGGAGGCGCTGGCCGTGCTGCCACTGAGCAACGCGGATACGGCCTGGCTGGCCGAAAGGGAAGACGGCATCAAGCTGGTCAGCTTTACCGGATCGGCCAAAGTGGGCTGGGAGCTGAAGGCACACTCCGGACGCAAGCGGGTGTTGCTGGAGTTGGGCAGCAATACGGCGCTCATTGTCTGCGGCGACTGGCCTGATATGGACGATGCGGCCGTTGGCGCGGCACATGCGGCTTTTAACTATGCGGGCCAGTCCTGCATCAGCGTGCAGCGGGTGTTTGTGGAGCGCAAGGTTTTCCAGACTTTTCTGTGGAAGGTGGTGGAGGAGACGGCCAAGCTGGCAGCGGGCGATCCGTCCGCGGAAGCCACCGAAGTAGGTCCGCTGATCCGGCTCGCCGATGCCGGGCGCGTGGAAGCGTGGATCAAGGAGGCGGTCGAGGGCGGCGCCAAGCTGGTGGCTGGGGGCGAGCGCCACGACTCCGTGGTGACGCCGGCCATTCTGACCGGAACCAAGGCGGGCATGAAAGTGCGCGACGAAGAGGTCTTCGGCCCAGTCATGGCCATTGAGCCCTATGACGACTTCGAAGAAGCGCTGGCCGAGGCCAACCACTCGAAGTACGGCTTGCAGGCAGGCCTGCTCACCCGCGATGTTGGGCGCATACTTACGGCCTATCGCGAGCTCGAAGTGGGCACCCTGATCGTGGGAGACATGCCCAGCTGGCGCCTGGACCCCATGCCTTTCGGCGGCGTCAAGGAATCAGGGTTGGGACGCGAGGGCATCCGCTCGGCCATCGAAGAGATGACCGAGCCACACATGCTGGTGATGACTGGGATCGGATAGAGCCGGCAGCCTAAGCTTAGTTTTTGGCCTTGGCTTTCTGTGCCGCCCAGCGCTTGCGCTGCGCATCGGCAATGCGCTTGCGCGCTTCAGGGCTCAACACGCGGCGCTTCTTCGCTTTCTTGGCGGGAGCAGTCTTTGCGGCCTTTTTGGTCTTGCCGGTGATGTGCTCAGTTACCTTGGTGGCAGCTTTGCCGGTCGAGGCCAGCAGCGAGCGAACCTGCGTGAGCTTTGCAATTTCCGAGTCGATCTGCGCAAGAATAGAATCAATCATCATAAGTCCAGCATAACTCACATATTCTCAGTTGCACAACCGTGCGGCTCACATTGCCATCCCGAGCCTCTGCGATCCAAGGAACCTGTGAACATATGCCATTTTCAAAGCAGGCATTCCCTCAAAAGCTAAAGCTTAGGTGATTTTGCGGCTTTTGCGGCACGGCTAAATTCGCTCGCTGACACGAAACACACTTTCATCGCTTCCTGTCAAACCCGGTTCATTTGGGTTCTCTGTTACGTTTTTGTTACACTAAGAGGTATTGGAAGCGGCTTTTCCGGCTGGATATGTTTGGAATCGTCCGGTTCGGCGCCGCATCCAAGGTTTGAATGACTGCAACAACCCCGTGGATGGGGGCTTATCTGAAGCGTGCGGAAGCTGGGCCGGTTTCTTCAGTGTGGTTAGTGCATCCACTGCAGTCGTGCTTTGCTTTCAACATCCCCGTCCGCTGCCCTGCCAGAAATCTGGAGGGGCGAGCTGGGCTGAAGGCGGAATACGGTGAACTTTGTTCTTGACGATCTAGCGGAGGCCTCGCTGGAGGCTGGAAGCAGCTGTAGCCTCGAAAACTACCTGGCTCTTCCCGACCATACGATGGACGAGCGGATTGAGCGTGCGCGCGCCAAGCTTGGCTCGACAGCGATCCTACTCGGCCACCACTATCAGCGCGACGAGGTGATTCGCTTCGCCGACGCCACCGGCGACAGCTACAAGCTCTCCCGCATCGCCGCTGAAACCGACGCAAAGTACATTGTGTTCTGCGGCGTGCACTTCATGGCCGAGAGCGCAGACGTGCTTGGACACGAGGGCCAGCAGGTCATCCTGCCCGACCTGAACGCGGGCTGCTCGATGGCCGACATGGCCGAAATCTCGCAGGTCGAAGCCTGCTGGGAAGCGCTTGAGCGGCTCGGCCTCACGGACGATACCTTGCCGCTGACCTACATGAACTCAACGGCAGCTATCAAAGCCTTCTGCGGCGAGCGCGGCGGATTGGTCTGCACCTCGTCCAACGCTCGCGCCGCTTTTGAGTGGGCCTTCGCGCGCCGTAAGCGCATTCTCTTTCTGCCGGATCAGCACCTGGGCCGCAACACGGGCTATGCGATGGGGATCCCGCTGGAGGAGATGGCTGTCTGGGACCCTTGGGCCATTCAGGGTGGCCAGACGCAGGAGAAGCTGGCTGCCAGCCGCATCCTCCTCTGGAAGGGCCACTGCGCCGTCCATCAGCGCTTCCTGCCCAGCCACGTCGATGCGGCGCGCGCCAAATATCACGGCATCCAGGTCATCGTTCACCCCGAGTGCCGCTGGGAGGTCTGCCAGAAGGCCGACGCTCTCGGTTCCACCGAGCGGCTGATTTCCCTGGTCGAGCAGGCGCCCGCGGGCCAGATGTTCGCCGTCGGCACGGAGATTCACCTGGTCAATCGCATGGCCCAGCGCTTTGCCGCCGAGGGCAAGCGCATCATCACTCTGGACGATACGGGCTGCCTCTGCACCACCATGTACCGCATCAGCCCGCAGCATCTGGCCTGGGTTCTGGAAAATCTGGTGGAAGGCCGCGTGGTTAACCGCATCCAGGTCCGTCCCAGCGTCAAGCACTGGGCCAAAGTCGCCCTCGACCGGATGCTGGAAGTGTGAAAAAGCAGGGGTCAGGGAACAGGGGTCAGGGAACAGGTCTCTGACTGGAATGTCGCGCCCTGGAGGATGTCCCACGCGTAGTTGAAAGTTGAGCGGCGGCGGGTGGCCCCGGTCCCTCGCTGTTCAGTTCCATGACATTCTTTACACATTGTCTCTGGAGATGCTTTACACTTCCGCGCGAGCGAGAACGAGCGCGGAGGTGGACAAGCGGTGCCGTGGAAGAAGATG
>Ga0255353_1000300_pt1 | contig 32651 bp, 20 predicted proteins | sample HBST25metaG_FD_189941 | JGI IMG/M metagenome (GOLD analysis project Ga0255353, IMG submission 189941) | Peat soil microbial communities from Stordalen Mire, Sweden - H.B.S.T25 | ecosystem: Environmental > Terrestrial > Soil > Wetlands > Peat | place: Sweden: Norrbotten County, Stordalen Mire...
ATCCATCTCTATTCGTCGGATGGGTCGCGCGACCAGCTCTACATCTCCAACTACGCCACCCTGCACGTGAAGGACACGCTGGCGCGGCTGCCCGGCGTCGGCGACGTGCGCATCTTCGGCGGCCGCGACTACGCCATGCGCATCTGGCTCGACCCCGAAAAGGTCGCCGCCCGCAACCTGACCGCGGGCGAGGTCGTCGCCGCGTTGCAGGCACAGAACGTGCAGGTTTCCGCCGGCGTGCTGAACCAGCCGCCGCTGCCGAGCCCGGGCGCGTTCCAGCTCAACGTGCAGACACTGGGCCGGCTCGCCGATCCCGCCGCGTTCCGCGACATCGTGGTGAAGACCGACGCCGACGGGCGGATCACGCGGCTTTCCGACATCGCGCGCGTCGAGTTGGCGGCGCAGGACTACGGCGCCAACGGCTACCTCGACCGGCTCAGCGCGGTGCCGCTGCTGATCTTCCAGCAGCCCGGCACCAACGCGCTTGCCACCGCCACCGCGCTGAAGGCAACGATGCAGTCTCTGTCGAAGGATTTTCCGCAGGGGTTGGCCTACGACATCGTCTACAACCCGACCGAGTTCATCGGCCAATCGGTCAGCGAGGTGCTGCGCACGATCTACGAGGCGGTCGGCCTCGTGGTGCTGGTGGTGATCCTGTTCCTGCAGACGTGGCGCGCCTCCGTCATCCCGATCGTCGCCATCCCGGTCTCGCTGATCGGCACCTTCGGCGTACTTGCCGCGCTCGGCTACTCGCTCAACACCCTCTCGCTGTTCGGCCTGGTGCTGGCGGTCGGCATCGTCGTCGATGACGCCATCGTCGTGGTGGAGAACGTCGAGCGCAACCTGCGCCTGGGTCTCTCGCCGCGCGAAGCGGCGCACCGCACGATGGACGAGGTGGGCGGCGCGCTGGTGGCGATCGCGTTGACGCTCGCCGCCGTGTTCATCCCCTCGGCGTTCATGGGCGGCATCTCGGGCCGGTTCTTCAGCCAGTTCGCCGTGACCATCGCCACCTCCACGGCCATTTCCCTCGTCGTTTCGCTGACCCTGAGCCCGGCCTTGTGCGCGCTGCTGTTCAAGCCGCATCGCGAGCACGACGAATCCCGTCGCCCGGTGCTGCCCGTGCGCGTGGTGAATTGGCTGTTCGGCGGCTTCAACCGCGGTTTTGATCGCATTTCCGCCAGCTATGGCCGGTTCACCGGCCGGGTGGCGCGGATGGCGGCGATCATGCTGGTGCTCTACGCCGGACTGATCGCGCTCACCGGCTGGCAGTTCATGCGCGCGCCGACCGGGTTCATCCCGGACCAGGATCAGGGCTACCTGATCACCGTGCTGCAGTTGCCGCCCGGCGCCTCGCTCGCCCGTACCGACGCGGTGGTACGGCAGGCGACCGACATCATCCTGCACACGCCGGGCGTACGCCATGCCGTTCCGTTCGCCGGCCTCGACGGCGCCACCTTCACCAATGCGCCGAATGCCGGCGCTATCTTCTCCGGTCTGGCGCCGTTCGCCGAACGCGAGAAGGCCGGGCTGAGTGCCGCGCACATCCTGGGGGATCTGCGCCGACGCCTCTCCGGCATCCAGGACGCCTTCATCATCACCATCGCGCCGCCGCCGGTGCGCGGCATCGGCACCGCCGGCGGCTTCAAGATGATGCTGCAGGACCGGCAAGGCCGCGGCCCCGCGGCGCTGGAGGCGGCGACGCAGGATCTGGTGCAGGCGGCCAACGCCACGCCCGGCCTAGCCGGCGTGTTCTCGCTGTTCAACACGCGCACGCCGAAGGTCTACGCCGACATCGACCGGCACAAGGCGGAGATGCTCGGGGTCTCGCCCGACAAGGTGTTCGAGGCGCTGCAGGTCTATCTCGGTTCCGCCTATATCAACGACTTCAACTATCTTGGCCGCACCTACGAGGTGATCGCACAGGCCGACGCGCCGTTCCGCCTGGATGGCGGCGACATCGCCCGGCTGAAGACGCGCAACGCCGCCGGACAGATGGTGCCGATCGGCTCGGTGGCGCAGTTCCAAGACATCACCGGGCCGTACCGCGTGCCGCGCTACGACCTCTATCCGGCGGCCGAGATCCAGGGCGCGACGCTGCCCGGCACCTCGACCGGCATGGCCTTGGCGACGATGGAACGCCTGGCCGCGCAAAACCTGCCGGACGGCTTCGGCTTCGAGTGGACCGACCTCGCCTATCAGGAGAAGCTCGCGGGGCACGCGGCGATCTACATCTTCGCCGCTTCGGTGCTGTTCGTCTTCCTGGTGCTGGCGGCGCAGTACGAGAGCTGGTCGTTGCCACTCGCCGTGGTGCTGATCGTGCCGATGTGCCTGCTCGCCGGCGTCTCCGGCCTGCTGCTGCGCGGCATGGACGTGGACATCCTGGCGCAGATCGGCTTCATCGTGCTGATCGGGCTGGCGGCGAAGAACGCCATCCTCATCGTCGAGTTCGCGCGCCAGGGCGAGGCGACCGGGCTCGGCCGATTGCAGGCGGCGGTGCAGGCGGCGCGCACCCGGCTGCGGCCAATCTTGATGACGTCCTTCGCTTTTATCCTCGGCGTGCTGCCGCTGATGCTGGCCAGCGGCGCCGGCGCGGAGATGCGCCAGTCGCTCGGCACCGCCGTGTTCTACGGCATGCTGGGGGTCACCGGCTTCGGCCTGGTGTTCACGCCGGTGTTCTACGTGGCGGTGCGCGGCCTGTTCGTCCGCCGCGAGCGCGACACGGCGCCCGATGCCACCGTAGCCGCGGAGGCCGGCGCCGAGTAAACAAGGCCAGGGCCTCGGGCCCTGTTGGGTTTGGGCGGCTCCCACCCAGCCTTGCTTATGAGTCATCATCTTCGCCGGGGTTCGGCGCCGATCGGGGGCAAGTCCCATGCCGCAGCATGGGCTTTCTTCGGAATCTGCACGAATCGGCCATCTCTTGTGCGATCCGTCGCCGATTTGGCAGCAAATGCTACAGGTTTCGCGTTTTTTCGTATTTGACTTATCCCATTTCCAGTACCTAAGATCATGAAAAGTCGATGGGACAGTAACCAACTAAGGTTGAATCACCAGAGGAAATAGTCACTTCAGGACACGTATTAAACGTGCCACAAACTGTCAACTCTCGGTTGTATGCCTATTTCATTGGCACGCAAAGGCTGTGCATCTCTATGCTATGTGTGCCTCTATGCTAATGGGAGCAACTCGATGTCGCCTATCCTGACCTCCTCGCCGTGTGAACCTTCACGCTGACAGCACGGTATGGCCCTCGGCGGGGTCTTGGGTGGAATTTGTGATGAGTACCAGCGGAAACCTCAGTGTGGCCTTGCAAAGCAAAACTCGAAACCGTGCCCGGCCGCTTGCGAGCGCCCTCAAAAGTCGCGAGGCGGTTCTTCTACTTGTCGATGCATTCATATTCATAACGCTCGCCATCGCCAGGCCCACGGCCTTCGCCAATTGGATCAACTTCAAGGCCGTACTCTCCTTGATGGTCTACGACCTGCTTCTGGCAGTCGGCATGACCACGGTGTTGATCCTTCGGGGCATCGATCTCTCCGTGGGGTCGGTGCTCGCTCTCAGTTCGGTGGTGATGGCGCTGCTGATGCAGGCCGGAATCGCCGTCGTCCCCTCGCTGTTCGCCGGCCTCGTCGTGGTGCTCGCCTGCGGGTTCTTCAACGGCTTCCTGACGGCCGTGGTCGGCATTCTGCCGTTCCTCGTCACGCTCGGCATGATGTCGCTCGCACGCGGCGCCGCCACGGTGATGACGTCGGGCAAATACATCTCGTTCCCGAACACCAGCGAATGGTTCATCAGCTTCGGCCGCCTCGAGATTCCCTTCTGGCACGGGGCGATGACGTACGGCTTTCCCGTCCCCCTGCTCATCGTGCTCCTGATCACCGCTCTCTATGCGGTCCTGCTCAAGCGATGGCGCGTTCTGCGCCAGATGTTCCTCGTCGGCGAAAACGAGGAGGCAGCCAGGCTCTCCGGCCTCAACACCGTCGGGATCACGATCGCGGGCTATCTCATCTGTACCCTGTTCGTCTGGTTTGCCGCCGTATTGCTGATCTCCAGCAACCGCATCGGCTACGCGAATTATGGCGTCCAGTCCGAAATGCGAGCCATCGCCGCGGCGGTGGTCGGCGGCGCGAGCTTCGCCGGCGGCTCGGGCAGCATCGTGGGCACCTTTCTCGGCGTTCTGATGTTCGCCCTCATCGGCAACGGCTTCATTCTCCTTAGCGGCGACCCGAACTGGCAGCAGGCAACCACCGGCGTCGTGCTGATCCTGGCGGTCGCGGCCGACGCGATCCGGACCATCCGGGATCGGAAGAACTGACCATGCCCGCGCTCGAAATCAAGAACGTCTCGAAGAGCTTCTTCGGCCACAAGGTCCTGACGAACATCAATATGGATGTCCGCAAAGGCGAGGTGCACGCCCTTGTCGGCGAGAACGGCGCGGGGAAGTCCACGCTCGTCAAGATCATTGGCGGCATCCACGAACGTGATTCGGGTGAGATCCTCCTCGACGGCAAGCCCGTCACCTTCACGCACCCGCTGCAGGCCATGCGGGCCGGCATCAGCATCGTCCACCAGGAACTGAGTCTGGTGCCCAACGCGACGGTCGGCGAGAACGTCTATCTCCGGCGGGAGATCACGAACCGGTTTGGCCTCAACGACTGGGCCGCCATCAACGCACGCGCCGCGGCGGTCTTCGAGCGGATCGGCATCGACATCGATCCTTCGGATCTGGTCGGCAAACTCAGTGTCGGCATGCAGCAACTCGTCGAGGTGGCCAAGGCCATCGCGCTGAGCGCACGCGTCATCATCATGGACGAACCGACCTCCTCGCTGTCGGAAAACGAAATCCCCGAGCTGTTCAAGGTGATCCGTGGCCTGCGCGAGCAGGGCATCGGCATCATCTTCATCTCCCACAAGCTCTCCGAATTGTTCGAAATCGCCGATCGCGTGACCGTGCTGCGTGACGGTGAGCTGATCGGTACGGCGGACATTGCCAATATCAGCAGTGACGAAATCATCCGCATGATGGTCGGCCGTCATCTCGGCGATCTCTATCCGCCCCGCGGCGCCGATGCCGGGGAGGTTATCTTCCGCTGCGAGGGGCTGAGCCGTTACGGCTTCGTTGCCGATGTCGACTTCGAGGTACGACAGGGCGAGATCCTGGGACTGGCGGGACTGGTCGGGTCCGGGCGCACCGAGGCGATGCGCGCCCTCATCAACGCCGATCGCCGCTTGGCGGGCCGGTTCCAAATGAACGGGCGCGAAATCGCGATCGACAGCCCCGAACACGCGATGCAACAGGGAATCTACTACGTCTCCGAGGACCGCAAGGGGAGCGGGCTGTTCCTCCTCTCCAGCGTTACCTGGAACATCGCCGCCTCGTGCCTGCGGCTGTTCCGCGACCGGCTCGGCATGCTCGACCAGGGGCGGATGCGCGACCAGGCCGAGGACATGATCAGGGAGATGGACATCCGGCCGACCAACCCGGACGTCCGCGTCTTCGACCTTTCCGGCGGCAACCAGCAGAAGAAGGTGCTGCTGTCGAAGGCGCTGGCGACGCACCCCCGTCTGCTGATCGTGGACGAGCCGACCCGCGGCGTCGACATCGGCGCCAAGTCGATGATCCACAGGAAGTTGCGTGAACTCGCCGACAGCGGCATCGGGGTCATCGTCATCTCTTCGGAGATGCCCGAAGTGCTTGGCATGAGCGACCGGGTTCTCGTCTTTCGTGGCGGCCGGGTGTCTGCCCAACTGGACAACCACCGGGGACAGCTTACCCAGGAAGCCATCATGCACAACGCCACCGAGATCTAGCCGGAGAAGTGGGAACGACCATGGCTGTCAGACTCCGCAAGGCTCTCGGACGCGGGATGTTCCTCCAGCACCTCGGGCTGGTGGTTCTGATGCTCGCGCTCGGCATCACCTTGCAGTTCGTCCATGACGACTTCTTCACCAGCGCCAACTTGGAGGTGCTGGCGATGAACCGGGTCTTCGAGGGCATCATGGCGCTCGGGATGACGTTCATCATCATTTCCGGCGGCATCGACCTTTCCGTCAGCTCGGTGTTTCCGTTCGCGGAAATCATTGTCGCCAAGCTGATGATGCAAGCCGGCCTGCCCATTCTGCCGGCGGTCATCATCACCCTGCTGCTGTGCCTCGCGGTCGGCGCCGTGAACGGGCTGCTGATCAACATCCTGCGGGTGTATCCCATGGTGATCACCATGGGCATGATGCTGACGCTGCGCGGGGTCAATCTGGCCATCACCAATGGCCACTCCATTGCCGGCTTCTCCGACACGTTTCTGCTGCTGGGGCAGGGCAAGGTGCTGGGCGTGAACGTACCCATCATCTTCTTCCTCGTCGCCGCGCTCGTGCTCGGATATCTTCTCAGGAACCATCGCTACTTTCGGCAGCTCTACTTCATCGGCGGCGGCGAGCGCGCCGCGCGCCTGTCGGGGGTGAACGTGGCGCAGGTGAAGGTGGTCATCTACATGCTGTCCTCCTTCCTTGCCGGATGCGCGGGCATCATGGGCGCGGCGCAGTACGGCGCGGCGCACTGGGGTCACGGCAACATGTCGGAGTTGCAGGCGATCGCGGCCGTGGCCATCGGTGGCGCCAACATCAATGGCGGCAGCGGCGTCATAGGAGGGACCGTGCTGGGGATTCTGTTCCTGGCTGTGGTGCACAACGCCTTCGTGTTGTCCGGCATCAACACGTTCTTCTACGACGTCGCCAACGGACTGATGCTGATCCTGGCCGTGCTGTTCAGCTGGTACATCGAGCGCAAGAACGCCAAGGGCATGCTTGCCGTGAAGCAACGCAAGCTGGAGCAGACGGCCCGTGGGGCCGACGGCAAGGCGGCGGCTTTCGAACGAGCCTAGGCCGGCGCCGTGGCAGAACCGTGCCGCACGAACTTCCCTGGCCAGGGGCTGGCTTGTCTCATCTCGCTCAAGGAGGAAATGTTATGGACATGATGCGTAGAGCAGTTCTGCAAGGGATGCCGGTCGTGGCCGCATTGGGTACGGCCGTGGCAAGGCCGGCGGGCGCCGCCGAGCCGGAAAGATACGCGATGGTGGTCTTCCTGAAGGGCTCCGAGTTCTTCAACTGGGCCTATGCCGGGTTCCAGGACGCCGCCAAGACGGTCGGCGCCACCACCGAACTTCAAGGCCCTGCCGACTGGGACGCTTCCGCCGAGGCACGCGCCGTCGACCAGCTCGTCGCCAAGGGCGTCAAGGGCGTTGCCGTGACCGCGGGCGACGCCGATACGCTGACATCGTCGATCAACAAGGGGATCGAGAAGGGCGTTCCCATCCTCACCTTCGACTCCGATTCGCCGAAGAGCACGCGCCTGCTGTTCGTGGGCACGAATCATTTCAATGCCGGCTATGCGGCTGGTCTGGTCATGGGCAAGCTGCTCGGCGACAAGGGACGCATTGGCATCTCGCTCATTCCCGGCCTCGATTCCATCACCGGGCGGGTGAACGGGTTCAAGGCGGGCATGGCGAAGGTTGCGCCTGGGGCCACGGTGGTCGCGACGGTCAACGACGAGGGCGACCTGCAGAAGGCGGAGACGGTCAACACCGCCATGCTGCAGGCCAACCCCGAGATCAACGGCATCTTCTGCGGTCACGGCAACCCGGCGACCGGAGCCGCCGCGGCGGCCCGCAACGTTGGCCGTGACAAGGGCGACAACAAGGTCCTGGTCATGGGCTTCGCCATCGACGTGCCGATCCTGCAAATGGTCGAGCGCGACGAACTGGTGGGGACGGTGGCCCAGAATCCCTATCTGGAAGGTGTCATGTGCTTCCACCTGCTGTGGGCGGCCGCGCACAAGACCCAGTTCGACAGCATGACCCGGCCGGGCTTCGGCAACGTGCCGACCGCCGATCTGGACACCGGGGTCGCGATCCTGCTGAAGGGGTCGCCCGCGATCAAGGCGCTGATGACTCCGCCGAAGATCTGATCCGACCGTAAGGCGCCGTTCAGCCGCCTCATGACCGGCCCGCCCCGACGGGACGGGCCGGCAGTGACCATGACGATGATGACCGGAACGGGCGGGAACCCGGTGCCCGTCCGCCCGGAATGAAAGCAAACGCGAATGCAGTCCTTCAACTGGAATCTGCCCACGGAGATCCGCTTCGGCTCCGGCAAGCTCGCCGAGGCTGGCGCCGTCTGCCGACGCTTCGGGACACGTTGCCTGGTGGTTAGCACGGCAACCACGCCCTGGCTGCATGCGCTGCTGGAGCGGGTGCAGGGAATCCTGAGCACGGCCGGCATCGCGATGACCCACTTCGACGGCATCCGCGCCAATCCCACCACCGAGCAGATCACCGCTGGCGCGGCGCTGGCCAGGCGTTTCCGGGCCGAAATGGTGCTGGGCCTTGGTGGCGGATCGAGCATGGATGCCGCCAAGGCGATCGCGGTCGAGGCGACCCATCCTGGCAGCAGTTGGGACTACCTTTGGTTCCGCGAAACCCAGCCGACGGAGCAGACCCTGCCGGTGGTCGCGCTCACCACGACCTCGGGCACCGGATCGCAGGTGACACAGGTCGCCGTCGTGACCAAGGCCGACGAGCGTTGCAAATCCGCCATCTACAACGACATGATCCTGCCGCGGGTCGCCATCGTGGACCCCGAGTTGATGTGCAGCGTCCCCCGGCGGATGACGGCGTTCACCGGCTTCGATGCCTTCACCCATGCGTTCGAGAGTTCCCTTCACCCCGGCTGTCATGGACTGATCGACATGATGGCGCGGGAGGCGATCTCCCTGGTCCTGCACTGGCTGCCGAAGGCGCTGGACCATGGCGACGATATCGAGGCGCGCTCTGGCATGGCGCTGGCCGACACGCTGGCCGGGCTCTGCATACGCAGCGCCGGCGTCACCCTGCCGCACGGGATGGCCATGGCGATCGGCGGCATGTACCCCGGGGTGGCGCACGGTCAGGCTCTGGCGATCGTCTATCCCGCTTTCGCGGCGTTCACCGCGGATGCCGCGCCGGCGCGCTTCGCTTGGCTGGCGCGGCAACTGGACCCGTCGCTGCACGGCGCCGCCGACGCTGTCGCGGCCGCTCGATCCGCGTCGCTGATCAACGATTTCATCGTACGGATCGGCATTTCCGACAAGCTGTCGAATGTGGGTGTGCCGCGGGACGAACTGGACTCTCTCGCCGCGGCATGCATGGTTCTGTCGGACTACAAGAACAATCCACGGGTTGCGACAGCCGAGGAGATGCGGGCTCTGGTGCTTCGCAGCTGGTGACGACGGCGCGGCCTACTTCCGGCCCACGGCCTGCATCAGTTCGGGCCGGCTGGAATCGCCATGGGGATCGAAGGGCCCATAGCGGTCCTGGCATTTGCGGCGAAATTCCCGCGGGGTCAGGCCCTTGATCGAGACAAATTTCCGGTTGAACCACGAAATGTTTCTGAATCCGACGGTAAAGCAGATGTCGGTAATCGGCTGATCGGTGTTCTGCAGGAGATTGCAGGCCTCGCCTACCCGGATCTCGACGAGATAGTCGAGGAAGTGCCGGCCGGTGATCCGCAGGAAGAAGCGGCTGAAGGCACGTGGCGGCATGCGAAGCGCCGCCGCGGCGTCGGCCAGCGAGATGTCCTCGGCGAGATTCCTGCGCACGAAGGCGAGCGTCTTGTTGATCCGGCTGGTCGCGTCTTCGCTCAGGGCGGGCGCGTACGACGCGCTGGACAAAGTCCGCACGTCGTCCGCGTGAGCCAGGCAATCAAGCAACTCGAACAGCGCCAGGAGGCGCGAAAACGCGTCGAGATTTCCCAGTCCCATGACCATCTGGCCGACCTTGGTCCGGGTCGCGCCAGTGAATTCCAGCCCGGACGTGGCCCGACCAAGCAACGCCCGGATCGCACGCATCTCGGGAATGCCCATGAAGTCCTTGCCGAACGCCTCCGGGCGGAAATGGACCACGTGGTCCTCCTGCGGCGGCTGACCGGGAGCGGAAAGACTGTTGCTGGTCCAGTTGTGCGGCAGATCGGGGCCGGTGAGCACGAGGTGGCCGCTGTCGAACGGCCCGATATAGTCACCCACCCAAACCTGCCCCTCGGCGTTCAGAATCAGGTGGAGTTCGTATTCATGGTGGTAATGCCAAACGCATTGCGGCCATGGCCACGGATGGACAAGGTACGCAAATGACACCTCGGGCCCGGGCAGAATGACCTGAAGACTGGCCCTCTGGCTGTCGCCCTTGCGATCTTTTTTCATTGTTGCCCCTGTCGTTCGGGCGAGAATACAGCGCAATGCTAGTCACGCCCTGTGCCGGTGTCCAGGGCGAGCGAGGTCGCCGGCGTGTGCTTTCTTGACGGACCCGCGCAAGGGGACCCGTGCTGTCAGGGGAGCGGACAGCGTTGTCGGGAAAACGGACGCCGGGTTGTCCATGCACGCGGCGACCGCGTGAGAATTTGTTTTGAAACAATGCCCTAGGCAATTCAGCCCGGTTGGCGCGCGGTTTGCTCACTACGCCCCGGACGTGTGAATCTTGGCTCCTGCGCCGGCCGTCGCGGCGGCGCAGGAGCCGGAGCGAGCGAGGGTATTGTGAGACTCGTGACTATTCCGGCTTCGCTGAGTCGCGTCGCGCTGGGCGGCCTGGCTGTTGGGGTGGCGCTCTTCGCCGGCATCGGAGCGGCTGAGGCGCGGTTCCTCTTGGATCTCGGCATCGGCCTGCCTGGCGTGGTGGTGGCACCGCCAGTCGTGGTGGCGCCGCCCGTGGTGATGGCCCCGGTGCCGATGCCGGCCGCCCCGGTCGAGGTCGCGCCGGTGGCGCCGGCGCCGGCCGGCTATGTCTGGGTCCCCGGGGCGTATGCGTGGAATGGCGCCGGCTATGTCTGGGCGCCCGCTCACTACGTGCTGCCGCCATGGCCTGGCGGCGTCTGGCTGGCCGGCGGGTGGTACCGCGGGCCACATGGCTGGGCCTGGCGGCGCGGCTACTGGCGTTAACGTTGACGGTCACGCAACAACGCGGACGGTGCGCCCCCCTTGGCGCGCCGCTCGCGTTTGCTTGTTCAGCGCCGGTTGCAAGCAGGGGTTATAAGTGCTTGGTCCGCGGCGAATACCTTATCGACCCCGTGGTCCGGATAGCCGCACGATGGACGAACAAGCCAGAACGCCCCTGCCTGAAGCACGTCAAGGCGACACGGCCCGCGTTGCGGTGACCGTGCCTGCTGGCGCGCGGCACCGGCTGCTTGGTTGGCTGGGCGCGCTGCTGCTCCTGCTCGCTGCCGGTGCGCTCGCCTGGCGCATGCTGGCCCCCGCCCCTGCTCCGCAGGGCCGCGCCGCACCGGCGCAGCCGGTCGGCATCGCGCTGGCCGCGCACGGCGATGTGCGCATCGTGGTCAACGCGCTCGGCACGGTCACGCCGCTGGCGACGGTCACGGTAAAGACGCAGATCGCCGGACAGTTGCAGCAGATCGGCTTCACGGAAGGCCAGATCGTCCACAAGGGCGACTTCCTCGCCCAGATCGACCCGCGGCCGTACCAGGCGGCGCTGGCGCAGTACGAGGGCCAGCTCGCGCGCGATCAGGGACTGCTGAAGCAGGCGCAGGTCGACCTTGTGCGCTACCAGACGCTGCTCAGGCAGGATTCCATCGCCCGGCAACAGGCCGACGATCAGGTGTTCATCGTGCAACAGGATGAAGGCACGATCCGTTCCGATCAGGCGCAGATCGACACGCAGAAGCTCGATCTCACCTATTGCCACATCGTCGCCCCGGTGGACGGGCGGGTGGGATTGCGGCAGGTGGACGCGGGCAACTACGTCCAGACCAGCGATACCGACGGCATCGTCGTGATCACGCAGTTGCAACCGATCTCGGTGCTGTTCTCGATCGCTGAGGATAACCTGCCGATGGTGCAAAAGCAGGTCCACGCTGGGGCGAAGCTGCCGGTGACGGCGTATGACCGGGCGAACGTGACCGAACTCGCCACCGGCGAGTTGGCGACCCTCGACAACCAGATCGACACGACGACCGGGACGGTCAAACTGCGCGCCTTGTTTCCGAACACCGACGAGACGCTGTTTCCCAACCAGTTCGTCAACGCGCGGCTGCTGGTCGACACGCTGCACGACGTTGTGACCGTGCCGACCGCGGCGATCCAGCGTGGCGCGCCGGGTACCTACACGTATCTGGTCGGCGCGGATGCCACCGTCACGGTCCGGCCGGTGAAGATGGGCGTCACGGATGGCGACAAGGTACAGATCGTCTCCGGTCTCGCCGTCGGCGATCGCGTGGTCATCGACGGCGCCGACCGGCTGCGCGAGGGCGCGCACGTGAGTGCAAAAGACGAGACGCCGGCGCGGTCGACTCCCCCAGGGGGCCAGGCGGCCGGCCCGGCCGACACACCGGCGGCGTCCGGCGCCGGCGCGGACCAGCCGGCGCACGCCCATCACCAGCCGAACGGCACGTGATCTCCGGAGCGTCGATCAGCGGCGCGGAAAACCCATGAACCCGTCCCGGCTTTTCATCCTCCGCCCGGTTGGCACCACGCTGCTGATGCTGGCGATCCTGCTCGCGGGCGCGCTGGCCTACACGTTCCTGCCCCTCTCGGCGCTGCCGGAGGTGGACTACCCGACGATCCAGGTACAGACATTCTATCCCGGCGCCAGTCCGGAGGTGATGACATCCGCCGTCACGGCGCCACTGGAACGCCAGTTCGGCGAGATGCCCGGGCTCAACCAGATGAGTTCGTCGAGCTCCGCCAGCGCCTCGGTCATCACCCTGCAATTCTCTCTCACGCTCGCCATCGACGTCGCCGAGCAGGAGGTGCAGGCGGCGATCAATGCCGCCGGCAACCTGCTGCCCGCCGACCTGCCGGCGCCGCCGATCTACGCCAAGGTGAACCCGGCGGACACGCCGATCACCACCCTCGCGATCACCTCCAAGACACTGCCGCTCACCGATGTGGAGGATCTGGCCGACACGCGGCTGGCGCAGAAGATCTCGCAGCTTCCCGGCGTCGGGCTGGTGAGCATCAGCGGTGGCCAGCGGCCGTCCGTGCGCATCCGTGTCAAGCCGCAGGCGCTGGCCGCCTACGGGCTGAACATCGACGACGTGCGCACCACCATCGGCAACGCCAACGTGAACACGCCGAAAGGCAATTTCGACGGCCCGTTGCAGGCCTCCACGATCAACGCCAACGACCAGATCACCAGCGCGAGTGATTACGGCAACGTCGTGCTGGCCTACCTCAACGGCGCGCCGGTCCGCCTGTCCGACGTCGCCGACATCGTCAGCGGACCGGAGAACAGCTTCCTCGGCGGCTGGGCCAACACCACGCCGGCGGTCATTCTGAACGTGCAGCGCCAGCCTGGCGCCAACGTGATCCAGGTGGTCGACAGCGTGAAAGCCCTGCTGCCGCAGATCGAGGCCGGGCTGCCGGCGGCGCTGGACATCGCGGTTCTGAGCGACCGCACCACCACCATCCGCGCCTCGGTCGCCGATGTGGAGTTCGAGTTGCTGCTGGCGGTGGTGCTGGTCGTGCTGGTGATCTTCCTGTTCCTGCGCAACCTGCCGGCAACGATCATTCCGAGCCTGTCGGTGCCGCTGTCGCTGGTCGGCACGTTCGGCGTGATGTACCTGCTCGGCTTCAGCCTGGACAATCTGTCGCTGATGGCGCTGACCATTTCCACCGGCTTCGTGGTGGACGACGCCATCGTCATGATCGAGAATATCGTCCGCTTCGTCGAGGCGGGCGAGCCGCCGTTGCAGGCGGCGCTGAAGGGCGCCGGGCAGATCGGCTTCACCATCATCTCGCTCACGGTCTCGCTGCTCGCCGTGCTGATCCCGTTGCTGTTCATGGGCGATGTGGTCGGCCGACTGTTTCACGAGTTCGCTATCACGCTGGCGGTGACCATCGTGATCTCGGCGATCGTGTCGCTGACCCTGGTGCCGATGATGTGCGCGCGGCTGTTGCACCACCGCCCGGATAGCGAACGCAACCGCTTCGATCTCGCCACCGAACGCGCGTTTACCTGGACGATCGCCCATTACGGGCGCGCGCTGGACTGGGTGCTGGACCGGCAGGCGGCGACGCTGGTCGTCGCGGTGCTCACGCTCGTCGTCACGCTGGCGCTGTACGTGGTGATCCCCAAGGGGTTCTTCCCGGTGCAGGACACCGGCGCCATCCAGGGCATCTCGGAGGCGGCGCAGAGTATTTCCTATGCCGCGATGGCGGAGCATCAGGAGGCGTTGGCCGCTGCCATCCTGAAGGACCCGGACGTCGCCGGCCTCAGTTCCTTCATTGGCGTCGACGGTGCGAACACGACGCTGAACAGCGGCCGCTTCCTGATCGTGCTGAAGCCACATGACGACCGCGGCCTCACGGCCAGCGCGATCATCCGCCGTCTCCAGCACGAGGTGGCGGGCGTGCAGGGCATCACGTTGTACATGCAGCCGGTGCAGGATCTCACGATCGATTCCACCGTCAGCCGCACGCAGTATCAGGTGGTGCTGGAGGACGCGAACGCGGCCGAGTTCCAGGACTGGGTGCCCAAGCTGATCGAGAAGCTGCAGGCGCGACCGGAACTCGCCGACGTGGCGAGCGACCTGCAACAGCAGGGGCTGGCGGTCGATCTGGTGATCGACCGCGCCACCGCCGCGCGCTTCGGCATCACGCCAGCGACCGTGGACAACGCACTGTACGACGCCTTCGGGCAGCGCATCGTCTCGACGATCTATACGCAGTCCAACCAGTATCGCGTCATCCTGGAGGTCGATCCGGCCATTCGCACTTCGCTGGCCGGCCTGTCACAGATCTACCTGCCGTCCTCGTCGGCTTCGAGCGGGCAGGTACCGCTCAGCGCCATCGTAAAAGTGCAGCAACGCAGCGGACCGTTGCAGATTTCGCATCTCGGGCAGTTTCCCGCGACCACCGTCTCGTTCAACCTCGCGCCCAATAGTTCGCTCGGTGCCGCCGTCACCGCGATCAAGCAGGCCGAAGCCGAACTTGGCCTGCCGGCCAGCTTCATCACCGCCTTCCAGGGCGCGGCCGCGGCGTTCCAGTCCTCGCTGTCCAACGAGGCGCTGCTGCTGCTGGCGGCGGTGGCGGCGATGTACATCGTGCTCGGCGTGCTCTACGAGAGCTTCATCCATCCCGTCACCATCCTGTCCACGCTGCCCTCGGCCGGCGTGGGCGCGCTGCTGGCGCTGATGGTGGCCGGCGACGACCTGGATATCATCGCCATCATCGGCATCATCCTGCTGATCGGCATCGTCAAGAAGAACGCGATCATGATGATCGACTTCGCGCTGGCCGCCGAGCGCCAGGAAGGCAAGCCGCCGCGCGAGGCGATTCATCAGGCCTGCCTGCTGCGGTTCCGCCCGATCATGATGACCACGATGGCGGCGCTGCTGAGCGCGCTGCCGCTGATGATCGGCACCGGCACGGGGTCGGAACTGCGCCGCCCGCTTGGCCTGGCCATCTTCGGCGGGCTGGTCCTGAGCCAGGTGCTGACGCTGTTCACCACGCCGGTCATCTATCTGGCGTTCGACCGCCTGGCGCGCCGGCTGGCCCCCCGGCGACTGGCCGATGACGGAGCGGTTCCGCCCGATGGAGCGCCGACATGAACCTGTCCGCGCCGTTCATCGCACGCCCGGTCGCGACGACGCTGCTGACGGTGGGCATCGCGCTTGCCGGCATGCTGGCCTTCTTCCGTCTGCCCGTCTCGCCGCTGCCGCAGGTGGATTTCCCGACCATCTCGGTCAGCGCGCAGCTTCCCGGCGCCAGCCCCGACACCGTGGCGACCTCGGTCGCCGGCCCGCTGGAACGCCACCTCGGGCAGATCGCCGACGTCACCGAGATGACCTCGCAAAGCTCCGTCGGACAGGCGCGCGTCACGCTGCAGTTCGGCCTCGACCGTGACATCGACGGCGCCGCGCGCGATGTGCAGGCGGCGATCAACGCGGCACACGCCGACCTGCCCAGCAGCCTCAGATCGAACCCGACCTACCGCAAAATGAACCCGGCAGACGCGCCGGTGCTGATCCTGGCGCTGACCTCCAAGACCCTCACGCGCGGCCAACTCTACGACGCTGCCAGCAACGTGCTGGAGCAGAGCCTGTCGCAGGTCAGCGGCATCGGTCAGGTCATCATCGGCGGCGCGGCGCTGCCCGCGGTGCGGGTCGAACTGAACCCGGGCGCGCTGTTCAAGTACGGCATCGGGTTGGAGGACGTGCGCGCCGCTCTCGCCTCGGCCAACGCCAACAGTCCGAAAGGCGCGATCGAGGAAGGCGATCGGCACTATCAGGTCTATACCAACGATCAGGCGAGTCACGCCGCGGACTATGTGCCCCTGGTGGTGGCGTACCGCGACGGCGCCGCCGTGCGCCTGTCCGATGTGGCGGACGTGCAGGACTCGGTCGAGGATTTGCGCAACGCCGGGTTTGCCGACGGGCACCCCTCCGTGCTGGTCATCCTGTTCCGCCAGTCGGGGGCCAACATCATCGACACGGTCGATCGGGTAAAGGCGGAATTGCCGCACCTGAAAGCGGCGCTGCCGAGCGATGTCGACATCACCGTGACCGGCGACCGTACCACCACCATCCGCGCCTCGCTGTTCGACACCGAGCGCACGTTGGTCATCTCGGTCTGCCTCGTCACCCTGGTGGTGTTCCTGTTCCTGCGCGACGGGCGTGCCACGCTGATCCCCTCCATCGCCGTGCCGGTCTCCATCATCGGCACGTTCGGCGCGATGTACCTGCTGGGCTTCAGCCTGGACAACCTGTCGCTGATGGCGCTCACCGTCGCCACCGGCTTCGTGGTGGACGACGCCATCGTCGTGTTGGAGAACGTCGAGCGCTATCTGGAACAGGGCATGCCGCGCGTGCAGGCCGCGTTGCGCGGGGCCAGCGAGGTCGGGTTCACGGTGCTTTCCATGAGCCTCTCGCTGATCGCGGTGTTCATCCCGATCCTGCTGATGGGTGGCATCGTCGGGCGGCTGTTCCGGGAGTTCGCGCTGACGCTGTCATTGGCGATCCTGGTGTCGCTGCTGATCTCGCTGACCACCACGCCGATGCTGTGCGCGCTGTTCCTACGCCCCCGCAAGCCGCAGCATAAGCGCCGGCCGTTCGACCGGCTGCTTGCCGGCTACGAGCGCACGCTCGGCTGGGCGCTGCGGCATGGCGTGCTGGTGATGCTGATCCTCGCCACCACCGTCGGCCTGAACGTCGCGCTATTTACCATCATCCCGAAGGGCTTCTTCCCCGAGCAGGACACCGGCAGCGTGATCGGCTCGATCACCGCCGATCAGAGTATCTCGTTCCAGGCGATGCAGCAGAAGCTGGTCGAGCTGATGACGATCGTGCAGCGCGATCCGGCGGTGGCGAACGTGGTCGGCTTCAGCGGCGGCGGCGGTGGTGGCCGGTCGCAGACCAACACGGCGTCGGTGTTCATCTCGCTCAAGTCCCTGTCGAACCGCTCGGACACCGCCACGCAGGTGATCGCGCGGCTGCGCCGGTCTCTCTCGCGCGTCGCCGGCGCGACGCTGTTCCTCCAGGCGATGCAGGACATCCACATCGGCGGCCGGCAATCCGACGCGGAATATCAATACACGTTGCAGGGCGATAGCACGGCCGAGGTGTATGCCTGGGCACCCAGGCTGGTGGCGGCGCTGCAGCACAGCCCGGTGTTGGCCGACGTCACCTCCGACCAACAGCAGAAGGGGCTCGAGACCGACATCGTGTTCGATCGCGACACTGCCAGACGGCTAGGGGTCACGCCCAGCCAGATCGACAACACCCTCTACGATGCCTTCGGGCAGCGGCAGGTATCGACGATCTACAGCGCCATGAACCAGTACCACGTGGTCATGGAAGTCGAGCCGCGTTACTGGCAGCGGCCCGACACCCTGCGGGACCTGTACGTCAGCACCTCCGGCGGCACCGCCAGCGGCACGGAGACGACCAACGCCCTCTCCGGCACCGTCGGCACGAGCGCGACCGCGGCAAAGACCACCTCGGCATCCGCAAGTTCGGTACGCAACGCGGCCACCAATGCGCTCGCCAATGTCGGCAAAGGCAGCGCCTCGGCGGGTGCCGCGGTCAGCACGAGCATGGAGACGATGGTGCCGCTGGCCGCCTTCACGCACTACGGCCCCGGCAACACTCCATTGTCGGTGAACCACCAGGGGTTGTTCGTGGCGACGACGATCTCGTTCAATCTGGCGCCCGGCAAGTCGCTGGGCGAGGCAACAGCGGCGATTGCCGAGGCGAGCCGGCAGATCGGTCTGCCGGCCAGCATCCACGGTACCTTTGCCGGCACCGCGCAGGTGTTCCAGCAATCGCTCGACAACGAGATGTTGCTGATCCTGGCCGCGCTGGTGGCCGTCTACATCGTGCTCGGCATCCTGTATGAAAGCACCATCCACCCCATCACCATCTTGTCCACGCTGCCCTCGGCAGGCGTGGGCGCTGTTCTGGCCTTGATGTTCTTCCATACAGAGTTCAGCATCATTGCCCTGATCGGCGTGATCCTGCTGATCGGCATCGTGAAGAAGAACGCCATCATGATGATCGACTTCGCGATCGCCGCCGAACGCATCGGCCAGGCAAGCCCGCGAGACGCCATCTTCCAGGCCTGTCTGCTGCGCTTCCGCCCGATCCTGATGACGACGATGGCGGCGATGCTGGGTGCCGTGCCGCTGGCGCTGAGCTTTGGCGACGGCGGCGAGATCCGCCGCCCGCTCGGCATCTCGATCGTCGGCGGGCTGATCATCAGCCAGATGTTGACGCTCTACACCACACCCGTGCTGTATCTTTATCTTGCCCGTTTCCGGCTGTGGGCGCTGCGGCACTGGCGACGCGCGTTCCCCGCCTTGGCAGCCGGTGCGCCGGGGGCCGGGGAATGATCCGCCTGATGCGGAGCGCCGCGCTGGCGTTGGTGCTGGTGGCCGCGGGCTGCAAGGTGGGGCCGAACTACGCGCGCCCCGACGCACCGGCGGCCCCCGCGTTCAAGGAACTGGCCGGCTGGAAACCCAGTACGCCGCGCGACGGCGGCGGCGGCGGCGCATGGTGGTCGCTGTACGACGACACGCTGCTCGATAGCCTGGAGCGGCAGGTCGTGGTCTCGAACCAGAACGTGCTGGCCGCGGAGGCGGGCTACCGGCAGGCGGCGGCGCTGGTACGGGAAGCGCAGTCCAGCCTGTACCCGACCCTGTCCGTGGCGCCCGGCGTCACCCGCGGCACCACCTCAAGCGCCTCCGGCAGCAGTAGCTCGGGCAATAGAGCGTACACGCAGTACACGGCCGAGGGAACCGCAAGCTGGGACCTCGATGTGTGGGGGCGCATCCGCCGACAGGTCGAAAGCCAGTCCGCGGCGGCACAGGTCAGCGCGGCCGACCTCGCCAATGCCCAGTTGTCGGCACAGGGGTCGCTCGCCACGGACTATTTCGAGTTGCGGTCAGCGGACTCGCTGGCGCAACTGCTGCGCGATACGCTCGTGGCGTACAATCACGCGCTGCGGATCACGCAGAACCAGTACGATGCCGGCACCGCCTCGCGTGCCGACGTGCTCGCGGCGCAGGTGCAGGTGCAGTCCGCCCAGGCGCTCCTGGTTGCCGCCGGAGTGGCGCGTGCGCAGTACGAACACGCGATCGCCGTGCTGACCGGGCATCCGCCGTCCGATCTGACGATCCCCGAGGCGCCGCTCGCCACCGCGGTGCCGGTGGTACCGGCCGGCGTGCCGTCGGCACTGCTGGAACGCCGGCCCGACATCGCGGCGGCCGAACGTACCATGCAGGAGGAAAACGCACTGATCGGCGTCGCCATTGCCGCCTACTACCCCGATATCACGCTGTCGGCCGTGTTCGGCTTCGCCGGCGATCCGCTGTCGAAGGTGTTCACCGCGGCGAACCGGGTCTGGTCGCTCGGCGCCTCGGCCAGCGAGACGCTGTTCCAGGGGGGCTACCAGTCAGCCGCCGTCGCCGCCGCGCACGCCGGCTACGATAATGCGGTGGCGACGTATCGCCAGACGGTGCTGAGCGCGTTCCAGCAGGTGGAAGACAACTTGTCCGACCTGCGCATTCTGCAGCAGCAGGCGCAGGCCGAGGACGCCTTGGTGGTTGCGGCGCAGCGGGCAGTGGACGTGATGCTGAACGAATATCGTGCCGGCACGGTCGCCTACACCAGCGTGGTCACCGAACAGACCCAATTGCTCTCGGCCGAGCAGACCGCGCTCACGGTCAGGCAGAATCGGCTGGTCGCGAGCGTAGCGCTGATCCAGGCCCTCGGCGGCGGCTGGAACACAAAGGAATTGCCGTAGGAAGATTAAGACAAGGGCTTCACCCTTGACCTACAAAAGAGTGAAGCTATTTTGAAACAAAATCATTTGGTTTCCAGATGCCCCCGGTCTTTGGCCCAGCAAATCCAGGACCTACACAGGGGAACACTACGACCCAGCAGGCCGCCGAGGCCCAACATCACCACCACGACGACGGAGATGCCGCTCCGGCACAGACGGCAAGTGTGGCCCAACCCGCCACATCCACCTCCGGCACATCGACGCTCCTGAATACGGTCGCTTGACCCGACAGACGAATCTCGGAACGATCAAGCCGGCATGCCGGGGGGCCGCCAGCGCTTGCTGGTGTCCGCAAGCACTTCGCTGCGTTCCCTGGAACGGTCGATCCAGCGCCAGCCACGCTTGTCTGTCGCCCTCTGGCGGCGACCTTAGGCGCAATGCCTGACCGGCAAGGCTGGCCGGGCCGCGCTGTGGCCCCGGGCCCGCCCGCCGTCCGGTTCAGCCCTGTTCGGAAGCAGCGTCCTTGTTCAGGTCCACCGCCACGAACAGGGTCTGGCCGTCACGCACGATGCGCAGCGCCACGGCGCGGTTGCCGTGGATTGCCTCGTGGATCGCGTCCGCCGCCTGTTCGGGATTGCCGACCGCGTGGTTGCCGACGCCGACGACCACGTCGCCTTGCCGGATACCCGCCTTCGCGGCCGGCGAGTCCTGCGTCACGTCGGCGACCACGGCGCCGTGGATGCGCGCGGGCAGGTCCATCTGGCTGCGCATCTCGGGCGACAGTGGCGCCAGGGCGAGGCCGAGCGACGGATTCTGCCCCTGCTCCCCGCTGTCGGCCGCCGCCGTGTGATCGGCGGACAGCATGGCGACCGTGACGGTCACGGCCTGCTGGTTACCATTGCGCATGATGTCCAACTTGGCCTCGCTGCCGGGCTTCTCCGCCGCCATGTCCACGGCGAGGTCACGCGGCGTGCCCACCTTCTGGCCGTCCACCGAAAGAATCACGTCGCCCGGCTGCAATCCCGCCTTGGCCGCCGGCGAGTCCGGCTCGATGCTGGCCACCAGCGCACCGCTGTCATGGGCGTTCTTCGGCAGGTCCAGTGCCCTGGCCATGGCCGAGGTCACGCCCTGCGCCTCGACGCCGAGATAGCCGCGGGTGACGTGGCCGTCCTTCTCCAGTTGCGCCACCACGGTCTTCACCATGCTGGAGGGGATGGCGAAGCCGATGCCGATGCTGCCGCCCGACGGCGAGAGGATGGCGCTGTTCACGCCGACCACATGGCCGTCCTGGGTGAACAGCGGGCCGCCGGAATTGCCCTTGTTGATCGGCGCGTCGATCTGGATGAAGTCGTCATAGGGACCGGAGCCGATGTCGCGGCCCAGCGCCGAGACGATGCCGGCGGTGACGGTGCCGCCGAGGCCGAACGGGTTGCCCATCGCCACCACCCACTCGCCCGGGCGGACCTGCGCGGAATCGCCGAGTTCGATGTAGGGCAGCTTGTGGCCGGCATCGATATGCAGCACGGCGAGATCGGCGCGCTCGTCGCGGCCGACGATGCGGGCCGGCAACTCGGTGCCGTCGGCCAGCGTCACCGCCACCGACTTGGCGTTCTTCACCACGTGGTTGTTGGTGACGACCGTGCCGTCGGCATCGATGATGAAGCCGGAGCCGCGCGCCTCGACCGCCTGCGGGTGGTTCGGCCGCAGCATGCCGAACGGCGTCGGTATCCCGTCCTCATCGGCAGCCACCTGCGGGCCGAATTCGGTGGTGATGGAAACGACGGCGGGCGTCACGCGGGCGACCAAGTCGGTGAAATCGGGGATGCTGCGGCCCGGTGCCGTCGGCTGGATGGCCTGCTGCTGTGCCGGTGGCGCGGTATCCGCGGCGAAGCTGTGGCCGATGGCCACGGCGCCGCTCAGGGCGGTGGCGCCGAGCAGGGTGGCGAGCAGGGTGGCCCGCAGGCGGCTGCGGGGAGCGGCGGATCGCTCGCCGGTGGGGTGCTCGTAGTGCATGACGTTCTCCGTGGTTCCGTAGCGGAATGGCGGGACGCGCGATAATCGTGGGAGCGCGATGTTCCGCCGGATGGCCTGCATATCGGCCGAACCACCTGAACGTTCTGTGGGCGCGGATGTGAAACCGGCGTCATTCGCGCGCACCGCACACGCATGGACAAAGCATGACAGACTCTACAAGAATCAGCATCCGACAGTCCAACAGGCCGCGCCACGGATGCGGCCGGCACCACGCTGCCCGACGCGGACCCTGCCTCCCGGCACCATGCGGCTCGCGACGGGTTGAGGCTAAGTAGTTTCCGACCCTGCCCGTCCAGGACCGGCATCGGGTATTCTGTCACAAGTGTGACATCGCACGCGAACCAGGAATGTCCACGGCCTTTGCCCCTGCCCCGTGTTGACCCGACGCGCGCGACACAAAAGTCAATCGGTAGACACCACCGCTTCTGAAGGAAGATCGACATGGAGACCACTGACACAGTCATCGCCGTCCTTGCGGACCACCAGGCGGCGGAAGCGGCCGTGAAGAAGCTGACCGCGGCTGGTTTCGAGATGAAGAGCCTCAGCGTTGTGGGGAAGGGCTACCATACCGACGAAAAGGTTGTTGGCTTCTACAACATTGGCGACCGGGTAAAATTCTGGGGCACGCGGGGGGCGTTCTGGGGTGGTCTCTGGGGCTTGTTCTTCGGCGGGCTGTTCATGACCATTCCCGTCGTGGGGCATGTCATCGTGCTCGGCTATCTTGCCGCCGTGGCGATCTCCGCCGTCGAGGGCGCCGTCATGGCTGGTGGGCTGAGTGCGCTGGGCGCGGCGCTCTATAGCATTGGTGTGCCGAAGGACAGCGTGATCCAGTACGAAGCCGACCTGCAAGCCGATAGCTTTCTGGTGATGGCGCACGGCACGCCCGCGGAAATGGCTCGTGCCAAGGCGATCCTCGGTACGGCCAATCCGGCACGCCTCGATATGCATGCCGGCGTGAACGTGGCCGAGCCGGCGGATCATCTGGTCCATGCGGCTGGTTGAATGGTGCAGCCAAGTATGGGCGCGTACCAAAACGGAGGTTGCCATGAGGATTCTCATCCCCTCGATTGTCCTTGGTCCGCTCATGCTGGTTGGCGCACTGCCCGCTGCCGCCGGTCATCCGGTCGCCTTCGCCACACAAATCCAGTTGGCCGCCGGCAGCGATCCGACCGGCGACAGGGACACGTACAGCCAGAAGGCGCGGGACGACGTGCAAGCATGGCAGCGGAAGCTGCACGACTTCAGTGCGAAGACGCAGGCCGAGGGACGCAAGGACGCCACCGCGGCCCAGCATGATCTGAACGAAGCCTGGACCAAAGCCGAGGCGGCGGCAAACAAGTTGCAGACCGCCGGCGCGGACGGCTGGGAGAGCGCCAAGATCTCCTACGAAAAAGCATCCCAGGATCTGGCCAGCTCCTGGGACAAGGTTCGAGACCAGTTCAAGTAAACGGCGACCGCCTAGCCTGCCCAATAGCCTATGCGCTGTTGGCGAGCCGGCGACGATCTGCCGACCGTAGGGTACACCATGAGCACGACGGCTCCGCCACCCTCTGCAAGGACTTTGCCCACCAAACCGGCAGCCCCCATGAAGGATGATCTGCCGAGCGGCCTGACGAGCGACGAAGCACGTCGCGCCCTGGAGAAGTTCGGCCCCAACGCGATGCCCGATACGTCGCTGCATCCGTTGCGCATGGCGCTTGAGAAGTTCTGGGCGCCCGTGCCGTGGATGCTGGAAGCCGCGGTCGTGCTCGAATTGGCGCTCGGCAAGTATGTCGAGGCCGCGATCATCGCCGGTCTCTTGGTGTTCAACGCGGCTCTCGGGCTGTTCCAGGAAGGGCGCGCCCAGGCAACCCTTGCCGCGCTCAAGTCGCGGCTTGCTCTGAGCGCGTCGGTCCGGCGCGACAACGCGTGGAAAACCATCCCCGCGGCCGAATTGGTGCCGGGCGATGTGGTGAAACTTTCACTCGGTGGTGTGGTTGCGGCGGATGCACGCCTCACCGGGGGAGAAGTCCTGCTCGACCAATCCATGCTCACCGGCGAGTCGGTGCCTATCGAAGCCGGCTCGGGCGTGCAAACCTATGCAGGCGCACTGGTGCGGCGCGGCGAGGCGGTGGCGGAGGTCACGGCGACCGGGGCGCGCACCAAATTCGGCCGCACCGCGGAACTCGTCCGCACCGCCCATGTCGTAAGTTCCCAGCAGAAGGCGGTGTTGCGCGTGGTACGCAATCTCGCCGCGTTCAACGGCGTCGTCATCGTGTTGCTGGTGGCCTACGCCACCGTTCTCAAGATGCCGCTTGATGAAATCATCCCCCTCGTGCTGACGGCGATCCTCGCCTCGATCCCGGTGGCGCTGCCGGCCACCTTCACGCTTGCCTCGGCACTCGGCGCCCGCGCCTTGGCCAAGCTCGGCGTCCTGCCAACCCGCCTCTCGGCGGTGGATGAAGCGGCAACGATGAATGTTTTGTGCGCCGACAAAACAGGTACGTTGACGCGCAACGCGCTGACCGTGACGACCGTTCACCCCATGCCCGGCTTCGATGCAGCGCACGTTCTGGCGCTGGCCGCGTTGGCCAGCTCGGATGGTGGGCAGGACCCGGTGGACGAGGCCATTCGCGCGGCCGCCCTGGGCAAGGCCGTCTCCGACGCGCCGAAATTGACCGAGTTTTTGGCCTTCGATCCGGCGAAAAAGATGTCCGAGGCGACCGCTACGGATGCGGCCGGAGCGACGCAACGGATCGTGAAGGGCGCCTTCGCCGTGGTCATCGGCCTCGCCCCGCCGTCGCCGGCCGCGGCGACGACGGCGAACGAGCTGGAGGGGAAGGGTTTCCGGGTGCTGGCCGTCGCGGCCGGACCGCCGGCGGCGATGAAACTGGTCGGCCTGATCGCGCTGAGCGACCCGCCGCGCGAAGATTCGGCGGCGCTGGTGACCGAACTGCGTGAGTTGGGCGTGCGCACCGTGATGGTGACGGGCGATGCGCCGGCCACGGCGGCCATTGTTGCCCATGCGGTGGGGCTCGATGGCGCGACCTGTCCGCCCGGCTCGATCCCGGACGACGTACGCCCCGAGGCGTTCGCGGTCTTCGCCGGCGTGCTGCCGGAGGACAAGTACAAGCTCGTCAAGGCATTCCAGAAGGGCAACCACACCGTCGGCATGTGCGGCGATGGGGCCAACGACGCGCCGGCGCTGCGCCAGGCGCAGATCGGCATCGCGGTCTCGACGGCAACCGACGTCGCCAAATCGGCCGCCGGCATGGTGCTGACCGAGCCTGGACTCGCCGGCATCGTTGCCGCGGTCAAGGAAGGACGCGTGACGTTCCAGCGCATTCTGACCTACACACTGAACAACATCACCAAAAAGATCGTGACGGTGCTGTTCCTGATCGCCGGCCTGATCATGACGGGGCACGCGATCCTGACTCCGCTGCTGATGGTCATTCTCATGATCGCCGGCGATTTCCTCGCGATGTCCTTGACGACGGACAACGTGCGACCGTCCCCGCTGCCGAATGCGTGGCGCATCGGCAGCTTGACGACGGCGGGCGTCATCATGGGCATCTGCCTGCTGGCGTTCTGCACCGGCGTCCTGGCGATCGGCGAATTTGCCCTGAGGCTCGAAATTGACGCGCTAAGAACTCTGGCGTTTGTCACATTGGTATTCGGCAGTCAGGCGACGCTCTATGCCCTTCGCGAGCGCCGGCATCTGTGGGACTCTCGCCCGAGCCTCTGGCTGGCTGCGTCGTCTGTCACCGATGTTCTGATCGCCGCGGTTTTGGCCATCGGCGGCATTGCCATGACGCCCTTGCTGGCCTTGGTGGTCGCCGGCGTGCTTGCCGCCGCCGCTGCCTTCGCGTTCGTCCTGGACGCGGTGAAGGTTCCGGTATTCGCGCGCCTCGGAATTACCTAAGCGACAAGTCCAATTCCGTACGTGATCGAACGCGACCCATGTCGCCAGCACCACCGAAAGGATGAAGATGAAAGTCAGTGCAAAGGATTTTCGCGTCCGGGAAGGCGACGAGGTGGACCTCGGGAAGTGGCCGACGGACGTGAAGCCCGTGTACGAGTCGAAGGAGCACTATCAGAAACTCCTGGCCGAGCACGTCGCGCAACTGAGCGCGCAGCAGCAGCTCCTCTACGCCTCGAACCGCCATGCCATTCTGCTCATTTTCCAGGCGATGGATGCGGCCGGGAAAGATGGCGCCATCAGGCACGTGATGTCCGGGGTCAACCCGCAAGGCTGCCAGGTCTTCAGTTTCAAGTCTCCCAGTGCCACCGAATTGCAGCACGACTTCTTGTGGCGCACCACTCGTGATCTGCCGGAGCGTGGCCGGATCGGCATCTTCAACCGCTCCTACTACGAGGAAGTGCTCATCGTTCGCGTCCATCCGGAGATTCTCAACAACGAAGGGTTGTCGGACCCGCCGCGGCACGAGAAGGAGCTGTGGCACGATCGGTACCGGTCCATCGTGGATTTGGAAAGGCACCTCAGCGGCAACGGAACGCGCATCATCAAGTTCTTCCTCCATCTTTCGAAAGAGGAGCAACGGAAGCGCTTTCTCGAACGCATCGACGAGCCGGAAAAGAACTGGAAATTCAGCCTGGCGGACATCGCGGAGCGGAATTTCTGGAAGCTGTATATGAAAGCCTATGAGGAATGCCTCGGTGCAACGAGCACCAGCGACGCTCCCTGGTATGTCGTGCCCGCCGACAACAAGGACAACGCCCGGCTGATTGTTTCCAGAATTGTCCTTGATACGCTCGAAGGACTCAAGATGGCATATCCCCAAACGTCCGATGAGCGCCGGCAGGAACTGCTCTCCATCCGCGAGCGGCTCACGGAATGAAACACGACTTCGCCGACGCCCGGGCGAAGGGGCGCATGCTCTGGTGATCGGTCCGTGCGGGCTGGAAGCCATGTGCGGACTGCTCCGCCGCGGCTGCGACGCTACCACCGAGGTGGCGCTGCTGCTCGACAATCACGCCCCAGCGCTCTACCTGCTGCAACTGCGGACGATGTTTGGCCTCTCCGCCTTCGTCTTTCTCGCCTTCGCCGTGTTCTCCGCGCTGACTCGGGCGGTCGAATTGCGAACCTTGAGTTCACAGGCCAACCGCAGATGCACCGGCGGCGAGGCGTCTCCGGCAATGCGGCTTTGCAGCCGATTCCAGACCTCGCAACCGACCTGATCGATCGGCTGACGCACCGCCGTGATCGACGGCGCCGCCGCGCACATCCACGCGTAGTCGTCGAAGCCAACCAGCGACATCTGCTGGGGCACCAGAATGCCGACGCGCGCGAAGGCCGCCAACGCACCGAAGGTGGCAAAATTGGTCAGCGCGATCATCGCCGTCGGGCGGACGTGTTCCTGCAGCCACTTCGCCAGCCGGTCGGCCGCGCCGTCGAACGTCAGCCCGACCTCGACCAGTTGTGGCTGGGGCTCGCCCGCATCGCTGAACGCGCGGCCGACACCGGCACATCGCTCGCGGATGTTGGCGAGCGTCAGGGAGGAGGCCACCACCAGCACGTCGCGATGGCCGAGATCGAGCAGATGGCTGGCCGCCATCGCCGCGGCATGTTCGTTGTCGACGGTGACGGTGTCGGCGTTCTGGCCCCCGGTGGCGCGGTCGGCGATGACGTACGGAATGTCCAGGGCATCCAGCTGGCTGCGGGCGGCGAAGGCGTCGGTGCAAGGAATGACGGCGACGCCCGCTGGACGCCAGGACAGCAACGCCGACAGCCGCGCGCGCTCGGTCGCCTCGTCGTCACCCGAGCTGGCGACAACGATGTCGTAGCCCTCGTCGCTAACGCAGCGTTCGATCGCGGCGATGAAAGAGGTGAAGAACGGGTTCTCCAGGCTCGGCACCAGCAAGGTGATGATGCGCGCCTTGCCGCTGCGCAGTTGCGATGCGATCCGGTCCACCTCGTAGCCAAGCTCGGCCACCGCCGCGCGGACTCGCTCGACAAGCCCGCGATCAACCGGCTTGCGGCTGCCGAGCACGTTGCAGACCGTTGCCGGCGAAACCCCGGCTCGCCGCGCCACGTCCGCCATCGAGGGCTTGCGCACGGTCATCGCCTATTCCTTCATCGCGCCCATGGTCATGCCGGATACGATGTGACGCTGCATGAGAAGGGTAAACACAATCGGCGGCAGACACTGGATGATCGCCGAGGCGGACAGGTACTCCCAGTACACCTTGCCGGTGCTGACGAACGACGAAATCACCACCGGGAAGGTTCTGGCGGTACGCGAGGTCAGGAACAGCGCCAGCATGAACTCGTTCCACGAGAAGATGAACACGAAGGTGGCAACCGTCATGATGCCGCTGCGGCTCATCGGCAGCGCCACCCGCACCAGCGTCTGCCACCAGCTGCAGCCGTCCAGTCGCGCCGCCTCCAGCACCTCGCGCGGTACCCGGCGCAGGAACGACATCGCCACCCAGACCGCGAACGGCAGGTTGAAGCCTGCATAGGCGATGACCAGCGCCCACACGCTGTCGAGCAGGCCGATCCCCTTGAAGATGATGAAGAGCGGCACGGCGGCGGCGATCGGCGGCATCATGCGCGTGCTCAGAATCCAGTCCGCCAGCGCGTTCCTGCCGCGCATCTTGAAGTTGACCAGGCCGAACGCCGTCGGCAGCGCCAGCGCGAGGGCCAACGCCGTGGCGCCCAGGGTGGCCAGCAGCGAGTTCAGCATGTACGGCCAGTAGTTCTCGAACAGGTCCGTGAAGTTGTTGAGGTAGGTGAAATCCGGAATCCACACCGGCGGAATCGAGATGATTTCGGCGATCGTCTTGAAGGCACCGAGCGTCATCCAGATCAGCGGCGCGGCGGCAACGAAGGTGAACGCCGTCGCCACGGCGAACAGGATCAGGTCCCTGGCTCTGTGTCTACTCATTCTCGATGTTCCTCAGGAAGTGCACGGCGAACGTCGTGACGATGATGCTGATGACGAGGATGAGCACGGCCACGGCCGACCCAAGGCCGACATCGAAATACTGGAAGTCCTGCTGGTAGGCGTAGAGCGTGACCACCATGGTCGCGTCGCCCGGACCGCCACGGGTGGTGATGTAGACGACGTCGAAGAAGCGCAGCATGTCGATGACCCGCAGGATAACGCCGAGCAGGATGATGCTGCGCACCGCGGGGATCTCGACGAACCGGACGATGTGGTGCCACTTGGCGCCGTCCACCTTCGCGGCCTCGTAGATTTCTTCCGGGATCGACGTCAGTCCTGCCAGGATCAGCAGCATCATGAAGGGCGTCCATTGCCACACGTTGATCAGCATGATGGAGATCTGCGCGGCGATGGGCTCGCCGAACCACGGGACTGGCGGCAGGCCGAGACGCTGGAGCAGGTAGTTCATGATCCCCAGCGTCGGATTGAGGATGTAACCGAAGGTGACGCCGACGCTGAGCGGCGTCAGCATCATCGGCATCAGGTACACCGAGCGCAGCCCGTTCGCCCAGCGGATGTGCCTGATCTCGTAGAACACCTTCGCCACCGCGAAGCCGATCAGGATCTCGAGCGCAAGAGAGACAACGACCAGCAGGGCGGTGTTCTCCACCGAGCGGAGGAACAGACCGTCCTGCAGCAGACTCACGTAGTTCTGCAGCCCGACGAACAGCATCCGGTGCAGCGTCGTCAGCCGCACCTTATGCAGGCTGAGATAGACCGAATAGACGAACGGATAGATCGTCAGGAAGATAAGATAGAGGCAGGTGGGGGCGATGAACAGAACCTGCTGGATGCGGTCGATGCCGAACAGCGGATAGCGTCGCCGCACGGAGCCGGCGCGACGCGACGCGGGCAGGACGGGCGTTTGCATGACACGGCTCACGACAAGGGTCTGCGGCAGCAAGGACGCCCACCCACGCGGGCGAAACGAGTGGCCTTCACCCCAGGGTGGCGCGGCACTCTGGCGGGAACGGGTATGGCCCGGCGCATGCCTGCCTCTCCGAAGGACGGGGCCGCACGGGGCAACCCCGCCCAGTCTGTACGATTAGTCCTGCACGGTTACTTCAGCAAGCCAGCCGACTTGAGCAGTGTCGTGATCTTGGCGTTGGCGTCATCCATCGCCTGCTGGGGCATCATTTCGCCGATGATCGCCTTGTTCACGTCCACGCCCAGCGTGTCGATCAACTGGAAGGTCAGCGCGTGACGCGGGCGCACTTCAGCCCAGGCGGTCTTCTGGGCCTCGAAGATCGTCTCGGTCCACGGTTGCTTGGCCCGCACCTCGGGGTCTGTGAGGCTGGACAGGCGGCTCGGCGTGCCGCCGGCGAGCACGTATTGCTTGTGCACCTGCGGGCTGGCGAACCACTTCATGAAGTCCCAGGCGGCGGCCTTATGTTCGCTGTGCGAGTTCATGCACATCACCCAGCCGCCGACCGGCGGCACCGGCTTGCCATCGCGCGAGGCCATCAGGGCGGAGGCGAACCTGCCGGCGATCTTGCTGGTCTTCGGGTCGTTGGCGATCTGCGCCCGCACCGACCAGTCGTTGATCATGGCGAGCTTGCCGGCGGCGAAGGCGTTCGCCCGCTCATCCCAGGCATAGCCCTCGACGCCCGGCGGCCCGTACTGCACCATGTCCTTGAAGAGCTGGACCAGGGCGACGCCTTCCGGCGAGTTGAACGTCGGCGTCAGATCGGCATAGGGGTCCTTCGAGCCGACGTAGTTGCTCTTCCAGGGGCTGCCGCCCGCATTGAAGATCCACTCGAAGAACTGCTGCCCGGCGGCGGCGCCGCGCTGGTTGTTCATGGCGTAGCCGTAGACGCCGGGGTAGTCCGGGTTGTTGGTGAAGAACTTCGCCGTGTCCTTCAGTTCGGCGAAGGTACGCGGCGGCTGCTTGTGCGCCTGGTCGAACAGGTCGGTGCGGTAGAACAGCAGCTCGTAGTAGATCGCCACCGGCATGCAGTAGCGGGTGCCTTCCCAGCTCGCCTGGCCGGCACCCTGCGGGGTGAAGTCCGCCCAGTCGACGAGTTTCTCGTCCTGCTTGATGTTGTTCTCGATCGAATCCACGCAGCCGGCCTCGACGAACTCGCCCAGCCAGATGCCGTCGATCAGCATCACGTCATAGCTGTTGTCGTTCTGGGAGCAGCCCAGCAACTGCTTGTTGTGCAGCGCATCGTAGCCGTAACCATCGACATCCACCTTGGCGCCGGTGAGCGTGGTGAAACCGTCCTTCGTGGCCTTGATCGCCTCGATGTACGGATCGGTTTCACTGATGATCTTCAGCGACACGGCCGGGTAGTGGCCGAGCTTGCCGCTCCAGTCGACAGCCTGGGCATGGGCTCCGCTGATCGCCAGCAGCGTCAGCGCGGAGGCCGATGCCAAAGTCGCGAGCATTTTCATCTCGGTGTTGCTCCTTCCCTTCTTCTCGGCGCCAGTGTTTTGGGTGGCGTCCGGGCGGCGCCGTTTACCGGCGGACACCAGTCTCTTCGTTGGCCCGGGTTACCTCGGATACATCCGGGGCCGGCCGACAGTTGCTGCCCAGGCAAAGGCCCTTGTCAGTATACGTCGGGCAGGATCGCTGTTGCTTGCGGTTTGCCGCTTGCGGTTTGCATTCGGCCAAGTGATTCAACCTGAACGCGTCTCGCGCCGCCGGGCCGGGACCCCATGCGTGCATCGACAGGGGCAGGCCGCTGAGCTTTGCCTACAAGGGCAGCCACATTCTTCGCCTGACCGCGTTCCTCCTGGAGTTGTTAGTAAATCGATTTTCTAGTTGCTTATATTCCATTTCGCAGCTTGAGGCAAGTGGCGGCGAGACCGTTCCGAATCGGCTGACGACAGGCCCTGCGCCCGGCTGTCGGCCGGTTCGTTCCGGCGAGGCGCGAAGCTTGCGCGTGACGGCGCGCCGTTCTTGCGCAACAAAGCCGGCCAAGCTGACCAGGGTGCCCTGGCGGCCTGGCCGGGAGCGAAGTTCATGACCATCGTCGTATTCGGAAGCGTCAACATCGACATCACCACCTACGGCGACCGATTGCCGCGCCCCGGGGAATCCATGCTCGGCCAGCGCTACGTCATCGGCCAGGGCGGCAAAGGCGCCAACCAGGCGGTGGCGGCGGCCCGGCTGGGCGCGGCTACGCATTTCGTCGGGCGCACCGGCACCGACATTCTCGGCGGGCTGGCGCGCGAGCTGCTCAACGCCGGCGGGGTCTCCACCGAGAACCTGATGGTCGATCCGTCGCGGCCGACCGGCATCGCTGTCATCGCCGTCGATGCGTCGGCGGAGAACGCCATCACCTTCGTCGCCGGCGCGAACATGGGTCTCGACCCGAGCGATGCCGAGCGGGTTGCGCCGCTGCTGGCCGGCGCAGAGGTGCTGCTGCTGCAGCTCGAAGTGCCGCTGGCGGCCAGTCTGGCGGCGGCCGCCAGAC
>Ga0255353_1000305_pt1 | contig 32413 bp, 24 predicted proteins | sample HBST25metaG_FD_189941 | JGI IMG/M metagenome (GOLD analysis project Ga0255353, IMG submission 189941) | Peat soil microbial communities from Stordalen Mire, Sweden - H.B.S.T25 | ecosystem: Environmental > Terrestrial > Soil > Wetlands > Peat | place: Sweden: Norrbotten County, Stordalen Mire...
GAAATGGGCGAGACGATGAAACGCCTGTTGCAGATCGGCATCGCCGTCTGCCTGGTCGTCTTCGCCGCGCAGGTGATGTCGTCCTTTATCGGCCAGGCCGCGGAGGTTTCGCTGCTCCAGCCGGTTCATGCAGTTTCTCAGTCTGCCCTTCATCTTTTTGCGAGGGGATAACTGAATCGAGGTCCAGTGGGGATGGCTGAAAGCAACCGTCCCCACAAGTTCGGAGGATGAGATGGGCAATTTAGATTTCGATGGGCCAGAGCAGACGATCATGCGGACTTCGTTGAGCAGACCGCAACAACTGCTGGGCGGAGATCGGGAGTTGGTCATCATGGCTGGACTTGGCACGGCAATGATGGCTGTGACTGTGATGAGCTTTCTGTCTTTCCTCATGGCAATCATCGCGTTCTGGACCATCGTGGCCGTGCTGGCCAGAATTGGCAAGGCCGATCCGATGATGCGTAAGGTTTACAGCCGCCATCTCGGCTACAAGGATTTCTACCCCGCCAAAAGCGGGGTCACTGCTTTTGGCAAAACGCCCAAAAGAGGCTGGAGGTAGAAGTGTTTGGAGAGACGCGCAAACAGCCTACGGGATTGGCAGACCTGCTTCTCTGGTTCGGCCTCGTCGATGACGGCATTGTCTTGCAGCGCGATGGGTCATTGCTTGCGGCATGGCAATACCGTGGTCCCGACCTGCAATCTGCAACTCATGCCGAGATGGCCGCCGTCGCCCGGCGGTTGAACCGTATTCTGCGCTTGGGAAGCGGCTGGATGATTCAGGTCGATTGCTTCCGCTCGTTTTCTAGCGGCTATGCGCCGGAGGGCGCATTCGCCGATCCGGTGACGGCGCTGATCGATCGCGAGCGCCGGGAGCAATTCGCACAGGAAGGCAGCCACTTCGAGAACGAATACTTCCTGACCCTGACCTACATGCCGCCGCTCGTGGCATCGGAAAAGCTCGAAGGCTTCATGATCTCTGGCTCATCGAATAAGAACGACGTCGCTGGGGCTGAGGCGTTGCGCTACTTTAAGGCCAAGGTCCGGCAGTTCGAGGATGTCTTCGCGGCTCAGCTTCCGGTCACGCGCCTAAAGGCTCAAGTGACAAAACTCGGCGACGGATACGAGCGCGTTGATGACGAGTTGCTCGCGTATCTTCGCCGCTGCATTACCGGGATCAAAGGCCCCGTGATGCAGCCGGAGATTCCGGTCTTCCTGAATGATTTGCTCTCGATGGAAGACCTGCGCGGTGGAACGGAACCAATGATGGGAGACCGTCATCTGCGCACGCTCGCGCTCGATGGCTTCCCGCGTTCGACTTATCCTGGCGCACTGTCAGTGCTCGATTCGATTCCCTGCGAATACCGCTGGAACACGCGGGCAATTTTGCTCGACCCATCGGAAGCCCAGGGCGTCATTGCCAAGATTGGCAAGAAGTGGAAGTTTCAGCAGCGCGGTTTGAAGGATCAGGTGTTCAAGTCGAGCGGTGGCGGCCAGTTGAATCAGTTCGCCATGACGATGGTTTCGGACTCGGATGGCGCGCTGGCCGAGGCCACCTCCGGCGATGTGCATTTCTGCTACTTCTCCTCTTCAATCGTCCTCCAGCACAAGGACCGCCGCTTCCTCGACAACATGATCGGCGAATTCCGCAAGGCTCTTATCAATCGCGGCTTCGGCGTCCGGGTTGAGGACATCAATGCCGTAGACGCTTTCTTCGGCACCCTGCCCGGAAATGGCGTGGCGCAAGTGCGCCGCGTCATTGCACACACTCGCAACTATGTTGACCTGATGCCGATTTCGTCTGTTTGGGCCGGTGAGAGCAAGAATCCGTCGGCTCTGATGCCGCCCAATTCGCCGCCGCTGCTCTATGCGGCGACGCAGGGGGGTGTCCCGTACCGGCTCAATCTGCACGACTACGATGTCGGGCACACGCTATTGATCGGCCCAACAGGTGCGGGCAAGTCGGTGAGTCTCGCGCTATTTGTCGCGCAGTGGTTCCGCTATCCGAATGCACAGGTCTTCGCCTTTGACAAGGGGCACTCGCTCTATGCGCTATGCAAGGCCGCGGGCGGGCGCTTCTATGACATTGGCGAGGGCGGCCTGAGCTTCCAGCCGCTCCGCGACATCGACGATGAAGCGGAGTTCGGGTGGGGGCAGGAGTGGGTCGAGACCGTGCTGCGGATGCAGCAGGTCGAGGTCGGCCCTGCGGAGCGGCATACGATTCACCGTGCGCTCCAGCAACTCGCTTCCGCGCCGCGTGAACGGCGTACGTTGACCGAACTCGAAGCCAACCTTCAGGACGAGAAGCTCAAGGCTGGATTGCAGCCCTACGTGATCGATGGAGCACTGGGCGGACTGCTCGACGCCCGCAACGACGGCCTGACAACTTCGCGTTTCGTTGTCTGCGAGATGGAGACGCTCCTGAGCGGCTCCTACGGCGAAGCGACGGTCATGGCCGTTCTACTTTATCTTTTCCGCCGCATGGAACGCGCACTCGATGGCAGCCCGACGCTGGTGCCCATCGACGAAGCCTGGCTCTTCCTGAAGCACCCGGCCTGGCGGGACAAGATTCAGGACTGGCTCAAAACTCTGCGCAAGAAGAATGCGGTCGTTCTTCTTGCAACGCAAAGCATGGCCGACGTGAAGGAATCGCCCATTGCGTCGGCGATTCTCCAGAGCACGGCCACGAAGATTTACCTTCCGAACTCGGAAGCGGGCAACGAGGGAATGCGCCAGTTCTACGAATACGCCGGTCTGAACAGCCGTGAAATTGAGCTGCTTCAGTCAGCAACCCCGAAGCGGGATTACTACATCGTGCAGCGGCTTGGCCGCCGCATGATCTCGTTCCGGCTCGGGCCGGTGGCTCTGGCCTTTCTAGCGGTGTCTGGCCAGAAGGACAGAGCGCGAATCGATGTTCTTGCCGAGCAACAGGGTCCAGCGTGGATCTCGGCATGGATGCAAGAACGCAAGGTGGACAAAGGCTGGATCGACTACTACGAAGGAGCAACGAATCATGCAATCCAAATGGCTGGTTAGGAGCGCAACCTCAATCGCTCTCGTCGCCATCATGGCGGTCGAGACAGTCTGCCCGGTGCCGGCGCACGCTGGCGTACCGGGCCTGTTCGCAACCGAGTATACCCAAATCCTCAACTATGTCGAGCTGGCCGGTCAGCTCGAAAAGCAGGTCGTGATGGTTGAAAACCAACTCAACCAGATTGCCGACATGGCCAAACACGGAATCACCATCACCGATCAACTGTTTGGGACCGTCGCCTCGGACATCACGACGTTGCGCCAGATCGTCAACACCGGGCAGGCGCTCTCTTACACTCTGAGCAATATGGACGGCACTTTCCGGCTCCGCTTTCCCGGTTACAGTCCGTCTACTAACTATGGTCAGTCGTATCAGACCTGGAGCCAGACGAGCCTTGACAGCACCCTTGGGGCGCTGAAGGCTGCTGGTGTCCAGAACTCGCAGTTCGATAGCGATTCGGCCCTGCTTCAGAGCCTCAAGAGCCAAAGCCAGTCGGCTGTTGGGCGAATGCAGGCCATCGAAGTCGGAAACCAGATTGCCGAAAATCAGGCGGAACAGTTGATGAAGTTGCGCCAACTGATGATGGCGGATATGCAGAGCAAGTCGGCGTATCAGAGCGCCATGGTGCAGGCGGACGCGACGAAACAAGCCAACTCCGACCAGTTTTTCGGCCAAACCCAGGTCACAAGCGACGGCGTGACCTTCTAGGAGAGAACGATGAAGTGGATTTCAGTTTTTGGTATCGGCGTTGTTTTGATGCTGGCCGGATGCAAGACGGCAGAGAAGAGCCAGATTCTAACGGCATTTCAGAACGCCGGTGGCGGCGACGTTGCACAGGCGACGCCGCAAGGCATCTCGTCTTTTCTTGCCCAGCATGAGGATCTCCGCAAACAACTAACGCCGTTGTGCAACGCGAAAAAGGCGAAAGCGCCCGCGGATTGGTCCACCTCGGACGAAGGAAGAATCTGCTCGGCGAATGAGCGTGCGAACTTCTTCGGCAAACCGCAACTTAAATCCGATGGCGTGAAGTTCTAAAGGGGAACACCCGATGGTGCGAAGACAGAAACTCATACTTCTGGCGGCTGTGGCCTTTGCCTCGGCCGCCACGGCTTATGCGCAGGCTCCGGTCGATGTCGGCGGTACATTTCAGCAGATTGAGCAGGCGGCCAACGCATGGATTCCCACTATCATGCAAGAGGCCACCTACCTTTTTTATGTACTGGCAACGCTCGACTTCGCCTGGAGCGCGCCGCAATTCCTCCGCGAGCATGACTTCATGGGTCTGTTTCTTACCCTGATTAAGAAGCTGCTCGTCATCGGGTTCTTTTACGCCGTACTCGTCAACGGTCAGACCTGGATACCGGCCATCGTCAACAGCTTCGCGCAACTGGGTGCAAATGCCGCTGGTGTCAATGTGGCCCAGAATCCCTCGGACATTATGATGCAGGGACTCCAGATCGTCTCTGACCTCTTTACCAAGGTCTCAGCGGTCAACCTGTTGTCTGAGCCAGGCGGGGCGATTACGACGATTCTCGCAGCCTGCATCGTGCTCGCCTCCTACATCATCATCACGCTCCATTACGTTGTCACCAAGCTCGAAGCGATTATCGTCATGTCGGCGGGCTACATCTTCCTTGGCTTCGGTGGTAGTCGGTGGACTGCGCCTTACTTTGAAAGGTACATTTCTCTTGCTATCAGTACGGGCGTCCGTTTGATGCTCATTTACCTGATGCTCGGCGTCTTCACAACGATCTCGAACAACTGGATCTCCACCATGAATGGCTATACGGCCGATCTTCCCATTACACAGATCTTCCCGACGCTGATGTCGATGCTGCTTTTCGCCTTCGCCTCGTGGATGATTCCGAAGATGGCGGCATCGATCGCCTCGGGAACGTTGGGGGCCGGCGCGGCGGACCTGGTTGGGATGGGGATGGAGGTCGCGAAGGGTGCAGCTCTCACCGCCGCGACGGTCGCTGTTGTTGCGGCGACTGGGGGCGCGGGAGCCGCCGCGGGCGGCGCTCTCGCAGCAACCGAAACGGCGGGCGCAGCCGCCGAGGGAGCAGGCGCAGCAGGCAGCGCCGGTATGGCCGCTGCCGGTGGTGCGGGCGATGCCGCTATGGAAGCATCGAGCGCGCCACTGCCGCCGGTTCCCGGTCCCACAGACTCAGGCTCGGCCAGCGCTCCGCCAGCACCTCCGCCCCCGCCCTCGGCGGCGGAAAGTCAGGCAAGTGCTCCGTCGGCTCCCCCGGCTCAGCCTTCGACGGCCAGAAATCTCCAAACGCTGGCCCAGCACGCCACCAATATCCACGTCCCGAACGATGGCTCGGGGCATTCGCCTTCGGCGCAACTTCGAGTTGAGAGAGAGGAGTAGCTCGTGACAGAAAAAGCAATCGTCCAAACGCCTTATCTTCGCGCCCGGCAGGAGTGGGACGAGCGATTTGGCGACCAAATCAAGAGCCGGAACAACTGGCGATTGGCGGCATTCCTGTCGATGGCGACGGCGCTGGTTTGCGTGACCGGCATGGTCGCCATCGGCTACCGCTCCAACACCGTTCCTTACGTCGTCGCTCTTGACGATGTGGGCAGGGCGGTTCCCGTCATCCCGGCGAAGCAGGTGGCGGTCAAGGATGTCCGCCTGCAGGAAGCCGTCGTCGCCCGTTGGGTCACAAATCTGCGTACAGTCATTGCCGATGCCGTAGCTCAGCGGCGGCTGGTCGATGAGGTATACGCCGAAACCGGCCAGAACTCGCCGGCATCAGCAATCATCACGGAGTTCTATTCCAAGAACTCGCCCTTCGACTTGCTGACCAAGCAGACCGTTGACGCCTCGGTCGAATCCATCGTGCAGCAGTCGCCCAAAACCTATGAAGTTGCGTGGACGGAAGTGACGCGCGATCTGAACGGCAACCTGATGGCGAGCCACAGATACCGGGCCTTTGTTTCCGTCGTGACGCAGGAAGTGACGGATGCGCGGCAAGCCCTGGTCAATCCGCTCGGCCTTTACGTTACGAATCTGACCTGGGGCGAAGTGGTCTCGACGGCCACGGACCAGCAATCCAACAGCACGCAAAGCAGCAACGCTCAGAAGCCGAACGGAGGACAGAATCAATGACACGGTTCGTAACTATCGCAGTGGTCCTTGCACTCACAGGCGCGGCGGCGGGAGCGCAGAACGCTCCGGCGTTAACGCCCCAGCAAAAGCAGGATCTTTCCGGTTACAACTTCAAAGGTGCGGAAACCGCGCTTCAGGCGCAGTCAAAGGCGCCAACCACCAAACAGGAATCGCTCACGCCGATTCCGGCGCTCAAAGTGCCACCGATTGTCAGCAGCGTTGCTGTCGGGCAGGCGTCTCAATCGACGGCTCCAACAGAGAAGGGCTCAGCCGTTCCTCTGAATTGGAAAGCTCCTCGCGTTGACTTGAATGCCGTGGGCCTCAGCGCGGCGGAGGTCTCGCGCCTTTGGGAGGCAGGCGTCACAATGCCCACACCTGGGCCGAATGGCAAGGTCATCTACATCTATGGCCAGGGAATGCCGGTACTTGTCTGCGCGCCTTTGCGTGTTTGCGCAATCGAGTTGCAATCTGGCGAGCATCTCCAAAGCCAGCCACAGATCGGCGATTCCCGCCGCTGGGAGATTACACCGGTTCTCTCTGGATCGGGTTTAGATGAGACGCCTGTCCTGATCGTCAAACCCATCGAAGCAGGCCTTGAGACTGATTTGATCGTGCCCACGGATAAGCGCACCTATGTGGTGCGCCTAGTCTCTGACCCCACGCGCTTCGTTTCCCGGTTGGCATTCCAATATCCCGATGAGGACCGCGCCAAGTGGGCTGCTTTTGCGGCTCGGCAGGACGAGGCCAAGCGCAATGCTGAGGCCGTCGCCGAGGAGCGGCGCGAAAAGGACAAGAAGGCTGGCGTCTTGCCGATGGCCGACAATGCCGTTGACCGGCTCTATCTCGATTACAAGCTCTCCGGCGATGAGCATCTCCGGCCGGATCACGTCTTCGACGATGGCCAGCACACCTATCTGATTTATCCGAACGATGGGCGCTTCCGTGAGCTGCCGACGTTGCTCTTGGTGGTCAACGGCAATTCGGAGTTGGTCAACTTCCGAGTCGATGGATCGCGCTACATCGTGGACAGGCTCTTCGACAAAGCGATTCTTGTGGTTGGCGTGGGCAAGAAACAGACCCGCGTGACGATCACGCGCGAGACGCCCTACTCCCAGGCGGGAAAGGAAAACTGACGATGATTAAGCCTGACGAAAATCCAAAACCGGTGAATCTAGAAGGCGCGCGTGAAGAGAATCGGGAAGAGCTTCTCGAAGCGGCACAGACCGAAAAGGTCGTGCGTGGCGTCAATGGCTCGCTGACACCCAAAGCGCGCAAGCTCCGCCCTCTGGCCGGCATTATTCTGATCGCGCTGGTAGTGCTGGCCGCGGCCTATATGCGACATGGGCTGGCCAACCGCCACAAGAAGACGATCAAGCAGGCCGACACGGAGAAGGTCGGCGTGGGACCGGCGACGACGGTCGAAAAAGGCCTCATGTCGGACCAGGCGCGGAGCGGCCTGAATACCGGGCAAACCCACGTTCCCGATTCCTCGACGCTCCGTTCATCTATATTGACCGGCGAGACCCCGGCTGGCCACTGGGCGCAGTCGGCGCCACCGAGCAATTCCTCGAAGACAACCTCCATCCCGCCTCTGGAGTACCGGCAGACCCCAGTTTCGACCGCTGCCAACGGCTCATTATCCTTTGCCGAACAGCGGCGGCTGGACGAGTACAACCGGGAACGGGAAGCGATGGAGGCTCCAACTTCCGTCAAGGGAAATCTTTCCGGAAGTACCAAAGAAACCTCCACAGCATCCTCCGATCCCCTGGCCGCCATCCAGTCGGCCCTTCTTAATGCCCGGTCGATGCTGGGAACCGGGACCGGCGGTTCGACCCCGTCCACTCTCCCGCAGGCCGGAACTCCAGGGGCGGTCGAGCAGCGGTCAGACTACGAGCGCCAGAACGATCAGGAGCAAAAGACTGTCTTCGGCCAGCAACACTCAAAACAAGAGTCGGAGTACCTGACTGCGACACGCAAGGCCGCCCAGGGCCAATATGAACTCAAATCGGGCTGGCTGATTCCGGCCGTTTTGGAGCAACAGCTTAACTCCGACCTGCCCGGAATGATCCGTGGGCTGGTTCGTGAAAATGTGTATGATTCCTCTACTGGGAGGTACATTCTAATACCTTCCGGGAGTACACTGATAGGGGTTTACAACTCCCACGTTGGTTACGGACAAAGCGCCTTGCAGGCCGTCTGGCGACGGATCGTCTTCCCGGATGGCTCCAGCCTTGCTCTTGGCGGATTTGAAGGGGACGACAGCGCTGGCGCGGCGGGACTCCGGGACCAGGTTAATAATCACTGGGGACGGCTTCTCTCCGGTGCGCTATTGACTTCGGTCTTTGCTGCCGGTATCGAGGTCAGCCAGGGTACGAATTCCTCGGTTCTGCAATCGCAAAGCGTTGGCCAGACAGTGGGACAGGCAGTTGGTCAGCAAGTTGGCCAACTGGGCACGGAAGTCACGCGCCGGAACCTGAACATTCAGCCCACCATAGTCGTCAGACCTGGGTATAGGTTCTTTGTTCGGGTGGAGAAGGACATTCAGTTCAGCGGCCCGTATGCGCCGATGAACTCGATTTCGCAAGGGGCAAGTGGCCGGAACGGTCAGGTGGCAGTCGGGGTAGGAAGGGGGCTCAGTGGCAGTCAAGAAAGCAGTCAAGAAGAAAGCAGCTCGCAAGGTCAACCGTGAGGGGCAGCGGTGGACGGATGATCGGCCAGGCATGACGCTGCGTCTTCCGCTTGACCTCCGCGAAGCCATCACTGAAGAATCCCGCGTAAAGGGCGATCTGGCCAGGATCGTCCTTTTTGCTTTAAGCCACGTAGACAAAGAGGAAGTCGATATTCAGCAGACCCGCAAGGCCGGCATGGAGCTAACCAACCCCCAACTCCTCCACGTCGGCGCAGAAGCCCGTACCAAGCTCAAGGAATGGGCCGAAGCCGAAGGCGTCAGCGTCAATGCCATCGTCGTCAGTGTTCTCGATGAGTTCTTTAAGCGCCTCAAGAAGAGCAAGGCATTGAGGGAAGAACTACGGCTGGAGATTCGGGCGCACCGAGGATTTTTGCCAAGTTAGAAGTCCTGCGGGGCTGGGATCAATTCGCATTCGCGTCTGATCGAGGTGCCGCGAATCATTGAATGCTCTTTCTTCGCAAAACCCAACATTGGAGACACAGGTGCCGAATCTTCAAGATCTTCTCGCGCGGGGCTATTTCCCTAAAGAACTGCCGCCTCCATTCACTACGGTTAGCTTCGCATCACATGTCTGTACTGCTCCTCGTGTAGCCGATTTTGCCAAGACCATTGATCAGAAGCCAAAGTCATCTAAAGCAGGGCGCTATTCGCTTGCGCGCGGCGGACTCCTTCGTCGTCCACTAAGCATATGCAACCCGGTTGCCTACTTTCTCCTTTGCCAAGAGATCGTTTCTAGCTGGACAGAAATATCGCCGTTCGTTGTCGGAACAGTGATTTCATCGACCCACCCTGAAGAGAAGGCTACGGGAAGAGCTGTCGATGGTCATTTCCCGCAAAGTGCGCGATCTGAGCAGGCTCGACAAAAAAGGCTTGGGAAGCGATACGTATTACAAACTGATGTCAGTCGCTATTACTCCAGCATCTATACGCATTCAATCCCTTGGGCTATGCACTCGAAAGCAACAGCGAAAGTCAATCGATCTTTTAGTCTTGTTGGAAACCGCCTCGACGCGCTTGTGCGACTCGGTCAGGATCAGCAAACAATTGGGATTCCGATTGGCCCAGACACTTCGCTTGTAATAGCTGAGATTCTAATGCAGCGATGTGACGAGCATTTGGCCAGTCAGTTCCCTAGCATCCAAGGCTTTCGATTTATTGACGACTTTGAACTCAGCTTCATGACGCAGGCCGAAGCCGAGAGGGCTCATCACGAATTGGAAGCGTGCCTTTCTGAGTACGAACTTGCCATCAATCCAAAGAAGACATCGATACGCGATCTGCCTATTCCTTTAGAGGCTCCCTGGGCCACGCAATTGAAAAGGGCGAAACCGCGCAAAGAGAAAAACACGCAAGCTGCTGATTTAGCGCATCTGTTTGATCTTGCATTTAAGCTTCATCGAGAGAATCCAGAAGATGCGGTTCTGCAATTCGCCATATCACTGCTCCAGTTTGAAACCATCCACCCAGAAAACTGGAGTCTATTCCAAAAACTTCTCATGCTCTGTTCGTTTCCTGAACCGGCATGTTTTCCGGGAGCAATACGTCAAATCGTCCTCCGGAAAAATCTTGGGATGGCTAATCTAATTCCGGAAATTGCTGAAATCACAAACGCTCTAGTAGTTACTCATTCTCCGCTCCGCCATTCCAGTGAAGTGGCGAACGCTGTCTATGCCTGTATCGCATTAGGCATGACTCTCGGCGATGCTGCTGTTGACGCAGTTTCAAGATGCGATGACCCTGTAGTAGCTCTCCTTGCACTTGACTGCGAGTCGCGTAATTTAACCACAAAAAAGGTTGATAAAACACTCTGGAAGAGCCATATGAAGGCTGCTGCACTGTATGACGAATACTGGCTGCTTGCTTACGAAGCAAACATCAGGAATTGGTTGCCGAATAATAGGGGTAAAGATTTTGTCGCAGCCGACCCAAACTTTTCTTCATTGAAGGCTGCAGGTGTCCATTTCTATGACACCACGATCAACTTACCTGTTGCCCAAGCTGTGACGAGTCCCGTTACACCCCAAGCGTCAAATGGGGATGATGGCACAGCGCAACTTACAGTTGCAGTTCCCCCTGTTGAGCCTGCAATACCTACCGATGCCGCATTCTCTGTTTAGTTGGCCTGATCAACGCAAATCGCCGACTGCGATCTGTGCAGAATAGACTGATCGTTTCCACCTTCGTCGACTTGCCTGCAATCGTCACAAGCCCGTCGGGAGGGCCAAACGAGTCTGACGCGAAGCGGCAGCACATCACAGGGCGGGAAGACGGGCGCCCGCTAAATAAAAGGGGCCTGCCTTAGCAGACCCCGTATTTCAAGGTTCACGAATTGACGCTATGCGGCCTTTGCCTTCTTGGGGGCTGCGGTGCGCGGCTGGCTCGGCTTCGCCTTGTCAGTTGCCTTCCGGGTGGCTTGCGCTTTTTCCTTGGCCGCGAACTCCTGCTTGATCTTGGCCGTGATCGCGGCCACGTCCACCTTGTAGAACTCGGCGGCTTCTCGCAGGGCTTTCGCGGATTCGTTGGGGTTTTGCGCCGCTTGCAGCACGGTGATCGCCACCAAAACGCGGCCGATTGTGCTCTCGTCTGCCTTGCGAAGAAAGGACGTGAGCAGCTTGGCCGGGGAGTCTCCGGTGCCGGTGGCCTTGCCGATGCCGTGAAGGCGAAACATGACCGCCAGACGGCGCTCGTCCAAAGCGGCGGCAAGGCGCTCGGTGACAAAGAGCAGGTCACGCTTCATCAGCCGAACAGGAACCGCGTCACTGGTTGCTTTGAGGACGCGGAGGCCGGTTGCCTGGGCAATAGCTTCCTCGCGGCGGCGCTTCTCCTGCTCTGCCTTGAATGCCGTATCCGTCGCGGGCTTCTGTTTGCGGGCGTGGTGGATGGCGCATTCAGGATTGGCACAGATTGTGCGGAGTTCGCCCTTCTCCGTGCCCTCGGTGACGATGGCCTCGGTGGTGTACTTGCACGTCTTGTATTCCGGCCAGTCGCGTTGCTTCTGGTTCGTCGGCTTCTCGGTGTGAATCTCGACGTACTTGTTGCGCGGCAGGGCGGCGCTGCCGTCGGTAGCCGCGTTGTAGGCCGATGAGATCTGAACCAGCTTCGGCTTGGCGGCGATGGATTGCTTTACATAGCCGTCCAATTTGGATTGATAGCAGGCCGGATCGGTGCAAGCGTCCTGCGCGATGTCGGCAAAGAGCAGCGCGTTTGCGCCGGTGCGTTTCGGGCAATCGTCGCAACTTCCGGCGGCGGGGTTGAGGGTGGTGTCGGATTTTGAGAATGGCGCGTCTTTGAGAATGAGCAAAATATTCTGCTCAATCCACTCTTTCAAGTGGCGAACGGGGAGCAGAATGCGGCGTGCCTTGCTCTGGTTGCCGTTCCAATCGCTGCGGAAGCAAGCCGCGAGGGCCTGTTCCTGCTCGGCGGGTTGCAGTTTGGCCAATAGAAGCGCGTGGCCGATGCCGATCTCGTCCTTGGCGAATGCCTCGGTGACGGCGGCGGCAAGCTCGGTCAGCTTGACGCGCTGGAGGCAATAGGCCGGGGATTTGCCGGTCTTGGCGGCAATCTGCTCAATGGAGTATTTCGGCTCTTCGAGCATGAGCAGGGCGCGGAGTCCCTGCGCCTCTTCGAGCGGGTGAACGTCGCGGCGCTGGAGGTTCTCGATCAGTTGCGCTTCGAGTGCCTGAGCGTCGGTCAGCGGAACGATGCGGACGGGGATGGAATCGACCTCGGCCATGAGTGCGGCGCGGTAGCGGCGCGCTCCGGCAACGATCTCGAAGCGATGGTCGGCGATTGGCCGGACGAGCAAGGGCGACAATACGCCCTGGCTGCGGATGGAGTCGGCGAGTTCCTTGAGGGCGGCATCGTCAAAGATGCGACGCGGGTTGGTCTTGGATTCTTCGAGCGCAGTGAGGGGCACATTGCGGTATTCAGTAGTGGCTTGATTCGTCATGGTTGCTCTCTCCTTTTGAGCGGTTGAAAAAACTGTGAAGGTGGCGCGGACAGTGCCAGTCGCGCTGTCCGCCGAACGGGTGATGAGCAGAGGCGGCCTAAGCCGCCGCCTCTGCGGGCTGTGAGTTGGTTTCTTCGGTTGCCTCGACGGACAGAGCGCCGAGAATCACAGCGGATGTGCGCTGGATAACTTCGAGGCTCTCGGTCAAGAGCGCAGCGTTTCCTGCGTACATCTGGATGTAATCGCTGGAAGCGGTTCCCATCTCCAAGCCGATGGCCTGTCCAACGATGAAGGCCACGGCCTCGGCTTCCGTCTCGCGCACGGTGGCTGTGGTCATGGTGCGGCGCTCGGTCTTATGCAAAAGCTCGTGCGCCGTCTCGTGTACCAGCGTGGTGAACTCCTCGGCCTTCGACTGGCCGGGGAGCAGTGCAATCCTTCCGCCGTAGCTGACGCCAAGCGCCGGGGCAATTTTTTCGTTGTATTCGAGCTTGATGTTCTGCTCGTCGAGGAATGCAATCAGCCGTTCGCGCTGGTCGCCCACTTCGCCGCTGATGCTGTGCTCAAACTCTGGAAGGTCTGCGCCTTCGGTCTGCGAGTGATCGAAGACATAGACGGCGCGGAAGCCGATCAGCATGGGCGCTGGCTTCGCTTCCTGACTCGTGTTCTGTTCCTCGTCGCCTGCATCCTTCCTGCGGCGGTGGCCAACGATTGGGGCAAGAATCTGGATGCCCTTTTCGCCTTTCTTCACGAAACGCCCCAACTCGTTCCATGTACGGATACCGGCAACGCGGGTTGCCGTCGGGCGCTGCCGCGCGATGGCGAGAATGTTGCCGAAAGAGTAGTTGTGAAAACGGGCCATTGCTCCGAGATACGCGGTCAAGGCTTCGCTCTTGCCTTCCTCAAGCTGCTTGAGTAGAAAGTCAACGGCCTGTTTAATGAGTTGCTGCGCGGGGTTCTCGCGCTCGGTGGTGCGCTGCTGATAGGGTGAGTTGCTGCGGAGCGCCGCATTCTTCCTGTGCGGCGCGGTGGTGGCGTGGTTGCTGCTGGCGTAGGTCATGATTCGTCTCCTTGGGTGTTTGAATTTGCCGTTTTTGAGCCCTGGGAGGGCTAAAAAAAGACATTCGTTTCATAGCTGCGAATTTGGGCGTAGAGAGGCGCTGTCCACCCCGAAGCCCGAAGGGGCGCGGAAGCGAGCACGGCGTTCTTTGCCGCGCAGAGCTGCACAAGCGGGATGGACAGAAGGAGCCGAACGGAGCCTAGAGTTCGCACGGAAACGAATGTCGAGACACGAGGACCAGCCGAAGGCTGCACCATTTCCAGGGGGCCGGCGTTGCGGGCAGGAACAGGCCCGCTGAGGTGGGTGGCGGAGAACAGGCCATATCGTTCGGAGACAGGGAGGAACCCTCCTCCCACAAAAATGAAGGGAAGAAGAATCGGCGAATGAGTGTGGAGTTAAGCGTAAAGAAGCGTAAGGCCATCAACAGAAGAAGAGAACTCATAGATTTTTGCGAAACTGTTGGAATAAAGTTACGTCTATTGAAATGTACTCGTCATATAGGAGAACGAAGAATGGCAGCAATCGGCGCAATCGAGATGAGAACCTCGCGGCACTCTTTGGAGAAAAGTAGAGAAGCTGATCCCATTGTTGCTGAGAACAGTTTGCTGAGGCGCTATGGGCCTTTAATGAACTTGGCCACTCTGGCTTCAATCCTCGATCGATCTCCTGATGGACTTCGCGTAACGCTGCGTTCCTCCGGTGAGTGGGTGGAAAAGATCAACTCAGCTCGTCTTCAACTTGGCCGTAGAGTCTACTTCCGCACCGCAGAAATCGCGGAAGTACTTGGTATCCGGTAACGAGTCGCGTGGGCTCCGAACTCACTTCCGTCCGGTCGATCCTCGGCCTCAATTCCGATCCTGCCATCGAAGAGCGTCCGCGCGGCGGAAGTTTGAATCGATCCACCCCAACACCGTCACGTGCCCGATCCGCTCCTAGAATGATCCTGAATCAGGATCAACGGATTCGACTCGGCGGCGTTCCCTTGCCATTCGTCTATGACGAATTCCGCGAAAGCGCCTACGACGCCGGGGCCATCGGTTTCATTGCCAAATTTCTCGTTCAAACCACTCTTCCGCACCGCCGACAGCCTGGCTCACAATACACCCGAACCGATGGTCACTTCACGCTCCGCGTTACCGATGTCGGTGGCACAGGTCTGCCGTATGGAAGCTATCCGCGACTGATTCTCATCTGGATGACCTCAGAGGCCATCCGCACGTCCAACCGCGAGTTGGAACTCGGCGCATCTCTGTCGCGATTCATGGCGGAACTTGGCCTCCAGGCCACTGGCGGCCACTGGGGCACGATTCCACGCTTCCGTGACCAGATGCAGCGGCTCATCGGCGCGGCCATATCAACAAGCTGGGAGCAGGATGTGAATGGTCAGCATTTGACCTCCGGCGAGAATCTGCTTGTCGCTGACCGTTTTCAATTGTGGTGGACCCCGCAGATCCTTCCGGACGGGCCGCCAGCGACATCCTCCATAACGCTTTCGGCAAATTTCTTCGAGCAACTTGTCGCATCTCCTGTCCCGCTCGATCTGCGTGCGGTTCGTGTACTCAAGCAATCGCCGCTGGCACTCGATCTCTACGCCTGGGCAACCCGGCGCGTGAGCTATCTGGAGCGGCCTACGCTGATCTCGTGGGATGCGCTACGCCGGAGTTTCGGCGCCGGGTATGCCGAAACTCCGCAAGGCCGGGCTTGTTTCCGCGCAAAGACGCTCGATGCCCTCAGGCGCGTTTGCCGTGTCTATTCCACGTTGCGCCTTGAGGTCGAAGACGACGGCGTGTTGATCTTTCCTTCTGCACCGCATGTTCCGAGAATCGTGCGCTGAGCGCCGAAGGCGCCTTTCCCCCGCAGGGGGCGGAGGTTCTCGCCTTGGCGCTTCCCTGAAGCAATTTCCACAATGCACGCTGCTACTACAGGCTATCCATACAGGTATTCCATATAGGTATACAGGGGGACGTGCATCCTGCTCAGAATCAATATGTTGCAGACGCTCCGTACACCAAATATGCGTAGAAATACGCCAAATATGCGTGGAAAAGTCGTCCAGGTACACCAAATATGCGTGAACAGATACACCAAATATGCGTGGAAAACGGCCACGATGCACTCTGGCCTGTGGATCGGGGCAGAAAGAATAGTGCAGTTTCCGGTTATCCACTGATACGCACAGCACACGCATGCTGTGCAAATTTGGCGACAAGACCGTTTGCGGGAACGAATCGTGTTCGAAGGCTTCGCAGACACGGTCGCTTGACAGATCTCGACAAGGCGGGGGCTCTACCTTTCGTCGCTCGTGTGGAGATTCCGGTATCCTCGGAATCCGCGCGAAACAAGCAACTCAATCATTTCCCCTGCTTCCTTCCGCGCGATCTCGCCATCGCGCAAAGCTTCCTTCAGAATACTGTCCAGATGTTGACTCCAACCATGAATGGCCCAACCATCCCGGTCTTCTTCAAAGAGCACATGCACGACTCGAACCGCCTCATATGGATATTTCGAAGAAAGTCTATCGAGAGCCTCAACGACCGCGAAATCGGGGCGCAATGACCGGACCCGCTCCAAGATAGGCAGTGCTTGCTCAATGGCCCACTCGTCAGGAAACTTTCCACAGGCCAGCCACCAGCCGAAGCTTGCCAACTCCTCAGCTTCTTCTTTGGATACGGCATTGAGCAACTCCATTCTGCTCTCCCAAAGCCGCATGAACCGTGCCTGTATCTCCTCTGACAGAGACGCACCCTCCTGAATCAGGTTCCAACCGATGTCGCCAACGGCCTGGGCCCGGAGCTTAATGCTTGCCGAGGCGAAAAATTGAACCAATAACTCGTCGTCGAGATCAATGACGCCGTACGCGTAGTACTGCATCAGATGACCTGCCAGCGTTCGATCATTCTCGCCTACGGAAGCCTCGCCTTTCTGCAATGCCCTGATCGCCATCAGGTAACGCGTGCGCGTCGCCGCTAGAGTTTCGCCGACCGGCCCACAGTATTGGAGATAGGAGTTCCAGGCGAAACGATCGAGTGTCTTCTCCTCTTTCGTCCCGTCCTTGCCAGGGAACAGCTTCGGAATGACAGACAAAAACCATTCAAGGCCCAGCCATCCCAAAGTTCGGAATTGCATCCCGAACATCTCTCGGACGGCAGCCGAAGGCTCCTGGGCGGCATCGAGCTTGTTCTCTAGGACCGCGAAGACCGGGGCGAGCAGTGCCGGCGTAAACTCTGCCTCCGGTGTCGCCAGTTTGATCCACCGCCCATAGCGGATCATGGCTTCCACTCCGACGGGGCGAGGGGTATTCAGGGCAAACGAGGCATGGCGACTGGGTTCTTTCTTATATTCGGCCTCGTCTTCGACGGTCGGACGCGGCAGGAAGCAGACGGCGCGCGCAGGAGGGAGCAGCTCATCCGCCCGCGCAATATTCAGACGCTTTTCCTCAAGAAACAGATCCGACAAAAAGCGTGCCGCCGACATGTGCGCCCAATTCCAGGTGGCTTCCCGGTTCCAACCCTCACAGTCGAATTCCGTAAGAGCATCGGTACTTTCCGCTACCCACTGCGCCGCTCTGGCTACTGCGTAGACGTCGAACGGTTTCTCCGTTTTGAGAGTGCCCGCAAAGGCATCGAGTAGCGCGGTGATATACGCCGGGTCGAGTTCCGTTGTGAGAAAACTCTCCAGCACTTCGCTAGCGTGTTGCGGATCGTCCAATACCCATTCCCGCAGGGTCTTGGCTACCCCGGCCCGGGAGGGCTGTTCGAAGGGCAGTCCCGTGGAGGGCGGTGTCCAGTCCTTCAGGTACTTCACCAATGCTTCGGTAGACATTCCCCGGAAAGAATCAAGATCGGTGGGGCTGTGATCCTGCACCTGGCGCACACCTCCGCTGCGGAAACGGGGCCGCGGCGATTCGTACTTTTCAAGCAGATGATCGAGTTCGCGGGCGTGCGTCTCATCGAGTACCGCAGCTAAGGGATGCAGCCAGTCCAGTTGCCAGCGTTCGATGATGACGGTTTTTTCCAATTCAACATTTTCGGGACGAACCCGATGCTTCAGATGGTATTCATACGATGCCGGTTCCGGACCGCGGTCGATCCGTTCGAGTATCTCTGCCAACACATCTTTGGGAAGCGCCGGTGCCTGCATCTTCAAGAGTTCCGTGAACTCAAGATTCTTTGAGGCGCGCGCATAACGATGCGGTTCGTTGAGGAACCGCGCGACCAAATTCGGGTCAGCATGGGCGGCATGAAGGAGCGTAAAGGCGCGCACCCGGTCGAAGATCGGCCAGGTGTAGGCGTCGAGCGCGCGCAGGATATGCTGAGTATGGTCCGCCGGTTGAGTGCAAAGAAACTTGATGGCCCCGATGAGCGCACTCACCGTTTCGTTCAGCGCCTCGTAGTGAGAACTGTGTTCAAGGTGCGGGCGCCAGATCGCCGAGTAGTCATCCGACTTGTCCTGTTGATTGCTGCTGTGGATGGTGACGGCGCGATTGAGATTTTCTGCGAGCGCGGCGAGAAAGCCGTCTGGAATCGCCAGCGATAAGGGTTCCGTCACCGTCCTTAGAAACAGTTGCGACCAGACGGGTTCTAACTTTGCTTCAGGATCAGGTGCGGGTTTCCAATCAATGGTACTGCCGTCTTCTGCTTCGATAGTCGTGCCCTTCCGCGTGTCTTTGGGAGCGCGGACTTCCAGGATTGCGGACGCGAGTTCGAGCGCAGCTCCCGGCTCTCCCTCCGTCCCCAGGTGTTCGACTAGCGCCGCCGCCTTTTCGGGATAAAGCGGAATCAGCGACCCCTGTTGCCGCACCCACGCGGCTTCTTGCAGAGCAAGGTCTCTCGCCAGCGGTGGGGGTAGCTTTCGAGCAGTCTCAACCAGCAACCGATGAACGATATGGTTATCGCTCGCAAAGCAAGCGGGCTTGATTGCCGCCGCTACCTCCTCTGGGACAACATCCGCCATGCGCAAGAGATACTCCCCCTCTGGCCAGGGAGGGAAGCGATACATGTTGCCGATATGTTCGGTGCCGGGCGGGTGATCGAAGCGTCCGCGCTTGGCAAGCGGGTCGATCCATGCGGGGCTGGTTAGCTTCTCGAAGAAATACTCATAGTTGCCGCCGCTCTTTTGGATCAGTTCGAGGGCCTTATCCACCTGTGCGTCAGTCGGCATTTTCGCCCTCCGCTAGCAATGCATCGATCTCGTCCAGATCGCTGACCGGACGTGGTTGCATCCGCCGCAGCAAAATGTCCTCTACGGCAAACAGCTTGCCGACAAATTCATCTCGTTCGGCGCTTTTTCCACTGTGTGCTACCGACTTGAAGTATCCATCCGAGTCCATCCAGCCGGAGATTTCGTCTGCCACCACATCGGAAGGCAGCGCCGGACCCGGCCCGGCCAGTTGCGTCAGCAGCAGAGCTGTCTTCTTCCGGTTCTCTGCCCGATTGTTGTCCGACCAGTCAAAGAAATCGTTGAGTGCTCCGATCAGGGCGTCCGAGACCCCCGATGGACGACCGGTTGGATCGGGCGCCAGTTGAGTGGTCTTTTTCAGCGCGAAGAACGCATTCTTCACCGGAACGAGGCGCTGTTTCATCCCGTCTCCGAACACAGCCTTTCCGCCGGTCATCCTCAGACAATGAGCGATCAACTCGCGGAAAGCGTGAGCCGCCAGTTGAAAGCGATAAGGGTTGGTTTCGTCTGCGAACGCTCGTAGGCCGCCAACATAGATATCGGCAACCATCGAGTCGCGCCGTCCCAACTGGTCGAGAAGTATCCCTTGCTCTTGCCGAAGAAACATGTTACGCCATCGCGCCGATAAACAATGCCGAAGCCGATTCACTATGCAGTTGCATAGGACCACGTGGCCCTATTATGCTGCGCTCTGCGCCAGAGGAGATAAAAGTAGCTGGGTCTGCCCACATCAATCATATGCCTGTCGGGCGGGACGCCAACAGTTGTGGGGTGGCGACCTGGTCGGCAAGCATTCAGGAATCAGTCATTCGCGCAGTGAAGCGCGTGGATAGTTATATTTCACAGGCTACGAGCGATTGGTCGGCCAACCGAAAACTGCACCCTTGACGTCCGCTTGCGTCCACCGGCGCAGCAACTCTCAGTGTGCAACAATCGACCGAGCTATAAATTGCCCGCGCCGGTTCTGGCCGGCGCGGGCGGCCCAGCTAGTATTCGCTGGGCAAGTGGATGACGTTGTTGGCGAAGTAGAGCTTCACTTCGTCCAGCGGGAAATCCGTGAACGGGATCTCCTGCGTGTAAACGACGTTGCCATTGCCGTCGTCGCAGAGAACCGTTGCGCTACGGTCGGCGCGAACTTGCAACTTCCAGACCTGAAACTCTTCTTGGGCAACGCGCGGTTCATGCTGCTGGGCGATTGCGATGATGTCGAGCAACCAGTAGGCTCTGCCCTGCTCGGCGAGAAACTGAGCGCCATCGGTGTAGAGCACCGAGCGATTGATGCCGTGGCGATACCAGTTTTCAGAGCCGGTGAATTGCCGGAGTTGCGATTCTGAGAGTGTAGCTGCGTTCGTCATGTTGTGCCTCTTTCGTTGAAGTGTCCCCCGCGGCGGGGGCGAGAGCAGGCACAGTGCAGCCGTGACGAGCGCAGCAGTCATAGCTTTTTGGGGGGACCGCGACAAAGGAGTGGGGGAGCCAAAACAGCGTCATTGACGGCAAGCAACGGCGCTATCGTGACAGCTCCCCGCCGTGATCAGAGGGCACGGGAAAGAGGCCGTTGACGCAGCGTATAGAAAAGGAACGAGCAGCATACACAGCGGCTTCACAGGCGCGGCCGCTATTCCTTCGTCTTGAGCTTCGAATCGTTCTCTTGGATGAACTTCTCGATCTCTGGTGCAGCGGCTAGGATTCGAAGCCATTGCTCTTTGTAGAGAGTGACGGGAAATCGGCCCATCCCGTACAAAGATACCGCACCCTTGTCGCTCACTTTGAGCGACAAGCCGTCCCGCTTCTTGTTCTTGAGTTGTGCGTTCTCGGCCCGGAGTCGCTCAAGTTCTGCTCTCATTTGATCTTCGTTCATTGTCATTTCTCCATTCTCGCTGCTCTTGCTATTCTGACGCAGCCCTGGAGCCACGTGGCTTGGATCTGCAACGGGACGAAGAATGCGCCTGTTTACTTCGACTCGTTCGTTGATCCGCTCTTGAACCATCTGACTGACTTCCTGCGTAGAGATTCCAAAGTTGCTCAATTCAGATGCCGTGCCAAGGACGAGATTGTCAACCTGCTTCTTTGCAACGGCCACTTTCTCGCGTAAACCAGAGTCAGCGATTTCCTCTTCGGAGTAAATCGCGGGTAGCGCCACAAGGTCCATCAGGCCCGAATCTGCGGGAATGTCAATCAGCTTGTGTGTGTTGCCCGTTTCATATGTGATGGGCGAAAAAGATGTGTTCTGGAACCTGATTCGCCCTTCCTGTATGCGAACTCTCATCGGGCCGGCTTTGTAGGTTGAACTTATCTTTCTCAGTTTAGCCAAATCTGCAACTGAGATTCTGACACGCCCTCCTGACTCACACTGCGCTGCTACCTGCGCTTCTGTGCCAGTGGCCGCCAACGTCACAATGGAGTCCTCGGCGGTAATCTCGACCAAATCTGCGGGATTCTCCTTGCGCCCATGCAACAGTTGCTTCATGGCAGAATCCAAGCTTTTCTTCTCGACGATAAAATCCATGGCAAACCTCGAATTGATTCCCGAATTCTTCCCGATGTCAGCTCACAGCCCCAAGCAAATATCCAACGTGGAGCCCTTGCTCCTTCATCCACTCCTTGAAGGCGCTCTTGTTTTCAGAAAGCACTTTGTCAACCTCTCCACTCACTGCCCTCAGGCGATTTGTTTCTCATTCGCATACATCCACGAGTACATTCCCGCAAAATCTATTGAGGCGCATCTGAAGGGCTATTGTAAGAGTCATTCTTGCGAGCATTGCAGAAGCGATGTGCCAGCTGAGCGTTTCCCGCAACGGTCTTGCCGCCTTTGCTGTACGGTTCGATGTGATCCACGGTGCAATCCTCGAAGATATGAATCTCGTTGTTGCAAATCTTGCAAGTGTGCGAATTCTCCCAGAGCGAGAACCGGTATGCGTAGTCGAAGAACCTCGGCTCCGTGACAGTCCCTTTGAGTATTGGCTCCACGAGCGTAGCGAATTTGTTGAAACGTATCTTGGTCTGCAGTGAACTGCCGGTGCGGCGTGAGGTTGCGTCCTTGATTTCCTGGTCGGTGAGAATCGTGAAGAGGAACAGTTCGCGGATCTGCTCCGCAGCCTGCTGGACCTTGGCGGGGGATTGGTTCATCAGCGCGGCGGCTTGGATGTCGAAGACGGTCACAGAGAACTTCGAGTCCCACCGTCCGGCATTCTTTCCGGTGGTCTGTTCATACAGGCGCGCGGAATGCTCTCCAAAGACCGCATAGATATTCTGCATCGTTTGGCGAAAGAGCGCGGCGTGCTCCTTTAGTTCCGCTTCGTTTTTGGGCGCATACTGCCCTATGTAGCTGTTCAGGAATGCCTTCAGATTGCTCTTGTAGAACGGCAAGCGATACGCAAAAGCAAAGAATCTGAGGATAATCTCCCGTTCTTTGTACCGTCCTTCCGGCTCTGATCCGCCCTTTACTTTTCTCCAATGTTGATCCGTCTCCAGCGTTGCCAGCAGGTCGTTGAAGGGGCCGCGGTAAACGCAGTTGCGGAGTTCTTGTTCGTTCAGCTGCATCGAACCGCGGTTGAGGCGCTCAAATACCTCGTATCGCAACTCGCTATTTTCGCCGGCATCGATCATGATGGAGCGGATCGGCTCATCCTCGATCTTCGCTCGTTGGTCTGGACTGAGGTTTTTGAAGAGCTTCCCATTCAAGCTACCTAGGCGTTGGAGCTTTTGCAGAGGGAACTCGTTCCGGATGAATTTGACCAGAGTGGTGAGCCGCTGCTGGCCGTCGATCACCTCCAGTCGCCCGCCTGCTACTCTTCCGAAATAGATCGGGGGGATCGGAATCCTCAACAGGATTGATTCAATCAGGCGCGACGGCAGTTCAGGCCTCTGTTCCCAGACGTACTCTCTTTGGAAGTGCGGTTGCAGGTCCAGCAGGCCGTTATCGATTTTGCCCGCCAGAGTACCTATGGTCCAGTCGCACACCTGGCTGCTGACGGGGTGGTCGTCCGGCTTGGCCTGTTGAGGCTCCTCCTCGTTCTCTGGTTCCAGCTGATCATCGGACGCAGCGGGTTCCGGTTCCGTCTGCTGCGAGGCAAGGGGCTGCGACTGCGCCGGGGCGTTGCTCCCTTCTACAGGCGGGGACAGAGTGGAAATTTCCTCTGGAGGATCAGCAATGGCGTGCACAGTCAGTTTGCTCACCACTGTTGGAATAACCGACTCGAAATGCACTAGTTCGTCGATGCTTCCTGTAGCGGAAAAGTCGGGCACCGTCTTGATTCCGTACTGGGCGAACGTCGCCTTTATCAACTGCGCAATCGCGTCTCCGCGACGTTTGGCGCCAAACCATTTGAGAATCGCACGAACCTTGTAGCGCCGTGAGGGTTTCCCATCCGTCTTAAGCTTCTGGGCCATCTCGATTACTTGGTACGGTACCTTGCTCATTTCGCCTTTCCTCGTTGTTCCAAAGTGCACAAGCGTAATGCGCGGCAGCCATTCAGGCTGCTGCGTCGGACTCTTCAATCGACACGGCCCCCATATCGAACAGCGGGGCATTTAGTGAGTCTCTTATAGTGAGTATCTGCTTCCCGCTGAGTGCGAGCTGCTGAACATGAGCCAGGGTCTTGCTTCCCGATGCCGCGTGGGGGACGAAAATGCGGTCGGCAAGTGCGCCGACGAAGCTGTTGCGCGCTTCGGCCAGGGTTGCGGTGATGCGCTTGTCCTTGGGTGGAAATGGGGACAGGATCAGGAGGCGACCGGCTTTGAAGGCAGGCACCAACTCCGGCTTGAGGTGCATTCCGACGATGGAGCGGGCGGGAACCCAAATGACGGGCTGATGGCCACGGAGCAGAATGCCGAGGCATTCCCACTCCATTACGGAGTGGAAGCCGCCTATGAAAACCTTTCCTTCATCGCGCATCCGCGTGATGGCATCGAAGGTCTTGAGGACCACGGAGCCGGGGCATTGCGAGGAGCAAAAGAAGGCTGTCTTTGGAAGATCGAGCAGCGCGATAGGGCCAGCGGCCCAAAGCTCAGCGGGCGCGTCGCTGCCGAAGCCCGCGAGCAGAGTCTGCGGTAACCCTGGACCTCCAACGCGTAACGCTGTGATCTGCCCGTTGAGGATCATGCCTACTCCTAATCATCATCCGCATCCGCACCCAGACGGTACTTTATGTCGTAGTTGAGAATGAAGTCACGCGCCTGGTCGGAGAAGCCGAAGTACGATGCGATGACCTCGTCAATTTGGTCGATAATGCTTTTCGAGTGGCGCGGCATGATGCATTGAACTTGGAGCGTCTGGTCCTTGAACTTCATTTCGCGATACTCGGAAGTCCTCTTGAGGCTTTTCATGAGTTCCCTCGTGAGGACTGATAGCGCTTGACCTTTTGCCGACGTAAGTCCGCCTAGGTCGACGGGGAAATTCAGTACTTCGCGCCTATTGAGATTCCTACAGTCGCTGAATGCTGACAGGAACCAGCGGAAAAGGGTGCTGTTTAGAAGCGCTAAAGCCGCGTCGCGTCTCAGCTTCGAGTCGAAGTTAAGCGTCTTCTGCTCCGACGGGTCACGGGCTACTCCTCTCGAATCCCGCACTTCCGGCACAAAGTCCAAGATGTTAAGGAATGCATGTACCTTTCTCGTGTAGAAAATTCTGTGGGCACCGCCGTCGGCTCCTGCACCCAATGTGGAATCATGCGACCAGATCTTTGCCAGTATCTCGTGTTCTTCCGTAGAACCGACCTTCGGTACTGATGCCTGCAATCCGGTCGGAGGCGGGTGGATAAAGTTGAGTTGCTTAAAGAGAAGTGCTCGCTCGGTGGATGACCACTTCATGCAACGAGTGACAAATACCTTAGCCTGCCCCTGACGCTCCATGGAGTGCCTGGCAAGAACTATTGTGAGCTGGATGTGCTCCAGCCCGTCGAACAGTTTCGATGGGCGATCATCAAAATGGCTTAGCCATACTTCCCTTTGCCGCAGAACAATCTGCTGGAGAGGCAGAAACTTTTCCGTAGACATTGAAGACAGGGGAATAATAAATCCGAAGCGGCCGCCTTCTCTGAGAAGATGGAGACCGCGTTCGCTTGAGTACGCAAAGAGATTATTCGTTGTGTCTGTCGATAACCCACGGAGAGAGTATTGGCCAGTTATCTCCTTTTTTTCGACATAGGGAGGATTCCCCAAGACCACATCAAAGCCGCCGGCTCCCATGACTGCATGGAAGTCGCAAAACCAGTGGAAAGGCTTATGGGAATCGGTCCATTTTCGAATGCCAACGGGTTTGATCCCATACTCCCCCGAAAGGTAATCATTCAGTTCTGATTCAAGTTCGAAGTACCGATTTCGGAGTGTGACCTTATCGTCCTGCGTCACCGTGCCATTGAGCTGTGTTTGCTGGCCTCGGAAGACTTGAACCGCTGCATCCAGTGTCTTCGCTTTGTCCTCTATACGGCTCATTGCGTCGCCAAAATCCAGTTTCGATCCGACAGCTAATTTGACGTCGTCATAGCGCGCATAGCCAATAAGCGTATTCCCGGAGCGGATATTGAAGTCGATGTCTGGAAGTGGCTCAATGCGATCCTGGGACTCGACCTGAGCAACCAGCTTAAGAAAGAGCCGCAGCTTGCAGATTTCGACAGCTTCTTCCATGATGTCCACGCCGAAGAGGTTGTTGACGATGATCGCCTTGAGAATGAAGTAGTCCTGCTTGGGGTGGCGCTTCGATTCATCGAGAGTCTGCTTGAAATCGCTGAACTTCGTTGGATGATGCGGACCCGCGGACTCCATATCTTCAATGAATCCCTGCATCCTTATAAGGCAGGCTTCGTAGAGCGGCTTAAGAATATTGAGGGCGGCGAACAAAAAGGCGCCGGAGCCGCAGGTGGGGTCCAGGACAGAGACCCTCTCAATGACTTTCCAGATGGCGCGCAGAAGTTCCGGCCCTTCAGAGAACTGGATTACGTCTTGAGCAAATTGCCGGATGTTCAGGTTCATGGTCACGAGATCGTTGACCTCGTGGACCTCTCCGGCGGCCAGTTTGGCTTTTAGGCTGCGATAGCGCTGATGACGGTCTATTGCTTCGCGCCACAGCTCTGTTGGGAGTGCGAATTCCTCGGGCGCTGTTCGGTTCCAGCCAGTGCGTTTCTTTACATCCCCAACCCCGGCCTTGATTTCTGAAGGCAGCGCAAGATTTGCTCCCCATTTCATGGCGTCGTGGATGTAACGATCCGGGTCGTCCCGAAGAAGTCGCCAAACTGAGCCTTCAGCCGCAAAAGCTACGGCGCAGCCTTTGCGTGCCTCATCCAGTAGGAAGGGAATGATCGTGTTCTGGGCGATGTACTCGGTAATGTCTTCTTTGGTGTAGTACGCGCCCATCTGTTTCTGGTTGATGTATTTCTCGAAGATGTATCCGAGCACGTCGGGGTTGATCTCGCGGTCGTTGCGGTTCTCACGCTCGTCCAGGTGCCAGTCGTATTCCTTGAAGAAGTTGAAGAGCCTTTCAAATGCTTTGTCGGCGATAACGATCTGCTTGCCGTGAAGCTCTTCAATCTGGTGCGGCTGGAAGAGGCCGCCGTTGAGATACGGAATCTCACCAAGTAGCCTGTTGACGGGTGCTGACCGCTCCGCCTTCTTGCGGGCAAAGCCTTGAAAGAAGAGCGGGCAGAGAAAGTCTTTGTAATAGGCATCGGGCTTCCGTCCGCGGCTTTCTTTAAGCTTGTTGCGCAGATAGTCTCTATCTTCGTTTAGAAAGCCCTTTTCCTGAATGAAGTAGAGGAACATCAGCCGGTTGACCATGACGGAAGCGTACCAACTCTCCATCTGCTTGTCCGGGATACCCTTAATGAAGCTGAGGAAGCTGGAGTGTTCGGTCTTGAACCGCTCGTAAAACTTCTTGGTGACCTTCTCAACATCCAGAGTTCTCAGGCGCCCGGTCACCTCGCCGAGAGTAAGGCCCTCTTCCTCCTCCAGCGTGAAGGCGAGATTCTCCAGCTTTTGAATTAGCAACTCGCCCGATTGGCCCGAGGCGTAGTGATAAGTGCGAACGGCTGTGGGCTTTCCCGGTTCTTTTCGAACCCATTGCCAGACCTGGCGGCCACGAGCTTGATCGGCGAAGACAATTAGATGTTCGAAGTGCTCCTTGGCGACGAGCTTGTCCACTTTTACGCGGGCGGCGTATACCGGGATTGAATCGGACACCAGGACGACGACGCCGTGCTTTTCGGCAACGGCCTTGAACTGGTAGTCGTGACCGTCGATCTGCTTTGCGATTGTCGCCGAGTATCTATCCCACCCAAGTTCCTGGGTGAACAGTTTGGCGAAGTCAAACGCCTTGAGGTATTGCCGAGCACGTTCACGGTCAATTGCCATTTGCCTGTCCTTCTGCGAGTCCGAGTGAGCAAATAATCTGCGCCAGAGTCTCCTGATCTTCGTCGCCTTCAACGATGCTGAGGCGCCCTGTCTCGCGCAGACCCATGGCAAGTTCCGCCAAGGTCTGGTCGGTGCAGTTAGTCTTCATGTGCCTGTTCAAGATATCCGTCGCGGCGGAACGAAGCGGATACTTGTACACGTCCTCAAGCGTCCGCTGCAACGCGAGAGTATCGAAAAGAGAACCCTTCACTTCGAGAGCGTATCGCTTGAGCCGTTCATAAGTTCGGTAGCGTGCGCCAGTGGCACTCCCCAAACCCCCACCGACGATCTTCTCCTCTGCCGCAAGCTCCTTGACTGCGCTCTCTACCAATTCGTGATGATTAGGAAGGCGGGGAACCGCCGGCGTCGTCGGGGCGCACTCAGCAGCTTTGAGAATTCGGAACGGTGAATCGGTGACGCGTTTCCCTTGCGCATCCACCCAGGTCAGGGAGTCAGTTCCGCTGGAATTCTTCAAATAGACCAGTGCACCTTGCGTTGACGGAACAGCCGCATCGTGGTGCTTGGCTGTGTAAACCACATCCGGCATATCTTCAATGGTCTTCTTGAGCGCTGGGTTCTTGCTAATCGCATCTTGCCAGATTTGATAGGCGTAAGAAACGAGGTCCACTTCGGAATCCTCTTCACCGTCGAGCAACCCAGCCTTTTCGTTGTACAGGTCGGCAACGACTTTATTGTGCTTATCGTCGTCGAAAAAGGATTCATCGGTGCCGACAACTTCGGAGTTGGCGTGGAGCCGCGCCCGCACCTTCGCACGAAGTTTGATGATCGTCTCGATTCCGTCTGCCGGGAGAAAGCTGTAGCAGATGATTTTGTCGGACTTCTGGCCAATTCGATCCACGCGGCCGGCCCGCTGGATGAGCCGAATGATCGTCCACGGCAAGTCAAAATTGACAATGATGAACCCGTCCTGAAGGTTCTGTCCTTCGCTCAAGACATCGGTGGCAACTAGAACTCGCAATTCCTGGTCGGGCGCAAACGTCATCTTGTTGCTTTGCGGACTGAACCGGTAAGCAAGGTCGGTGACGTTTTCCGTGTCGCCGGTCGCTGCCGCGACCCTCTTGATGCCCGCGGCGGACAGTTGTTGACCTAAATAATTGACCGAGTCGCTGAACTGACTGAATATCAGTACCTTGTCAGTCTTATGCTTCTGGCTCACCAAATTGATAAGCGCCTGGAGCTTTGAATCTTTCTTGGGGTTCCAAAAGGCGCAACGATCAAATATCTGCATCAGCGCATTGGCGTCCGCAAGTAGATCGCTACAAAGTTGTGGCCGGAAGAATCCTGGGCGAATCCAGTCGAAACGCGTTCGGAAACGGCCCTCGTAAAGCGCATACACCTCGGCGGCGCGGGCGCGAAACGCGCTGACTGTACGCAAATGAGTAGGGGATACGGTCATTTCGTCGAACGTCTCTGCTGTTACAGAATCCTCGTCGGACGTCGTGGTGTCCAAGAGGCCGGAATCCTGTGTGCCAATGGGAATATCCAAACCATTCTCAATGGCGTGGATGAAGATGAAATTGCGGAGGATGTGCCGCTCGACTGAGAGCAAGAAGCTATGGCCGCTACTCTCCAGACGCTTGAAGAGATTGCTCCGGCAAAATCCCATGAGCCGAGTCCCGGCGGCGGAGAGATTTGCGAGGATTGCTTCATCGCCCTTAGTTGCCGTTATTGGTGGCTTCGCCAGCACAGAATTGCCCAGCCCGTACCGAGGAAGACTCAGGCCATTGACAATGTCAACGACAGGCGCCGCGTAGAGCTTGGCATACTCATCGTTCGGGTCATTCTCATCGACAACAAAGGGGAGCTTCTTTGGAAGGCGATCAGGGAAATACGAACGGCTTCCGTCCTTGAATTCAAGATACTTTCGTCCGTTGTCGAGGTCCTGTTTTGCATAGTTCGCCTTTATGAATCCGCGGGTTCGGCGAACCATGTAAAGGCGCATCAGATCACGCCAATCGTCGGGATACTGGCTCTTTTCAAACGCAGCGAGCGTGTTGGCACCGCACTGAAACTTGCCCCTGAATAGCGCCCGGTCCACTTCCTGAAACTTGCGCTCCGGTCCGATTCCAAGTTCCTTGTCGGGCGGCACAAATAGACGCAACTGGCTGGCAAGGTCGAGATAGTCCTTGTTGTACGGCGTCGCAGATAGCAATATGCATTTGCTGTCGTTCTTCTGGATGTATTCCAGAATTACCCTGTATGTCTTGCCCTCACGATTCCGCAGGTTATGGCTTTCGTCAAGAATGATGAGCCGATAGCGGCGAAGATCTGGAAGTTGCTGCAGAACCTTGGAGTAGGACATGACTTTGCAGGAAGGAAGTCTATAGGTATGACAGTAGTCCTCCCACATCTTGACCAGGTTCAGTGGGCAGAGAACAAGTGTTTCCAGCATTAGTTCGTCTGCGAGAACCCTGGCCAGTGCAGTTGCCATCAGGGTTTTGCCGAGTCCCACGACATCGGCGAGCAAGACGCCGCCGCGCTTTTGAACGTGGTGAGCGGCAATTTTGACCGCCTTCTCCTGGAACTCAAAAAGCTGGTCCCCGAAGTCCTTCGGGATGCCAAAACGAACGATCCCCTCCCTCGCCTCTTGAGAGAGGTGATAGGCCATCTTGACGTATATATGGTGCGGCGGAATCGGCTCGGGCCGTGCCCAACTCTGATCGATGATGTCCGCTATTTCGGCCGAAATGTCCAGACACCACTTGTCCTTCCAACGATCATCGAACCAGCTCGCTAGCTTTTTGCAGGCGTCGTGGTCGGTTATATCGACGTTCAATTCGCCTTGCTTCGACAGGCCCGCAAAGGTCAAATTGCTGCTTCCCAGGAAGCCATTGACCGGACTGACTGGATCGTGACGAAAAAGCAGGTAGAGTTTTGCATGAAGGGGATGACGAAGGTGCAGTTTGACAATGACCTGTTTAGCGCGAATCTGCTTGGCTAGTCTCCGAAGGCCGATCTCGTCCGCGTCTGTGGGGGCACCAATTGTTAGTTGAGTCCGGAACTGCTCCGCAAGCGCCTTCTTCAGTCGTACAGCAGTCTGATTGTCGAGTTCGGCGTCGTGCTTAATGATTCCGTACGCGCTGGCAATCTCCTGTTGGGGGAGCGTTTGCATGCCGACCAAAAGGCGGCAGCACTCACCGTCACCTCCCGACCATTTCTCAATTTGTTCGTCGAGTTGCCTCCAGCCGCGCAGGTTGAAGTACCCGACGCAGAAGTCCGACCTATGGGACACTGACAGCGTTGTTCTCAATGCAGGCAATAGCTGCTGGTCGATATTGTCGAAAATTTGCGGCACTGGTTGCTCTCCTCCGCTGTTCTTGTGTGTTTCTCTTATCCTATTTGCTTCTGCCAAGAAAAATGAATGACGTGTCAGTGAAGGGACCGAAAAGGAACAGTTTGCCTATCTCGTCGTGAACTACCGCAGAGGCTCAGTCCCTTCATTAAGAATGTCGAGGTAGCCTTTGTAAACGAAGAGGCGGTGACGTTCCCGGCCGGTTGTTTCTTCAAGGATGCCCAAGTCGATCATGTGGCCCAGGGATTTTGCGACGGTCGGAGCTGAGATGCCGATTTTCTTTGCTGCCGAAGGAATCGCGATGATTGGGTTGCGTTGCATGTGCTGGAACACCCTGAGAACCGAAGCTGCTGGTCTTCCGAGGGTCTCGATCTTCTTCTGGTCCTGGCTGAAGTGTCCCAGAATCTCTCGTGCCGCGCTGGCTGCTTGTTCGGCGGTATCGCGAACGCCGATGAGGAAGAAGTCGAGCCATGCCTCCCAGTCCCCCTTGGTTCGCACGCGCTCAAGCAATTCGTAGTAGGCTGCACGATTCGTCTTAAAGTAAAGGCTGAGGTAAAGAATAGGCTCCCTCAGCGCGCCCTGAGCACAGAGCAGGAACGTAATGAGCAGTCGTCCAAGCCTTCCATTGCCGTCCAGGAATGGATGGATCGTCTCAAACTGCACATGCACAAGGCCGGCGCGAATGAGCAAAGGCAGACCCGTCTGCTCGTCATGCAAGAAAAGCTCAAGCTGATTCAGACACTCATCCAGGTGTTCTGGCGGCGGGGGGACGAAGACCGCATTGCCGGGGCGGCTGCCGCCAATCCAATTCTGGCTGCGGCGAAACTCGCCGGGCTGCTTGCCGCTGCCGCGTCCCTTGGATAGCAGGATCTCGTGAATCTCCCGAATTAGACGCAGGCTCAGCGGAAAACCTGAGCGCATTCGCTCCAGGCCGTGGTTCATTGCCGCGACATAATTCGAGACCTCCTGCACATCCTCGATGGGCGCGCCCGGCGCCTCATCGTTCTCGAACAGCAAAAGATCAGAGAGCGACGACTGCGTGCCCTCGATCTGCGAAGAGAGCACGGCCTCTTTGCGAACGTAGGTATAGAGGAGCAGCGAAAGGTCCGGCAAAAGCGATGCCAGACCGTCGAGCCTGCCAATGGCTTGGTTAGCCTGTTCCAGTAGAATCTGGAAACGCGCGAGATCGACCGGAGGATCGGGCGGCAATGGCGGAGGCACGAAGGCGCGGACAGTTTCGCCGTGAAACTGCTTTAGGACGTAACGTCCTTGCCGGGCGTTGTGGTCGGTGTCTGGCACGGCATCCTTTCGTTGATTTTTCGTTAACGAAAGGATAGTCTATTATCGTTTTGCTGTAAACCCTAGCGAAAAATTTGATGGGTATAGATTATGGTATAGATTCGAATCCAAATTTTAGCATTGTATTCATTCTATGAACCTTAGGTGTCTATTCGAATCCCCCTCTCCCGCCAGCTTACGATGGATCTCGTCGTAGATTCATACAATTAACTCAAAATGAATGATCTAATGTGCAAGCTCAGGCATGCGTCGCGTGCATGGAGTGCGCCTTGGTGCGCCCATTCCCTCCTATTTACCTTACAAAGTGGACGGAGCCTTACAAAGCTTGGCAATGTATATGAACTTTACCCTTTGAGCGACTCGGGCTGGAAGAGGCGATCGCGCGGTCCCGCAACACCTATTT
>Ga0255353_1000310_pt1 | contig 32243 bp, 27 predicted proteins | sample HBST25metaG_FD_189941 | JGI IMG/M metagenome (GOLD analysis project Ga0255353, IMG submission 189941) | Peat soil microbial communities from Stordalen Mire, Sweden - H.B.S.T25 | ecosystem: Environmental > Terrestrial > Soil > Wetlands > Peat | place: Sweden: Norrbotten County, Stordalen Mire...
CTGTTGGAGCGCGGGATTTGATCCGCCCGATTTGAAACAAGGTTATGTTGGCTCCAAACCGAGAGGAATCAGGCATCACGGGCGCATTTGTGCAGTTGCGTCACATAACTACCAAGACAACATAATCCTCGCAGAACTCGGGCGGCATGGCGTTTTCAAGAGGCCGCCAATCTGGCTTGCCCACCTCGATGGCACACTTCATAGCTCACCGCCTTTGTTCGTGGCCGGAGCCATGGCGACATGTGTGTGCTTGCATCCTGGACATGCGACGGCGCCGGAGATATTGCGAATCGCCTTGGCGAAGCGCTCCGGCAGATCGAGCACTTCGCCGGCCGCGGTGTAGAAGAGCGGCGCAACCGCCCCGCGCAGGGATTTGTTCTCTGGACTCCAGATTTCGACTGCGAGCGTTCCGTGATTGCCCCGGAAAAGTGGCGCAGTAACGATTGCCGGGCGCGTGTGGCCTTCTTCGGACTTCACGCTCGCCAGCGTGCGCCCGGCTCGTGGCTTTGCAGTAGCCGGATTCTCCGTTGCGTCTGAACTCGATTGGGACACCTTCGGACCCGTCGATGCGCGTGTCCTCCGGATGTCGCCTGGGCCAAGTTGGCCGGCCGAATTGTCCGGCGCGGCGGTACGCACAGTCTCCATAACAGGCGTGACGCTGCCTTTGGCCGGCTTCGTTTCGGTCTGTTTCTGTTGCTGTGCCTGTGGCTTTGCCGCAATCTGTTTCTTGGGCGCATGCCCTGCGATTGCCGTAATAATGAAGAAGAGAACCGCGACTGCAAGCCCGCCGCCAAGAAGAAGCAGTTTCCCTTTGCTCAATCCTTCCGAGCTGCTTTTGTTTGCCCGCGTCGCGAATGCTGACGAGCCTTTCGCAGGCTGTTCTTGATCGATCCCGACTCCTTGAGATAAGCCCGGCTCCGCAGTGCCTTCAGCCGGAGCAGTCGAGCCAATGGTGCTATTTCCGATGCTGTCGTTGATGCTCATAGTCGATTGCCCCTTTCTACTGGTTGTCGGATGAAATTGGTGGAGTGAACGGAAGCCGGATCAGAATCGGCCGGTCGACCTGATCCGCTTGCGCGATCTGGAGAAAGAGTTGTTCGGTGGACTCTTTGAAATTCGGCCGGTCGAAGACGACCACGCCGTCGGCGCGCGCCCCTGGTTCGAGCCGCGTCGTGCTGAGCTTGTAATCGCGTATCTCCATCTGATCGGAGAGGATGCCCTTACTCTTCTTCGATTTCTTTTTGTCCGGTTTGCGCCCGGCAATCTGGATCTGTGGCGGCACAATCTCGACCGAAGAGTTCGCGTTGTTGTAGATCGAGTAGGCGACCACTGTCTCGTTCTTCCACTGCTGGACTCGGCCGATGGATGTCTCGATCTGCCGGCCTTCCCACTTGGTCCAATCTGGCGTATTCATCTGCGCCTGTTGCGCGAACACTTCATCGATAGCCGATCTGGGCGCATCGCCGGCACCTGAAGGTTGCTCAGCGGCGCGCGAACTAGCCTTCCGTTCTTGGGCTTTGTCCGTGGTCTTCTGCACTATCGGTCCAGGCGTATCGCCAACAACCAGGAAACTGCGCGTCGTGCGGTACTCGATCAGGAAGTCAACCGGTGGCGTGTCGCTTGCGGCGCTCGCGCCCGCGCTGATCAACTCAATCGTCACGTGCTGGCCGGATTTGGTCGCGATCAAAAGGTTCGATTGCGCCGGTTCCTTGGTGATGGGTTTGACGTAGACGTACTCGGGCTCCCCCTCGTTGTGTTCGGCCTTGAATGCGCCCGGACTGCCCAGGATCACGGACGTGACATCCTCGGGCATCCGGATCGACGACTCGAACTCCGGTCGCAGATTGAGGATCGTCACCTCTCTCGGATCAATCGTGAGCGTGGCGACCCGAGCCGGAATGGCATGATCCGCTGCAAGCACTGGCAGTGGAAGCAGCATCACAACCAGGAACACTTCGAAATGTTTCATTCCTCCTACCTCCTTTGCATACCTGTCGACGCGCGCTTGCGCATCGTGTATCTCAGCCGAACGGCCTCGACGTAGGCCACGACATCCGGGTTGGTGTAGTTCAATTTCCTTTCGGCAATCCAACGATCGCCCGCATAGTAGGCCGCCGACACCAGCCTCATATCGCCATGAAACTCCCACATCAATGCAGTCACGTAGCGAGTACCCGCCGCGATGTTTTCTTCCACGTCGAATGGATGAATGGCGCCGTAGCGTCGCGCCGTCGCCGGCATCAGTTGCATCAGCCCCATCGCGCCTTTATCGGAGACGGCGCGTGGATTCCAGCGCGATTCAACATCGATTAATGCGGCGATCAATTCGGGTGAAACCCGATAGTGAGCTGCGTACCGCCGCACGCATCGTTCCGCCTGGGATGCGTCTGGCTGTGCGCGAGCGCAGGGCAGCGTGGCAAAGAACAGAAGAAAGAGAGGCAGGATTCTCATCGTCATTCCGTCGCCTCCGGAATTCTGAGCCTGGCGGCGAAACGCGCGCCATCGTCGAGCAGGCTCTTGAATCCTTCGCGCAGCAGCAGATGCCTGCGATCCTTTTCCGTCTTTGCCAGAAATGGCAGCAGCACATCGCGAAGATCTTCGGTCACATGGTCCGTACCAAGCAGGCGAAGCGCATTGGCGAAGTCGATCATCTCCGAGACCGACGGCGGTTTTTCGAGGGAATAGTTGCGGAACGAGAGCGCGATTCCGGCCATCTCTCGATGGAACGTCTCGTCAGCGTCTGGAGTGCGGCTGGCAATGATCTCCGCTTCGCGGGCTGGCGTAGGATGCTCGACGCGCACGTAGAGGCTGCGCCGGCGGATGGGATCGCCCAACCGGCGTTCCTCGTTGCTGGTCAATACGACAAAGGGAATGCTCTTGGCTTCGACCGTGCCGAACTCAGGAATCGACAGCTGCCAGGCCGAAAGGATCTCAAGCAACATTGCTTCAAAACCCTCGTCCACCTTGTCCAGCTCGTCAATTAGCAGCACGCACGGCCGCTCGCATTCAAGCGCGCGCATCAGCGGACCCGCCCGGAAAAAGTCGCGCCCTTTGAGGTTCGCCTGTACACTCTGCCAGTCCGCATGATCACCGCGCGCGAACTCCATATAGAGCCTTTGCAGCCCTTCGTCGAACTTCCCGATGGCCTGGTCCTCAGTCACTCCCCGGTAGCACTGCAGCCGCTCGATATGCGTTCCAGCGGCCTCGGCGACCGATACAGCCAGCTGGGTCTTGCCCGATCCCGCCGGCCCTTCGAGCAAGAGCGGCTTCTGCATCCTGGCCGCGAGGTACACGACCTTGATCATCACCGGATCGATGAAATAGCCCGTCGCGGCAAGCTTTCCCGAAAGCTCTTCCGTTGAGCCAAACATAACTACCTCCAGCGCAACGCTGGTTAGAATTCTGATCGTCGTCGTCAGACGATTGCGAACCGTTGCTATGCCGAGATCGCCAGCTTGGGCCGACGTACGCTCCGGACAGCCAATCTGATTCCGTTCCCACCTGTCGGGAGCGTGACAAGCCAGTCCTCGATGTCTTGAGGGCGGTAGCGGACCATTGGCCCCATCTTTACGTATTTCGGCCCTTCGCCCTGAAGCCGCCATCTCCTCAGGCAGGCAAGGCTCACTTGAAGCTTTTCGGAAACCGCTTCTTCCATCAGTAACGAATCCATTGGGATCTCCTTTTGGGACAGTTCCGCGATCAATTCCATGCAGAACCGTAGTTGGATATCAAATCTTGGTCAAATCGAAGACAGTGGACTTTCCCCGCCTCCCAATCATTTCTTCCGCGCGGCAAGCGCAGCATCGAGGGCCGCCCTCTTAGCAAACATCCGGATATGGCTGTAATGGCGCAACATACTTCTGGACACGTGACCCGCGATTTGCATGATTGTCTCGTCACCTGCTCCACTCTCGGCAAGTTCCGTGATCAAGGTGTGCCGGTTATCGTGCCACCGGCCCGTTACCTTTGCGTTTCGGCGCACCGTGTTCCAGGCTGTCTTGAGTGTCGTGACATGACGGGTCGGATCCGACGGACGAGGTCGACCAAATGGAAATATGTACCACTGCGGCTGGATAGGACCAAATTTGACTTCGTATTGGGCACGGTGTTGGACAATGGCTTCGTACAACTCGTCGTTGAATGGAATTGTCCTGCCTTCCCCAGCCTCGGTCTTAGCTCGGCCAACCGTGAGGAAACGATCCGTCAAGTTAATTTGCCCCCAGGTGAGTGTCTTGATCTCGCCATCTCTGAGACCTGCATTGCGGGCGAGCGTGTAAGCCATGTAGATGTGCGGACTTCGCGATTTTGCGACTTCGGCGCTGAGCTTGTTCGTCTCGGGAGCGTCAAAAGCTTTGCCGATTTGTATCCTCACCTTAAGCTTGAGCTGCTTCTCCTTGCGCAACTGGGCGCGAACGATCTCCCCCGGATCGCCGAGCATCTTCAACAGAAAACGGACCTCTTCATTGATCGATTTGGGAGCCGCGCCCTCGCGCAGGCGATCTTCCTGGTATTTCAGAACTGCGGAAGCATCCACATCCACGGTAAGTTTGTTCCCCAGCAGTCTGGATACATGTCCCAACGCGTATTTGGCAAAACGTGGCGCGCGGTTGCGCAGCCGATAGCCGACCAGGTATTCGTCGATGATTGCCTCGAGGGTCCGGATGCGTTGCTGACGGACGTCCGCGATGTTATGAAATCCGGCCTCGAGTTCGCGCCGTCGCTGCTTCTCCGCGTCCTTTGCCACTGTCTTTGAACTGGACTTTGAGGACTCCCGGATCAGCCGTCCGGCAAAATAGAACTTGTACCACCAAACTTCTCCTCGTTTAAAAGCGGCCATCGTGTGCTCCTGTTCTCGCGTGAGGCGCCGGCCGAAATGCGGTCGGCGCAAGTGGAGAGTGAAGCAGGAGGTGGATTCGCGCAAATTGGCGAAACGAGGTATCCAGAAACCGGAAGGTTGAGGTGGAATTTATACCGCTGCCAAGGATCAGGACTTTGAGCAGGATTGCTACCGAGAGTGCCACTGTTTTGAAACAGTGTGGGCACAAAAATGGGCACAATGGCCAATTTTTGGGAGATTTTTGATCCCTCTCGGATGCTCTAAGTTGTTGATTTTATTTGGTGGACGCGGTAGGAATCGAACCTACAACCTGTCGGTTAAGAGCCGAATGCTCTGCCAGTTGAGCTACGCGTCCAAACAATCGAAAAACCGTGCGAAACGAAACGTTGCACACGGTTTGGGCGTGCGAATGTTCTCGCTGCCACTTCAAAAAATATAACACAACGAAGAACGAATTCCAAAGTCCGGCCGGAACACAATAGGAGAGCTTTAGAAGGAGAAGGAAAGTCCCGCGCGAATGCTGCGCTGATCCTGGGCAAAGATCAACAGCGAGCCATCGCTCAGCAGGAAGGGTCGATACCCCTGGGCGAGCAGGTTGCGCACATCCAGCAGGCCCTCCAGACCGCCCGTCCCATCGCGGCGCAGATGAATGGGCTGGCGAATGTGCAGGTTGAGGTAAGGTTCCGACGCATCCAGCGCGAACGGCGCAACCTGGGTGACGGTATCTTCCGGTTGCCAGCGGTAGCTCGCCCGCCAGCGGGTCCGTGTGCCGTCCAGCGTGCCGGAAAGCGAAAGCGAGTACATCTGCGCATGATGAGGATGGGCACCGGCAAGCACCTGGGGCAGGGCTGCTGGCCGCGGCGAACCTGCAGCCGCGGCAGTCATCACCAGAGCGTCGCCGTTCGCGTAGCTGAGCCGCACCTGATTGCCGCCCGGCAGGCGCCGCTCAAAGGTCGCCAGCATTCCCGTCGAAGCAAAATCCGGCCCGGCAGCGTGCAACAAACCGGTATTGCGGTCCAGAAGCACCTGGGCCGCCTCTGCATCCCCGGCCGCGAAGTGACTCATGGCCTCCATCACCGGGTTGTCGATACGGTCCGTATAAACCAGGACGGAGAGGCCGGAGGCATCCGTCTGGCGCTGCCAGCCGAGTTCCTGATGGAGCCCATGTTCCAGGACCAGATTGCCGTTGCGGACTGAGACTTCGGGGAGCCAGGCTCGAGCTTCACTCTCCTCCGCACCCCCACGCCCAGGGAGGAAGGTTGTCATGCGATAACGAACAGCGGAGTCCCCATCGCGCCAACCCACCGAGGCGAACGGTAAAGCGGCGGCCAGGGTGCCCGGAGCGTTCTCGGCAAAGCGCGCCAACACCTGGTTGGAGCCGGCCTCGGCCTCAAATTCGTCGCCCAGATTCAACGTCTCCCAACTGCGGACGGAAGCCTCGTCAAGCCCTTCGGCGCCGGAACCTTCGATCTCCGGGTGTACTGCAGCGGCGGCCACCGTCTGCACCGAACCCGAGAAGCCCAGATCCTGACGGAAGCCCAGCATCGACTCCATACCGGCGTTGGTGCCGGGAGCAAAATCCACGTGCGCCAACAGTTCGCGGCTGTTGGAGGGCGTTTCTTCCACGGTAGCGGAGATGCGTTCGCCGCTCTCGCCAAAAGTGCCTTCTTCGCCGGTGGCCATCAGCCGGGCCTTCAACTTGGGCGCGGCCCCGGAGCCATCGGAGACCACCACCAGCGGCCCATCTTCCAGCCAGCGCAGCAAGGGGCGATTGGCCGCAGAGCGCAGCGTCCAGGCCCAGTCGTCCTGATTACGGGCATTGTGGGCGGTGGGCTCGGCAGGCAGCCATTGCACCACCTCGTAGAGCGTATTCAGAGTGAGATTGACCACCGTGTTGGCGCGAACACGGACGTTTTCACGCAACGAGGGCAGGAAAGAGACGCCCATCGCCTTCAGCGCATAGCGCCCGGGCAAGGACACCGGGATGTTGAAACGCCCGTTGGAGTTGGTGTAGACGCTGGCCAGCACGCTCAGGTCGGGGCGCAGCAACTGGACCACTGCCCCAATCTGCGGAACGCCGGCCGAATCGCGCACCATGCCCGAAACCGATCCTGGCGCAGCTCCCTGGACCGGAGCAGCGCTCAAGGCGATCAGCGCGGTGAAAAAGACGAGATGGAGCCTGCGCATCATCACGTATGTTGGTGACCTGGCGGCGTCCCTGGCATTTTCGAGCAAATCAACCCCGCGCAAGGCCCCGGATCTGGAGTCCGGTGGCCCTGCTGCGCGGGATACATACTATTCCACGACAAAAGGCGCCGATTGCGCAATCTCTTGTTTTGAGATTCCGTCATTTATTTTGATCGTCACCTTGTACTTGCCGGGCTGGAGGCCCGCGATAGAGACCGACTTCTCTACGGTCAACTGATCGCTGTGCAACCCCAGGTCCTTTGAGTCCAACTGCTTTTCGAGCACCACGGTGTTCGCGGCCGTGTCGGTAATCTGGTAAGTCACCGTAGCCTGGTTGCTCTTCGTGGTTTCATCAATGCCAAGATTATAGACCTGCATCCAGAAGTTGAGCTGCTGACCGCGCTTGAAGCTCACCGGAGTGGCCGCATTGGGGCTCACCCGGGGCCGGACAAAGGTATTACCGATGACAAAGTTGCCGCTGCCGATTTCACGAGAGGAAACCTCATTCATCAAGTCGGCCAGGATCAGCGTGGAGGTGGCCAGCTTCTCGTCGTGATAGGTAGGCACTTCCAGGCTCTTGCCGTAGATGCCGATGTGATCCGGGTTGTTCACGTCCTTGATCACGATGTCCAGGCGGTAAAGGCCTGGCAGCAACGGAAGCGCCTTCCAGTAAATGGACGGACGATCCAGGCTCTTCTGCAGCAGCTCGGCCGGCTCGTTCACCTCCACCGTATCCTCGAAGGTCTGCACCGTCTTGTGCATGATGGTCGTCACCTTGCCCAGGATGTTCACCACGCCTTTGGAGACGCCGTCCTTGGTGACAAAAGTGATGTCCCGGTTCTTGATCTGCAGGGTCACAGGGACCAGAACCGTATTCTCTGTTACTTTCACGAAGTCGGTGCGCACGTCGAAGGGAAACGCCGGACCGGAGAGCAGCTTGTGCTCGGAGATGAAGTTCTCAAGGTCCTTGAACTTGACGGGCGGAGGCGCGAAGATTTTGGCCGCGAGCTCGATGCGGTCAAATTCCTTGCCCTGCGTCGCCGATGCCATCGGGCCATTGCCCAGGCTCTCCAGGTTGCCCTTGAAGCGGTCCGCCTTCTTGGCTTGCCCCATCTCCTCATACTGCGTCAGGCCCGCGCCGGGTACATGCAACAGGGCGTCCTTTTCGCTGCGATCGATGGTGAAGTGATAGTCGCCGCACTGGCAGGTATCCACAAATTCAAGATCGATATTCTCGCCAACGCCCTCGAGATAGCGGTAGTGCCAGATCTCAAAGGGGAAGGTGGACGTTTCGCCGCCGCCTTCATCCATGGGCCGTTGATAGGCGCCGCCGGAGGGGTGGGAGTCCTTGGAGTCGGGCTCGCCGAACGCAATATAAATGTGGCCGCGATCCGTCTTCCAGCCAGGCTTGCCGGCCGCAAAGCGGTCGTTCGCGTAGGCGATGCGCCGGTAGTGCTCTTCGCGAAACTCATTCTCCGGCGAATCCGGATTGGGATTGCGGCGCAGCCAGAAGTTCTCGATGAAGGCGTCGCGCTCTTCGTCATTCGAAAGGGTTTTAAAGGACTTGCGCTCCTCGTCGGAGATGATGTAAGCCACATCCTGCTCGAGCCAGGTCTTGTAGGCGCCCTTCAACTCCTGTCGGACGGCCCTTTGGGCGGCAAACTTCTCCTTGTCGGAGCGTTCGCGCTTGAGGGGGTCCGGTTCCTGTCCCTGACCGTTGACCGACTGAGCTGGCGGGTTGGCCGTCTGCTGGGCAAATAGCCCTGCTGCGGGGGTGAATACCAGGCCGCAACCCAGTGCGACGAAGAAAAATCTACGACCGTTGAGCGTCATTTGCCTTGGAAACTCCTGCGAACCCCTATTCTACGGGTCCCGAAAGGACTGGGCAAGATTCCATCGGGAGTTGTCTGTCGGGTTGGACGTCTCAGCGCCTCGAATGTAAGCTGGTGAACGACACGGAACAGGCTTAACCTGAGAACGGCAACGGTTTTGAGACCAACCATGCCATTCAAGCGTCCAAGAAACAAGCCCAATTTTTCTGAATTTTGCCCGCGTACCTTTTTTGAACCTCGCAGGCCGTCGTAAAGAAATGCAGGCAATGTTTCCTCGGGGCCGCTGTCACGGGAGCTGCTCCAAGCCTGCGAAGGCGGAGCTTGGCCGCACGCAATGCTGAACGCACAGCGTGCACACTGCAGGCGCGGGAATCTTTTGAGCGACGTTTCCAGAAGGATTCCAGGCGGATGATCGCGGTATAACCAGTAGCTGGGAAATCCCGTTCACCGTTCGCTGGGAACCGAACTGGCTTTCATTGCGTACACTTATTTCGGAGAGACACGGAGCACCCACAGCACATGAAAAAGATTGTCTTGATTGTTCTCGCCGTCGTGGCCGTTGTCGGACTGGTCGCCTTCTTCATCTATAGGCAGCAATCCGGGTATACCAAGGTTCTGACCGCAAAGATCGTACGGCAGGATTTGGCCACGGTCGTCAGCGGTACGGGCCAGATCAAGCCGAAGACCTACGTGAATGTGGGCGCGACCTCATTTGGCCGCGTTACCCACTTCTATGTGAAGGAAGGTGACCACGTAAAGAAGGGGCAGACCGTGGCCACCATTGAGAGTGTGCAGCAGGAGGCGTCCGTCTCCGGCCAGCAGGCAGCCATTGCCGCAGCCAAGACGGATATTGCTTCCTATATTGCCGCTGAAAAGACCGCCGAGGCCAACGTCGAACACGCCAAGGCCGACCTCGAACAGAAGCATCTGGATTGGGAGCGCGCCCAGGGCCTGTTCAAGGCGGGCATCCTGGCAAAACAGGATTACGACGCCAAGAAAGCCGCCTACGACACCGATGTCGCTTCGCTAAATCAGGCTGTCGCCGGCCTCAACCAGGCCAAGGCGCAGACCGATTCGGCCCGCGGTCACCTCGGAACCCAGGTCGCCACCCTGCGCGCAAACCAGGATCTGCTCAACAAAACCATCGCCATTGCCCCCTTCGACGGCATCGTTACCAACATGCCGATGCGCGAGGGTGAAACGGTGGTCACCGGCATCCAGAACTCCGAGGGTTCCACGCTGATGACCCTTGCGGATATGAGCGTCATTACCGCCGAAGTCAAGGTCGATGAGACCGACATCGTCAATATTCAGATCGGCCAGTCGGCCGACGTGACCGTGGACGCCCTGCCCGGCAAGGTTTTTAAGGGCCACGTGACGCTGGCAGGCGATCAGGCGCTGCTGCGCTCCACCGGCATGGCCACCTCGCAGTCCACCACCGGCACCGAGGAGGCCAAGGACTTCAAGGTCGTGGTCACGCTGGACACGCCGTCGAGCGACCTCCGGCCCGGACTCTCTTCTACCGCCAAGGTCACCACGGCCCACAAGGCCAACACGCTCTCTCTCCCCATCCAGGCGCTCACCATGCATGACCCGTCGGCCGACAAGGCCAAAGGCCAGGGCGGTGTGCAGGCCGCTTCGCTTCCCACCAACCCGGCTGGCGGCAAAAATGCTCCCGTGCAGGGCGTCTACATCTTGGAAACCGACAAAGGCAAACTGCGCGCGAAGTTCATTCCGGTCACTACCGGCATCACCGGAGCCACCGACATCGAGGTGCTCACCGGCCTGACGGAAGGCCAGGAGATCGTGATCGGGCCTTTCAAGACGTTGCGCGCCCTCAAAGACGGCTCGCTGGTCAAGCGGGACACCGCCAAGCCGGCTGGGCCCACACCGAGCGGAAACTCCTAAACAGACGTCGGTTCCAACGTAATGGAGGAGGGCTTTCAAGCGCGTATGGGCGCGGGCCCCACCTATTCCCAGCCGCCAACAGGCAAAGGAAGAGACACGGATGGCTCTGAACGGCACCAGCATTCAAGACGAAGTCGAACATACGGCCCCGCCCTCGGACGACGTCATTATCGTCGAGAACCTGTGGCGCACCTACGACATGGGCTCGGAGCAGCAGGTACACGCCCTGCGCGGCGTTTCGCTGCGCATCAAACACAACGAATACGTGGCCATCATGGGTCCGTCGGGCTCCGGCAAGAGCACGTTGATGAACCTGATCGGCTGCCTGGACACCCCCTCGCAGGGCAAATACTGGCTCAACGGCCAGTTGGTCAGCGAATTGGACGACGACCAGTTGGCGCGCATCCGCAACAAGGAGATCGGGTTCGTCTTTCAGACCTTCAACCTGCTGGCCCGCGCCTCTTCGCTGCACAATGTCGAGTTGCCGCTCATCTATAACGGCACCCCGGCGGCGGCGCGCATCGAGCGCGCCAAGGAATCGCTGGCCAACGTGGGCCTGGAATCGCGCATGTACCACAAGCCCAACGAGCTCTCCGGAGGCCAGCGCCAGCGCGTGGCCATTGCCCGTGCGCTGGTGAACAAGCCTTCCATCATCCTGGCCGACGAGCCCACCGGAAACCTCGACTCCAAAACCGGCGACGAGATCATGGCGCTGTTTGACGCCCTCCATGCCGGCGGCAACACCATCGTACTGGTCACCCACGAGCCGGATATCGCCGAATACGCGCATCGCATCGTCCATATTCGCGATGGCCAGATCTTCTCCGACGAGCCCTCCAAGCGCTTTCGCTAAGACCATGAGCCCGCGAGCGTAACCTGCCGCCTCGGCACCCTCCGAACCGGAAAGACACCTCGTCTTTCCGGTTCATGTTTTTTGTCCCCCCGCCGATGAAACCTTTGTTGACCCCCTGGGTAAACCAGGGGCCAAGGAGGCGAGGCAGGTTGAGACCCATGCAAAGCTCCGCTCAGTACCAGCCCCAGTACCCCGTCTCCGGCCTGACTCTGGTAGAGATGGAAGCCTCCAGCGCCACCAGGACGGCGGGCGTAAGCGGCGTTTGGCGCAAACTGCTCATGCAGGCCGAAATGGCGGCTCCGCATGTGCAGATCGCCGCCATTGAAGGGGAGCACGGCACCGGCAAACAAACCCTGGCTCGCTATCTTTACGGTCACTCGCCTCTGGCCGGTTCCGGATTTCAGCGGCGCGATGCCCGGGAATGGCTGATCGCCGATGCTGACCCGGCCACGATGACCGGGGTCACTTACCTGGACCGCGTAGATTTGCTCGCGCCTCCCGGACAGGGCCTCTTGCTGGGTGTCCTCAAGGGGCTGCAGGACAGGGCGGCCGGCCGCTGGTTGATGCTGGCCTCATCGCAGACCTCCTTGCGCCAGATGGCGGCGCAGGGTCTGTTGCTCCCCGACCTGGCCTTCCGCCTCACCGCGGTTCGCCTTGCCATTCCCCCGTTGCGCCAGCGCCGCGAAGACATCGCCCCCTTGGCCCAGTCGCTTCTCGACCGCATCTGCGCCCGCTACCAGCATCGTCCCGTGGTCCTCGGCCCCGGCGCCCTGGCCCGCCTGTTGCAACACGACTGGCCGGGCAATGTCCGGGAACTGGCCGCCGTCCTCGAAACCGCCCTGCTGGAAGCCGTCGACGGAGTCATTCGCCCCGACGACCTCTCCCTGCCCACCTGCTCGCCCTCGCCTCACCGTCAGGATATGGAAACCGCACTCCACACCGAGAGCCTCGCCCTCGATGAGGTCATCCACAATCACGTGCAATATGTCCTGGACCTCAACCGCGGCAACAAGCTCCGCGCCGCCCGCCAACTCGGCATCAGCCGCTCCACTCTCTACCGCATCCTGGGCAACGAGGCCATCCTCGCACATTGAATTCCGCCCCGCCGCCTGCACCAGGAAGGAACCGCGAGACTCGGCTCAACACGCAACGCAGGCCCCTTGCTCTACACTCGACGGGAAGGTGATTTCCTCCCTTGATTCCACGCCAAGGACCCGCCCCGTTGAAGACTTTCGATCTCCCCACCCTGGCTGTTTCCGCTGCCCTGCTCTTCGCCTTCCTCCCGGCTTTGCGCGCCCAGGCGCCCTCCGCTGCCCCGCTCGAAGACCGTCGCAAGGCCCTCAACGCGCTCTTTGAGGAGTACTGGCAGGCCAACCTGGAGCACTCGCCCGAGTTTGCCTCGACGCTCGGTGACAATCGCTACAACGACCGCATCTCCAATTACTCGGTGAAGGCGGAGAACGAGTGGCTCTCCCGCGAGCAGACCTACCTGTTGCGCCTGGCGGCGATCGATCCGGACGGCCTCACCGACCAGGAGAAGATCAGCCGCGAGCTGCTACTGCGCCAGTTCGCCGAGGACGCCGAGGCACAGCAGTTCAAGGAATGGGAGATGCCCTTGAACCAGATGGGCGGCATCCACACCGCCTACCCCCAACTGGTGGCCCAGCTCAGCTTCACCACGGTCAAGGATTACGACGACTGGATTGCCCGCCTGCACGCGCTGCCCAAGGCCTTCGAGCAGGTCTCCACCAATATGTCCATCGGCATGGAAGACGGCCGCGTCCCGCCCAAGTTCCTGCTGGAAAAGGCGCTCGTCCAGGTCAAGGAACTGGCCAGTCAGAAGCCCGAGGAATCCCCTCTGGCTCTGCCCCTCAAGAGCTTTCCGGCCGCAATTCCCGCCGCCGAACAGGAGCGCATCAAGGCTGAAACCCTGGCCGCAATTTCCAAAGAAGTGCTGCCGGCCTACTTGCGCTTTGCCCGCTTTCTTGAGGTCAGCTACGTTCCCGCCGGCCGCGCCGAACCGGGCATCTCTTCCCTTTCCGACGGAGCCAAGTACTACGCCTTCCACCTGCGCCACACCACCACGACCGACTTGACCGCAGAGCAGATTCACCAGATCGGCCTGAACGAGGTCAAGCGCGACGAGGCGGAGATGCTCACCATCGCGCAAAAGCTCGGCTTTCAGGATTTGAAGAGCTTCCGCGCCAGCTTCAAGACCAATCCCAAGCTGAAGGCCACCTCGGCCGCTTCCCTGCTCGACGTCTATCGCGGCTACCTGGGCCCCATGCAGGCCAAGCTGCCGCAGCTCTTCGGCACGCTGCCCAAGGCGCCGTTTGAAGTTGCCGCGGTCCCGGAATACCTTGAAAAGACCTCCGCTCCCGCCTATTACGAGCCGGGAACCCCGGACGGCAGCCGCCCGGGGCGCCTGCGCATCGACACCTATAACGCGACTGACCGCAACCTCTACGCGGTGGAGTCCATCGCCTACCACGAAGGCCTTCCCGGCCATCATCTGCAAATCTCCATCTCCCAGGAACTCGAGGGCGTGCCCACCTTCCGCAAGCACGAGTTCTACACCGCCTACACCGAAGGCTGGGGACTCTACTCCGAACGGCTGGGCAAGGACGTGGGCTTCTATCAGGACCCCTACTCTGACTACGGCCGCCTGGAAGCCGACATCTGGCGCGCCATCCGCCTGGTCGTCGATACCGGCGTCCACTCCCAGCACTGGACCCGCCAGCAGATGGTCGACTTCTTCCACGACCACTCCGCCATCGACGAAACCAGCATCCAGGCCGAAGTGGACCGCTACATTGCCTGGCCCGGACAAGCAACGGCCTACAAGATCGGCCAGCTCAAGATTCTGGAATTGCGCGACCGTGCAAAGACGGCCTTGGGCGACAAGTTCGACCTGCGCGCCTTCCACGACCAGGTGTTGGACGCCGGCGCCCTGCCCCTCGACGTCCTGAGCGACCGCATCGACGCCTGGATCGCAAGCCAGAAAGCGCCGGGACAAAAGTAAGGGATCAGGGGTCAGGGATCAGATGGGCCATTCTCCTTTGGCCCATCCGGCCAGAATCAAGGCGCAGGCAGGACACTTACCCCTAACAGCAGGCATTCATGCAATTGCCCTGCTGCTTGCTCGCCCTGCCGTGGCATCGCCGCGGCGGGACGAGTATTCTTGAGGGTTACACTCCAATCATCCAAAACCAAAAAGGAAAAACATGGCAGAGATAGCCGTTGAGGCCAGTGAAGTACCCGCGCAATTGCCCGATGTCCGCGTGGCTGTTCTGGGCGCAGGCAAAATGGGCGGCATCCTGTTGCAGGCTTTTCTGAAGCAGAACCTCTTTGCGCCGGACCAGATTCACGCCACCGTGGCCCACGCCGAGAGGGCGCTGGCCTTGAGCACGCAGTGGGGCGTGGACGTGAGCACCAACAATCTGGAGGCGGCCCGCCAGGCCGACCTGATCCTGCTGGGCGTGAAGCCCTTCCAGGTGCCGGACCTGATGGAAGAGATTCGTCCCGCGCTCACCCCGTCCAAAACCGTTGTTTCCTTCGCCGCTTCAGTCACGACGCGCTTCATTGAGGAGGCGTCGGGGCTGGAAATGGCCGTGGTGCGCGCCATGCCCAACACGCCAGCAGCACTTGGAGCGGGAGCGACAGCCCTCTGCCGCGGCCGCTTCGTCTCCGCCAAGCAGATGGAACTGGCGCAACGCATCTTTGAGACCGTCGGGCGCTACGTGGTGGTGGACGAGAAGCACATGGACGCCGTCACCGGCCTTTCCGGCTCCGGCCCGGCGTACATCTACATCATCATCGAGGCCTTGGCCGAAGCGGGCGTGAAGGTGGGCCTGCCCCGCGACATCGCCACCCAACTGGCGGCGCAGACGGCCTTTGGCGCGGCCAAGATGGTGCTGGAAACGGGCTATCACCCAGCCCTGCTGAAAGACGCCGTCACCACCCCCGCTGGCTGCACCATCGACGGCATTCTGGAACTTGAAGAAGGCGGCCTGCGCGTCACTCTGATCAAGGCCGTCATGCGCGCCACCGAACGGGCAAAGCAACTGGCCGCCGGGTAAGTCCTTCCCGGTTCCCTGCCCTTGCGCCAAGAAGCTGTCGCGAGGGTGGGGCGCCCGGCAGAAAGCGCCATTCCCCGGCTGAACAGGCAGCGGAAATGACTGACTTTCAAATGCTTTCTCGGCCCCTTCATGGGTTAAACGGGCTCCGGGAAACTCTCATGGCTGGCACTTTGTGTCAGGGCACGACTTTGGTCGTGCCGCAAGCGGCTGAAGAATATCGTGGGCTTTAGCCCCTGCGGCTTGTATTTTCAGTCACTTCTCCCAAATTCAAGCTCTTTTCGCAACCTGCAAAGCCGCGCCCTTTTCAGCACTTCGACTTTTTCAGAGGCTCGCTCACTTGCCCATCGAACGCCCAACCTGGCTCCCCTCTTACCTCCCGGAACTGCAGGGCCTCCGCGGCCTGGCGATTCTGTGGGTAGTTCTTTATCACTGCCATCCGCGCCTGGAAGGCACATGGATGTACTACGCCAGCCTGTGGGGATGGGCCGGTGTCCTTATCTTTTTTATCCTCAGCGGATTTCTGATTACTTCGATTCTGCTGGAGACGCGGGACAAGCCCCATTACCTGCACAAGTTTCACGCCCGCCGGGTGCTGCGCATCTGGCCTGTTTATGCGTTGGTGCTGGCAGTCTGTTATCTGAATGCCCCGTGGTTCATCGGCCCTGGCGTTTGGGACGCGGTCAAGGCCGCTCCCTGGCTGGCCTACATCTTCTTCGTCCAGAACCTCTTTCATCTCACCCTCCCCCCGGCCATCGGACCCACCTGGGCCCTGGCCATCGAAGAGCAGTATTACTTTCTCTGGGCCCCTGCGGTACGTTTCCTGCGCCGTCCGTGGATCCTTGCAATCCTCCTGGCAAGCGCGCTGGCGTGCTCGCCGCTCTTGCGCCTGGGCCATCACGCCTGGCTCACTCCCACCCACACGCTGATTCACCTCGACGGCCTGGCCCTGGGCAGCCTGATGGCGCTGGCGATGTATACGATTCCCCTGGCCCGCCGCGTCTGGCTGGGTATGGGCCTGGGTGGCCTCGTGCTGGGCATTACAGCCGCAGGCACAGTGGCCGGCGGAACGGCATTCCTGGATTCCGCCCTGGCCGTCGGCTTTGCCGGAGCAGTCTTGGCCGCCATCGCCTCAACCGGCGCACGCAACCCGCTCAACTTCATCTTGCGCCGCGGCCCGCTGCCCTTCTATGGCCGCATCAGCTACGGCCTCTACATGACGCACATCATGGTCTTCGTCTTCTTTGGCTGGTTTGATGCGCAGATGAATCACTACGGCATGGCCGGCAACATGGCGGTTGTAGCTTTCCGCCTGGCAGTAACTACCGCAGTAGCCACCGCCCTGTGGTACGGCTTCGAGTCGCAAGTTATGAAGCTCAAGCGCCACTTCTAGCACCGAAGGAGTAACGCCGACCTCCCGGCCGGCTATAGCGCGGACGTCCTCGTCCGCGCTCATCTCCATTCCGCAGTCCAAATGAAGAAATCCAAACAATCGTAGTCACGAAGCCCAAGCACTCGCCGCGAGTGCGAAGTTACCTAGCTCCCTCCGGAAGTTTTCCAGAAACTTGCCGATCTTGCTTCCCGCCTATAGCTTCTCTGTCCTTGTTTTCGTGACAAACTGCCCCGCTTGCTCCAAGATGGATGCGTACATGAGTGCGTCTTGCACTGAGGCCTATTTCGTGGACTCCTTCCGATCCTGCATCCCTCTCTTCCTGGCCGGATTGTCGATTTCCTTGGCCGCCGGTCAGGCCCCAACCGTCGCACCCCAACCAAACCAACCCGCGCCCAAAGCCGAAACCAGCGGATTCGTTCTGCGCACCAGCGCCGATCTCGTGCTGGTGGATGTCATCGTCACCGACCACGATCGCGCCGTCCACGGCCTGGACCGCGGCCGATTTCACATCTTCGAAGATGGGCACGAGCGGGCCATCGCCACCTTCGACGAGCATCAGCCCTCCGCAACGCTGGTTGCCGCGCCGACGGCACCGCTGCCACCTCATACCTACACCAACGTTCCCTCCTACCCTGAGGCGTCCGCGGTCAACGTGCTTCTGCTGGATGGCTTGAACACCCTGGCGGCCGACCAGATGGATGTGCGCCGCCAGATGCTGGAGTACATGGGCACCATCAAGCCGGGAACTTCGCTGGCCATCTTTACGCTCAGTTCGCACCTGCGGCAACTCTCCGGATTCACCACGGACGCTTCAGTGCTGACCCGAGCCTTGAAAGATCCGAAGGCCAACCCGCAATCATCCGCTCTTCTGGACCCGGAAGATGACAAGCAGTTGAACCACTCGATGACCGAATTGAGCGGTCAAATCTCCAACCAGGAAATCCTTCAATATATGCAGCTCTTCATCGCCGAAAAGAGCGCCTTCCAGAGCGACCGTCGCATCGCCATGACGCTTGAAGCTCTGCAATTGCTGGCGCGCTACCTGAGCGGAGTCCCGGGCCGCAAGAACCTGGTCTGGTTCTCCAGTTCCTTTCCCATTGCGCTCGATCCCGATTCCGCGCTCGTCAATCCCTTCATGAACCAGCGCAATTACTCTGCTGAGATTCAGGAAACCAGTGACCTGCTTGCGGCGGCACGGGTCGCCGTCTATCCCGTCGACGCCCGCGGACTGCTCAAACAGCCTTCCAGCGATGCCTCCAATTCATCCGAAGACAACATGATGAGAGGTTCCGCTGCGGGCATGAGACCAAGCGCCGACGCGCCCTCCTACAGCATGGCGGATGAACGCTTCACCAAGGAAGTGATGGCCGAGCACAGCGCCATGCAACTGGTGGCCGCAGCCACCGGTGGCAAGGAGTACATCAACACCAATGGCTTCAAGGAGGCCGTGGCCAGCGCGTTCGAGGACGGTTCCAGTTATTACACCATCGGCTATGTACCGGGGAAGCAGTTCGACGGGCAATTCCGCAAGCTGCAACTCCGCGTGGACAAGGGCGGCTACAAACTCGCCTACCGGCGCGGCTACTATGCCGACCTGCCCGACAAGCCCTCCGAACACACACCCGGCGCGGCCAGTCTGATCATGGCCGCCACCCAACGCGGCGCACCCCCGGTGACGCAGATTCTCTTTCAGGCGCGGGTGCTTCCGGCCACCGACCCGTTATTCGAGGGCGCAAAACTGCCCGAAGGCCCCGCCGGCGAATTGACGTCCACGTTGAAAGCTCCAGCGCACCGAATCATCGCCGACCTGAAAGTGGACCCGCGTGGGCTTGCCTATGAGCAGGCCGCGGATGGGACTCGTCAGGCCAAGGTCGAGTTTGCCCTGGTGGCCTATGACGCCGACGGCAAGCGCACGAATTACGTGGATCAGACTCTCTATCTGAATCTGCGTCCCGAGCAGTATGCGCAAGCTTTGACCGCCGGCATTCCCGCCCGTCTGGCAATCGACCTTCCGCAGGGCGAAGCATTTCTGCGCATCGCAGTGCACGATCTAAACGCCGGCCGGGCCGGATCGCTTGAAATTCCACTGAGCGTTCCAGCCAGATGAATCGAACAACAACGGAGAACTCTTACCGCGGCCACCGGCCCACGATGATGAAAAGAGCCAGCAGGAACAGCGAAACAGCGGGCGCGGCTGAATCCTGGCGGCGCAGGTGGTAGATGCCGGCCCCCACCATAATGAGCGCCAGTCCCGCCGCCGCCAGCCGAATCAGCAGATGGCCGGGCATCCAACCGGGAGGCGAAACCACGCCCAGCGCACCGGCAATCTCCGCCACCCCGATGCACGCCGCCAGGCCGCGCGAAACGCCTGCCGGGACACCTTTGGAGCGCGCTTCCACTGCGCCTATGACCCTTTCGTAGGCAAGCAGCTTGCTGACCCCGGTGAACAAAAAAATACTCGCCAGCAAGATTTGCGCAATCCAAAGCAGCTCGTTCATGGCTCGACCCGTCCCCCTGCCGGACTTTCAGCTATTCATCACAATCAGCCGGGTCCCAGGCAGCAGCACTCGATTGAACCGCGGCATCGCGGTCGGTGTCAAGACCGTTTAGCTACATCGCCGGAGCCCCTTCATGATTCACAATGTCATGAGCGGGCCAAGTATCAAGAAGTTAACCGGCATTTCACCTGATTGTGACTTCAATCACTCTGGCCCTAACCCGCGGCTGGTAGGCTTTTTGAGTCACGTAACCTCTCCCTTGCGAGGTACATCATGAGCAAAGAAGCAGCAAGCAAAGGCCCCTTGAGCCCTGAGCAGTTGGCTAAAATGAACGCCTACTGGCGGGCCGCCAACTATCTTTCCGTAGGACAAATCTACCTGAAAGACAATCCGCTTCTGGAACGTCCACTTACCCTGGACGACGTGAAGCCGCGCCTGCTGGGTCACTGGGGCACCACCCCCGGCCTCAACTTCCTCTATGTGCACTGGAACCGCCTCATCCGTGAGCGCGACCTGGACATGCTCTACATCATCGGCCCAGGACACGGCGGACCGGGCCTGGTAGCCAACACCTACCTTGAAGGCTCCTATACCGAGATCTATCCCCACATCGAGCAGAATCGCGACGGCATCAAGCGCCTCTTCCGCCAATTCAGCTGGCCCTATGGCATTCCCAGCCACGTGGCCCCGGAAACGCCAGGGTCCATCCACGAAGGCGGCGAACTGGGTTACTCTCTTGTCCACGCCTACGGCGCCGCATTCGACAATCCGAACCTCATTGTGGCCTGCGTGGTGGGCGATGGCGAGGCCGAAACCGGCCCGCTGGCCACCAGTTGGCACTCCAACAAGTTCCTCAATCCCGCCACCGACGGTGTCGTGCTGCCCATCCTTCACCTGAACGGCTACAAGATCGCCAACCCCACCGTGTTGGCGCGGATTCCGCACGCCGAACTGGAAGAACTGATGCGCGGCTATGGCTATGAGCCCTTCACGCTTGAAGGCAGCGACCCGGACACCATGCACCAGCAGGCCGCTGCGGTCTTTGACACCATGCTGGACCGCATCGCCACCATCAAGAAGGAAGCTCGCGAAGCCGCCGCCAAGGGAGAGACGCTTCAGCGTCCGGCGTGGCCCATGTTGATCATGCGCACGCCCAAGGGCTGGACGGGACCGAAATTTGTGGACGGCAAGCCGGTCGAAGGCACCTGGCGCGCCCACCAAGTGCCGTTCTCCGAGATTCGCGAGAAGCCCGACCATCTGCGCCTGCTCGAAGAGTGGATGCGCAGCTACAAACCCGAGGAGCTCTTCGACGAGAAAGGCGCATTCCGCGCCGAGCTGGCCGAAATTGCTCCCAAGGGACGCCGCCGCATGGGCATGAACGCCCACTCCAACGGCGGCCAGCTGCTCGAGCCCCTGAAGATTCCCAACTTCCGCGATTTTGCAGTCAAAATCGAAGGCCGCGGCCAGCAGGATGTGGAGTCCACGCGCGTTCTCGGCCAGTTGCTCCACGCCGTGATGGAAGCCAACAAGGTACAGAAGAACTTCCGCGTCTTCGGCCCCGACGAAACGGCCTCCAACCGCCTCGGCGACGTGATCACCGGAACTGGCAAAACCTGGATGTCCTCAACCCTGCCCGTGGACGAGAATCTCTCGCAAACCGGCCGGGTGATGGAAATCCTGAGTGAGCACATGTGCCAAGGCTGGCTGGAAGGCTACCTCCTCACCGGACGCCACGGATTCTTCAATTGCTATGAAGCCTTCATCCACATCATCGATTCCATGGCCAATCAGCACGCCAAGTGGCTCAAGGTCACGCGGCAGATTCCCTGGCGCAAGCCCATCGCCTCGCTCAACTACCTGCTCAGTTCGCTGGTATGGCGCCAGGACCACAACGGCTTCTCGCACCAGGACCCCGGCTTCATCGATCACCTGGTCAACAAGAAGGCGGACGTGGTGCGCGTCTATCTTCCGCCGGACGCAAACACCCTGCTTTCCGTGGCCGACCATTGCCTGCGCACCAAGAATTACATCAACCTGATCGTGGCCGGCAAGCAGCCCGCGCCGCAATGGCTCACCATGGACGAGGCCATCTCCCACTGCACCAAGGGCCTCGGCGCATGGATTTGGGCTTCGAACGACGAAGGTCATCCCGACGTGGTCATGGCTTGCTGCGGCGACGTGCCCACCTCTGAGACCCTGGCCGCCGTTTGCCTCTTGCACCAGCAGGCACCCGACCTGCGCATCCGGGTGGTGAACGTGGTGGACCTGATGGCATTGCAGCAGCCATCCGAGCATCCGCATGGACTTGCCGACGAGGAGTACGACCTGCTCTTCCCGCCCGCAACGCCGGTCGTTTTCGCCTTCCATGGCTATCCCTGGCTGATTCACCGGCTTACCTACCGGCGGCACAACCACGACAATCTTCACGTGCGCGGCTACAAGGAAGAGGGCACCACGACCACTCCCTTCGACATGTGCGTGCTCAACAACATCGACCGCTTCCAGTTGTCTCTCGATGCCATCAAGCGGGTCCCACGGATGGCTGCGCAAGCTGATGCGGCCGAACAATGGTACTCCGAGGCCATTCAGCGGCATAAACTGTATGTGGCCGAAAATGGCGATGATTTGCCCGAAATCAGGGATTGGCACTGGCCCAAGAGCTAGAGCATTTTCGGAATGAGGGCAGTTCTTTTGAGTGCAGGGTTTCCCAGGTCTCGATTTTGAGACCTGGGAAACCACGGAATCAATGGTACGGAACGATCCGGTCATAGATCTGGGAGCTGGCCGAGCTGCGATGCCAGGTTCGCACGCACCGCAGCCAACTGGCCAACGTGCTAACTCGCTAATTTGCTAATTCGTTAACTTGCTGACTCGTTCAGCCCCAACCTACAGAGGTTTCTATTCATGTCGTCTTTGCCCGTATTGGTTTTGAATAGCGGTTCTTCTTCCATCAAGTTTTCAGTCTATGAGGCCGGCAGCGGTGAGCGGACCAAGCTCTTCGAGGGCGCGGTCGACGGCATCGGCACCGATCTGGGCAAGTTCTGGATCAAGGACGCCGAAGGCAAAAAGTTGGTCGATCAAACGCCGGCTCTGCCCAACCGCGCAGTTGCATTCAAGCTGGTCGCCGACGCGCTTCACTCCGGCGACTTCCCTGCCCCGCAGGCGATCGGTCACCGCATGGTTTCCGGCGGTCCCACGGTGCTGGAAAACCAGCGCATCACCCCCGCCCTCATTGACGAGATGGAAACCTACACGGCTTTTGCGCCGCTGCATACGCCCATCGCCATCTACATCATGCGCGAGGCGCTCCGCCTCTTCCCCGGCCTGCCCAATTTCGTCATTCTTGACACCTACTTCCATCGCACCATGCCGGAAGTGGCCAAGCACATGCCCATTCCTCCCGAGTATGCGGAAATGGGCGTCCGCCGCTATGGCGCGCACGGCGTTTCTTACGAGTCGATCGTCCACCAGTTGCAGCCCAACGTTCCGGAGAAGCTGATCGTCGCTCACCTCGGCAACGGCGCCTCCATCTCCGCCATCCGCGGCGGCAAGTGCCTGGACACCTCGATGGGCCTCACGCCCACCGGCGGCATCATCTCCGGCACTCGCACCGGCGACATCGATCCCGGCGTGCTGATCTTCATCCTGCGCAAGTTTGTCGATGCCGGCATGAGCGCCACCGAGTGCGCCGACCAACTGGAGATCGTGGCCAGCAAGAAGGCCGGCCTCCTCGGCGTCAGCGAACTCTCCAACGACATGCGCGACCTCCGCGACGCCATCAAGGAAGGCAACGCCAAGGCCCGCCTCGCAGTCGACAAATTCACCTGGACCATCGCCCGCTGGATCGGCAGCTATGTGGCCGAACTGGGCGGCCTGGACATGCTCGTCTTCACCGGCGGCATCGGCGAAAACGACCCCTTCACGCGCTCAGAAGTCTGCGCCGGCCTGGGCGCTCTGGGCATCGTGATCGACCCGGCAAAAAACAACTGCCGCGGCGAAGCCCTCATCTCCGCCGACAACTCCCCGGTCACAGTCCGCGTCATCCCGCCCGCCGAGGATTTGATCATCGTGAACCACGTAGTACGCCTGCTCGGAGAGTAAGCAACCCTATTCTTCGTACACATACTGGCCCTGTTGCGCATTCATCCCGAATGACGCGGCAGGGCCAGTATTTTGAGCTGCTTGCCGAATTTGCCGAACCCAGGATCGGCGGTCACCAGCGTCGCACCTAGGCGCATCGAAAGCTCCGCGGCAAAGCAATCGGCCAAACCCAGCTTATAGCGGATTCTCAGAATCGCTGTGTCGATCGCGGTTTGTTCGTCCGGCGACACCGGCTCAACAACCCGAAGTGCTGTGTCGATACACACAAGAGCTTTTTCCTGTCCAAAATAGCGAGCAAGAATATAGAGGACTTCGGCCAGATTTACCACAGAAATGCTCAAGTGGGCCCGGCCCGACTTGGCTTGTCTTACCAAATCATCTACAGCTTTGGCTCCTGGTGCATTGCGAAATAAGCGCACGAGCGGATTTGCGTCCAGCACATATTCCTTCACAAGAGCTCCTCGAGCTTGGCGTCCTCGCGTTCACGTTCTTTGCGCTTCTCCTCCATCCACCACGCTTCAACATCTTCTTCTACATGGCTCAAACATCCTCGAAGAGCCAGGAGCGCGTCATAGGGATTGGGAGTGAGCGTAATCTCTCCGTTCTTTTCACGTACCGCGACCCGGGTCCCGCCTACGATCTTGAGCTTTTTTCGTAATGCGGCCGGAATCAGGATTTGTCCCTTCGAACTGACCGTCGCCATCGGCCCCATAACGTCTTACCTCCAGGTAAGACGAAGTATACGACCGCCCAGGTCGGCATTCAAGCAATAAGCCGCGACTGGCAGCCGCCTGTACTACACTGTTGGGTTCCAACCGGAGTCTTCTTCTATGCCTGCAATCGCTGTTCCCGTCGACGCTCAACGACTCCCCTCGCCTGCACTGCGGCGCTACGCCTGGGGCGTGCTGGCTTACTTCATAGCCGTCATTCTGTGGGGCACTCTGGTCCGCGCCACCGGCTCCGGCGCCGGCTGCGGCGGCCACTGGCCGCTTTGCAACGGCACCGTCCTCCAGCATTCGGCCAGCGCGGAAACCCTCATCGAGCTCACCCACCGCATCACCAGCGGTCTCTCGTTCTTCTCGGTCGTCGGACTGCTGGCATGGACCTTTGCCGGCACGGTGCGTGGACACCTCGCGCGCCCGCTGGCCGTCGCATCTGTGGCCTTCACCCTAATTGAGGCGCTTTTGGGCGCATTGCTGGTCGAGCTCGGCTACACCGCGCAGAGCCAGTCGCCGATGCGACCCGCTTTTCTGGCCCTGCATCTGACCAATACTCTGCTCTTGCTCGCCGCCATCACCCTCACCGCGCACCTGCTCAGCCGCCGCAAGGGATACATGCGCGGCAGCGTCCGCCTGGTTGCGCCCTTCAGCGCGGGCGTTGGCGTTCTGGTGGTCATGATCGTGGGCGTAACCGGCTCGTTGGCCGCGCTGGGCGACACACTCTTCCCAGCAAGCTCGCTGGGCATGGCGCTGGCTCAGGATTTCTCCGCCACCAGCGGCTGGCTGGTCCGTTGGCGCTGGACACATCCCACGGTCGCCTTTCTGGCCAGCATCTTCCTTATCTCGCTGTTGGTCCGCGCTGCGCAGCGCACCACGCACTGGGACAATCGCAGTCTCTCCGCGCTGGTGCTGCTCTTGCTGGCCGCGGTCTATGTATTGGGAATTCTGGATGTGGTCCTGCTGGCTCCTCTGTGGGTGCAGGTGGCTCACCTCTTGGCCGCCGATACGCTGTGGGCCTCGCTGGTTGTGCTGACCGCGCGACTCACGCTGCAGCCGAAAGAAGCGAGCCAGCGCAGTTAGCGGAGCAATGCAAAAAGGGCCCCACAGTGGGGCCCTTTTGCATTGCTGGTCCGAGAGGCCAAAGTCCGCTGACCTCTGACCCCTGACCCCTGTTCCCTATTCCCTGCCTTACTTCACCAGAACCCCGGCCGAGAGATACACCTTCCCGTTAACCGTAGCCTCAATCACGGGCAACTCCGGCGTTGCGGTCAGGTACTCGATCTTGCCGCCACTCAGAATCACCGTATCCTCGGTCTTCCCCCCGCGGATGCTGGGATTCCAGGCAAAGGCCTGATTGTCCACCAGAATTTCCGTGCCCGCCGGAGTCGCGACCCATTCGCGCTCGTTATAGCCGGTCGGTCCGCCCTGATGATGGAAGCGCTCTTCGCCGGAATAGCCCTCTGCCGCATAGGCCGCCTGCGCCGCACGGAACAGGTTGCCGGAAGTCGCACCCACCCTGGTCGCGTCCAGCAGTGCGGCATTCACCTTCGCCGCGGAAACAAACCGCGCCCCAAGCTCCGCAGGCACTTCGCCGAAATGGATGAAGCGGGTGATGGAAATGACCAGCCCCCACTTGCGTGAACACAGATTGAGCATTCCGTACTGCTTCAGCCGGTGGCCGCGCGGCACGGCGTGCTTGTACTTCAGAATGCGGTCGTCCACAGCATAAAGAGCCACCGAGGGCAGAATTCCGCGGCGGAAGAGACCCGCAGTGGTCAGAGCCTCAAGATCGTACTCGCTCATGCCGGGCTCGACCTGGTGAAGTGCTTCCACCGTGGCCGCCGCTGTTTCCGTTCCCAGCCAGCGGTAGCGCGCAATCTCGGTCTCCGTGAGCGAAGCGCGCAGCGGGTAGAGGTTCACCGGCGTCAGCCCAGCACTCGGCGTGTCAGAGCCAACCGGCCCACCCGCCAGCTTCACCGCGGTAGCCGCCGTGTCGTCGGCATACCAGGGAAAAATCACCGCTTCAAAATCCAGCGCGCCAAACTCCTCGTCGTGAGCCCGCGGCGCTTCATTCTCAGTGGTCAGGTAAAAGCGCTTGCCCGCCGCAGTTACCAGCACCGAGTAGGTGCCTGTCTCGGCACAGGCGCAAACCACTCCCTCCACCGCGCCGCCCGTCACCCAGGCAATGTTCTCGTTGCGCCGCAGCAGAACGCCGGCCAATCCCTTGCCGCCCAGCCACTGCACCAGCTTCTCGTGCTTCGCATCCAACTCCGCATTCCACGCCGCTTCCGCCACCAGCGTGGAACCACTCACCACCAGGCTCTTGCCGATTCTTTTACTCATGATCGCGCATCCTTTTTGTCCATTGGTCCAAAGAGATACGGGCGCTGACTGGTTTGGTCAACGCCCGTGTGGTTTCCCCGATTTGCTTAGTCTTCAAGCTCCGGGTGATAGTAGCTTTCCCAACCCAGGTAGTTGGACGCCGCTTCGTGAACCGCCTTGGAAACATCGCTGAAGTTGGCCGCCACATGATGCTCAAAGCCCTCGCGGCAAATGAACTTCAGCAGCCGCTGCAGTTCAGGAATCTCCGCCACGCCCGCGCCGCCAAACGTCTCCAGCGGATCGTTGGTAAAGGCGCCCGTGCCCGTATAGCCGCGGATGGTGCCGTAGTTGTCGTCGGTCGAGTAGCGTGCATAGCTCATGGTGCCGGCCTTCACGCGGCCCACGCAGGTGCCAAAGGTGTTTTCCTTGCCCACGGTGCCGGCGATGATCGCCTGGAAATCCATGGTCGGAGGCTGCGCAAAGAAGTGCTTGGGCAGGTTCGAGCAGTGGAAGCAGACGCACTTGTTGGGATCGCTGCCGTAGTTGTTGTTCCAGTCCAGCAGCGCCGACGGCGTGCCCGAAGCCAGCGCCATCATGTACATCCCGATCACGCCCGGTACATCCACTTCGCAGGCCGAGGGAATCAGGTCGTTGCTCATCATGCTCATGATGGTGCAAGGCACCACGCCGAAAAATTCTTCGAACGAGGTCCAGCACTGCACCGCGGTCACGGAGACGTTGGTCTGCTTCATCCAGCCATCGATCACCGCGCCCAGCTTAGCCATCTTCAGCAAGGCTTCGGCAGGAACGCTGCTGGTGGAAACATAGCTCTTGATCGCAGCCAGCTTGGCCTGCGCCGCGTCGTCGGAATCCTTCATGCGGTTGATACGGCCAAAAATCTCAGAGAGATCGATCGGCTCAATCGAGATGCCGCTGGCTTCAAACAGCCGCTCCGAGTAGCGAACCGTGTTGAACGCCGCCGGACGCGCGCCGATGGCGCCCACGCGCACATTCTTGAGGCCCTTCACAATGCGGCAAACCGATGTAAACCACTCCAGATCCGCCTTGAATTCCGGCGAAGTCAGGCTCTCGGTGTGCAGCGAAGTCAACGAGTAGGGAATCTGATACTGCATTAGGTTGTTGCAACAGCTCATCTTGCCGCAGAAGCTGTCGCGGCGGACGGCGATCGTCATGTCGTCGGAGCGGTCGGGCGTGGCCTGCACCAGCACAGGAACCTTCAGGCCCGAAAGGCGGATCGCGTCCACAATGCCGCGCTCTTCACCAAAGTTCGGCAGGGTGATGATGATGCCGTCGATCTCGTCGGCGTGCTTCTTGAAAAGCTCGGCGCAATGCTGCGACTCGGCGTAGGTTTCCACCGCGCCATACTTCGATTCTTCGGGGCTCAACACCACCACGTTCGCGCCCGCCGCCTCAAGAACCGCAATGATCTCTTCGCGGCCGGTCTTCGCCAGGTGATCGGGAAAGAATCCACGATTGCCCACAATCACGCCAAATGTAACCTTCTTTTGTGCTGCCATCTTCTTTGCTCCTTCAGTCCTTGCCGCTTGCGCGGTTTCATTGCGCCTGCGCGGGCTCCCGACAAGCCGTCACCCTTCGGGAAATCCGCAACAGGAGTCGTTTTTTGAACTGCTCTTCGCGCCTGGACGGCAGGACGCGCTCCTTCAACCGTATTCCTCCAACCCGCCGCTTACTTCTGGGCGCGGGCCGGACGGAACTTGACCACGTAAAGCACTCCCAAAATTGCCAGAATGGCGCCCCACCAGATGGGGGTATGCAGGTTGGTAAGCTGCACCAGGGGCGGATAGCTCCCCGTCGCCAGCTCAAAAATGCCGTAACCAAAAATCATCACGCCATAAACGAGCAACAGCACGCCGATGAAAAACCAGATGGGTATTCCGGAACCATGCATGTTTCTGAACCCTTCCTTCTCTCGCTGCCGGAGCAGCTTCTTTGCCGCACCCGCCGCGCAAAATCGCTCTAACTACCAGAACAGTATGTTGAGGAACGCAAAGATGATCACCGCCAACACCGCCCAGAGGTACACGTTCTTGTAAAACGGAACGGGAGCTTCCTTGGGCAGTTTGGTTGCGCCATAGACCAGTCCATCCAACTCCGCGACCGGCCTGGCCTTGGTCAGCAGACTCACCACAACCACAATCACGGCTGCGAAGAGAAATGCCCACAAGGCGCGGAAAACATTCTCGGCCATCGGTTTTGCATCCGGCGAAAGCGCCACCACGGCGAGTGCTGCGGGAGTGACCTTGACCCACATAAAGAGCCCGGCCGAAAAGACGATGCCCAGCAGCAAGCCCAGGAACCCGGCCAGTTTGGTGGCCCGCTTCCAGAACATGCCGAAGAGAATCGTGGCCAGCAGAGGCGCGATGAAGATGCTGAACAGCGCCTGCACGTAGTCCATAATGCCGTGCGCGTGCATCACCAGGTACGCCGCGCCAATGGAAATCGCAACGCCCACCACAATCGACATTCGGCCCACAGCCACATAGTGGCTGTCGGAGCCCTTCTTGTTGATCAGCGGCTTGTAAATGTCATAGGTCCACACCGTGGAGAACGCGCTCACATTCCCCGCCATGCCGCTCATGAATCCGGCAATCAGCGCGGTAATGCCCAGCCCCAGCAGGCCCGGTCCTAGGTAGCGGACCATCATCAGCGGCAGGGCCTGGTTGTAACTGTGCAGTTCCGTCTCGGGAGCACCGCTCAGAACTTTCTGTTGCGCCTCCGGCGTCAGCGGGCTCTTGGCCATCGCAGCCTTGCAGGCTTCTGGACTCTCAAGCCCGCCCCCGGTGGAAGCGATGGAGCAGGAGGCCACCACATCCTCTCCCACCAACTGGCGGCGGCTGCCGTCGGGATTCTGCAAGAGCACCAGGCCCAACAGGCCAGGCAGGATCACGATGAACGGCACGGCCATCTTGAAGAACGAGCCGATGATCGGAGCCATTCGCGCGGCGCGCAGGTTGTGCGCCGCCAGCACGCGCTGCACCACCAGAAAGTCGGTGGTCCAATAGCCGAAGCTGATGACGAATCCCAGGCCGAAGACGATTCCAGACCAGTGGACGCCCATCGGATTCGATGCAAAATGGCCCGTATCCCGCCACAGGTGGAAATAGCTGTCCGGCGCAATGCTCGAGCTGGCGGTCACCAGATTGGCCATGATCCGGTTCTTCAGGCCGGTGGGCCCTCCAGCCTGGATCAGGCCCAAGATCGGCACCAGCAACGCACCGCCCCAGATCAACACGAACTGCAGAACTTCATTAAAAATGGCCGAGCGCAACCCACCCAGCCCGACATATAACGCCACCGCCACCGAAGAAACCAGGATGCTGAAGGTGATGTCCCATCCCAGGACCACCTTCATCACCACGGCCATGGCGAACATGTTCACGCCGCTCATCAGAATCATCTCGGTGGCAAAGGAGAAGGCCGCCACGGTACGGGCTCCCCCTCCATAGCGCAGGTCCAGATAACCGGGAACGGAGTGAATCTTCGAGACGTAGTAGAAAGGCATCATCACCAGGCCCAGGAAGAGCATGGCGGGGATCGCGCCCACCCAGTACCAATGAGTGGCCAGAATGCCGTACTGGTAGGCGGAGCCAGCCCAGCCCATCAATTCCAGGGAGCCCATGTTGGCCGAAACAAAGCTCAACCCGGCAATCCAGGCCGTCATTTCCCGCCCGGCCATGAAGAATTCTTCGCTGGTGTTCGACTTGCCCTTGAGGTAAAAGCCGATCCACACTACCATCCCGAAATAGATGGCGATCACGGCGATATCCAGGGGCCTCAGGTGAGCCAGGGGTGCGGCGTTGAAAGCCAGGAGAGCCGGGAGATGAGTCAGACTGCCGACGGCGAATGAGGCTGGAACCAATCCGAACATTGCTTCCCCTGTGTGGGTGATTTCGTCCCCGCAGCGCGTGAACGTTCGACCCCTAGTAAATGGGTTTACTCGAACACTTGTCAAGCGCCAAAGCGACAGCAACCAAAATAAACCGAGCGCCGGGCGTCCTGAGAACCCGCTCCCCGCAGCCCTGCAGAATGCTCCGGAAAAGCGCGTATTCCCATCCACATGCCTCGTATTCGCTTAAGGACCGTGGAGGGAGGCCGCGAACGGAACCATTGAAATAGTCGACACGGTGTGAGATAAATCACTTTTAGGGGTGCGCCCTGGCACATACCGTTAAATGCGCCGGTGCCACGCTCTCCAGTACGAGGTGAATGCCATGCCGGATTCAGGCCCGGACATCACCCAGGATCGCTGGCCGCATCCAGCCGTGATCCTCGTCGCCACCGATTTGAGCGACCTGGACCGCTTGGTGCCGTTTGCCTTCGAGCAGGCCACCCAAACCGGTGCGCACCTGATTCTGTTGCACGTGATCGCCTCCGGCGCAGGAATGGCTGTGGATGCCGGCGGCCTGCCCTACTACGATCCGGCCGGCGCATTGGACTTTGCCACCAAGGCCCTTGAGCCGTGGTGCGAAATGGCCCTGCAGCGGCGTATCGGATGCGATGCGCTGGTGCGCGAAGGAAGCGCTGCTGAACAAATTGCCGCAGCCACCCGCCAGTTCCACGCGGATCGCGTTCTTCTCGGCACCCGGAGCCGGAGCAAACTGGGTAAGCTGCTCCTTGGTTCCGTGGCAGAACAAGTGCTGCGCTCGGTTTATCTCCCGGTCATGACCGTGGGACCAGAGGCTCATCTTTCGGTAGGGAGCGGCGACCAGGAAAGGGTCGTGCTGCACGCTACCGCTCTCAGAGAGACCTCCCGCCCGAGCGCAGCGCTTGCTTGCCGCATTGCCGCCAGCCAAAATGCCCGGCTGGTCCTCCTGCATGTGCTGCCCCCCAAAGACGAGATGGAGCGCTTGGGCCTGCCCACGGGTCTTGACTCGGCTGCATTGCAGGAACTGCGGATGCTGGCGTCGGAAACGGCAACAGGCTGTGCGAGGAGCGTGGAAGCCCATGTGGTGCATGGCAACCCTACCATCGAGATTCTTGCTGAAGCCGCCGAACGCCACGCCAGCCTCATCGTGCTGGGAGCCACAGAGCGCTCGGTCTTTGAAGATCTCACTAGGGAGCGCACCATCTACCGGGTCCTGGCGCATGCCCGCTGCCCGGTCCTCACCGTCCGCGAGCCGCTGGTCAAGCCGCCCGCCTCGGAAGCCGAGCGGCTGGCCCTTCATCAACGATGAGCGAAGTGGCCTTTACTGGCTGCGGAAAAAACCCGGTTCGGAGGGAGGCGGGGATTTCAACCCCCGCATAAAACCGGCATAATCAGCGCGGCTTTAGCCGCGGACGGGTGATTCTCGCGTGGTCTACCCAAAAAATTGGACTTTTTCGCAGCCCGTTGTGCACCGGACACTAGCTCAGTCGATCCTGAAAAAGTCATTTTCAAGCAGTCTGTAAGCTCCATCCTGAGCCGCTGAAGTTCCCCTGGAACAGAAGTTGGCTGAGGATGGCGTAAATCTCAGACACGCGAGCACCTTGGACAGC
>Ga0255353_1000311_pt1 | contig 32179 bp, 24 predicted proteins | sample HBST25metaG_FD_189941 | JGI IMG/M metagenome (GOLD analysis project Ga0255353, IMG submission 189941) | Peat soil microbial communities from Stordalen Mire, Sweden - H.B.S.T25 | ecosystem: Environmental > Terrestrial > Soil > Wetlands > Peat | place: Sweden: Norrbotten County, Stordalen Mire...
GAATTGGGCATCGAGTCGCTCATTCGCTTCCTTGAGGAGGTCGGTAAATAAGATCGTGCCCCAAGCCTTCTAAACGAGACCTGGGGCGACCAGTACAGAACTCAGTCGATACGATGTATGAAGGATCCTTAGATCCGGGGGACATTGAGGACGTGACAATAGAAGAAGTGACATTTTGCTATCTGGTGAGCGCCTTCGTAGGGAGCGAGAACCATTCGGCGCTCGATTTACGACTCGGTCCTGGGGGTATGTACTATACGTTCTGCGTTCATAAATTAGGTGATCCAGTAGGCAAGGATAAGCAATTCACTGTTTTTTCTGATGATTTTGAGGCATCAGTAAGGAGCGGCGAGCTCCCTGCGGGCCTACAGAAAGACCTTCAGCACGAATGTGGAACGAACTAATGTCGCTCGAGATTGTCCGAAAACTCACGCCGGAAGAGGAAGAGCTCGCAGCAAAGCGGGAGGAACTGATGCGGCTCGAAGCTGAGCTCGCAGACAGAGAGTTGGCTCTCGCCAGCCTGAAAGCAGAGCTCGCATCCTTCGAGGGCCTGTATCTTCGTCGGGTAGGGGTACTTTACGCCGAACTCGACGAATGGAACGCGCAGCTCGCTGAGCTCCGCGCCGAGCAGGCAGGTACACGTGAAGCAAAATCCGAGGCGGCAGAAGCGCGCACGCAGGCAGAGGAGGCATATTCTGCGGCTCATGGTGAAGCAGCGGATGTTCAACCCTTTACGCCTTCACCCGAATTGAAGAAACTCTACCGCGAAGCCGCCAAACGGGTTCACCCGGATACCGCGACCGATGAAGCGGACCGAGCACGGCGCGAGCGTCTGATGAAGGAGGTCAACGCCGCGTATGTGGCAGGGAATGAAGATGCACTCCGGCGGATTCTTGCGGACCTTGAAAACAGTCCTGATATGATTCAAGGCTCGGGAGTAGGCGTGGACCTGGTTCGGATACTACGCCAGCTAAGACAGGTTCGGGACCGCACCGCTGCGATTGAATTGGAGATTGCGAAAATATCCGAGACCGATATGGCTAAGTTAAAAGTAAAGGTGGATCAGGCGGAGAAGGAGGGACGCGATCTGATTGCGGATATGGTGACCACCGTTAATGGGCGCATAGATGTGGCGAGGCAGCAGGTTAAGAACGCAGAGGGGAAGAACAGAGGCTAATGAGCGAGATAAATACCCAAATCGCCCGTGTCTCCTCGAATCGGACCGCGCTCGCACGCAGAGGAACGGCAGTCATCGCGAAGCGTGGATTAGACGACTTGGTTTCTCAAGAAAACGCGGAAGTATGGTTTCAAAAAGCAAAGAAACTGTATGACGCGGTTCCCAAGAATCTTCCCATTACGGAATTTCGAGCATCCCTGGGAGAGTTTTTCCGATGCCTTCAGCGTGCAGCAGACCTTGACCCACAACACCCAGGGATACAATTTTGGCTCGGAACTGCATACCGGGATGGGCTGGGGACAGAAAGAGACATAGAAGCCGCGGCAACATGGATAAGGAGAGCCTCTGAAAAGGATCTTGTAGAAGCTCAATTCCAGTTTGCCGGGATGCTGAAGTATGGAGAGGGTGTTCCTGAAGATGGGTCAGCCGCCGTGGGTCTATTCCGGAAGGCTGCTGAACAGAACCACGTTGATGCGCAGGTTGCCCTCGGCGTGGCATATGGTGACGGTAGTGGCGTAGGTAAAGATCTCGTCGAGTCAACACACTGGTTTCGTCAAGCTGCAGAGCAGAATTCGATCATTGCGCAATCCTTTCTGGCAGAAGCGCTTGCCGAAGGAAAGGGAGTACAAAAGAACCTTGGCGAAGCCGCAGAGTGGTATTACAAGGCTGCAAGCCAGGGAATGGCTACCGCGCAGTTTATGCTCGGCAAACTGTATTACAACGGCCTCGGAATACCGGAAGATTTGAAAGAGGCAGAGTACTGGTTTGGTGAAGCTGCTGAGCAGGGCCATAAGGAAGCAAAGATTATGCTGGAAGTATGCCTCGCCGGGATAGATCGTAAGACAATGCAAGAAGTTGCGCGAAAGAGAGGAGTCATCGCGCAAAATGAAAGGGCAGGTGGCCCAGGTCTGACTACCAAAAAATGAACGGGCGCCCAATCCTTTCCGCAGCCTTATCGCGGGGAGGGACGGAACCTCGAACCTTAATCGGTTATGTTTGTTGTGAGTCCCGCGAGTTTTGTGGAGGAGGTGCTGAAATGAATAAGGCAACCATTCCGGTCAAGCTGCCTCCATCCTTGGGAAATGCGGCTCGAAAGCTCGCTGAAGCAGATGGCGTTACGCTGAACCAGTGGGTCTCCCTCGCGGTCGCGCAGAAGATCAGTTCGGTGGAAACCGCCGAGGCATTTTTCAAGCGAAGATCGCAAGGCGTGGATCAAGTGGATTTCCTGGAGATTCTGCGCAACGCCCCAGACCGCCCGCCCGATCCAGGCGATGAACTGGCCTCCGCGAATCTTGGATAGCTTGAGAGAAGAGAGGACGGAAACCGCAACCTCCACGGCTCGGCTTGATGCCGTCGGATTCGTGCTCGCGGGCGGCCAATCCAGTCGCATGGGCCGGGACAAGGCGCTCCTGGAGTTTGCGGGCAGGCCTTTAGCTGTGCAAGCGCTCTCAATTCTTGAGGAGGCTGGCATTCCGGCCATGATCGCGGGCGCGGCCGCGCCCGCCCGCGCGGCTCTTGAGGTTTTCGCGCCCGTCATCGAGGATGCCTCGCCCGGTCTTGGTCCTCTCTCCGGCATTTGCGCGGCGCTCGCGACCACTTCCGCGCGCTACGCTGTGTTTCTGCCGGTCGATCTGCCCCTTCTTCCGCCCTCGCTCATTGTTTTCCTTCTCCGACACGCCCGAATTACCGGCACCGCTGTTACCGTTCCCTCGGTTTCAGGCTTTACGCAGACTTTCCCCGCAGTTCTCGAACGGACCGCACTTCCGGCGCTCCAAAACGAGCTCGACGCGCAGCGTTACGGCTGTTTTTCCGCGTTCCAGGCGGCTTCGGCGGCCATGGGGCAGTCCGTCAACAGCGTCGCCGTTGAACGGCTCGCCCAGACCGGCGAGGTTTCCGATTCGCTGGGGTTGCCACCTATTCACTGGTTTCTCAATCTGAATACGCCGGACGATCTCAAGCGGGCCGAAGCACTTCAAGCGAAGTTCAGCCGCCGCATCGCGTAATCTGTTCTTGAGAGCATGCCGGACGATCACTCCAAATCCGATGCCTTTTCCGACAAACTGGAGCCCTCGCAGGATCCCCTGAAGCCGTTGCAGGCGGAGCTTGAAGCGCTCGCACAGCCTGAACCCGCGAAAGGGCCGAATCCGCCCTCCATCGCTCCGCCGGGTCCACCTCCATTAGGACCCATCATCCAGTTCGATCGGGTCTCGATCTCGTTCGATGGCCGGCCCGTTCTCGAAGACGTCAGTTTTTCCGTGGAGCGTGGCCAGACCCTGTGCATTCTTGGCCGCAGCGGCGTCGGTAAATCGGTGGCCCTGCGCATGATCATGGGGTTTCTCAAGCCCGATTCAGGTTCGATTCACGTCGAAAACCAGGAGATCACCAGCCTCGGCGAAGAGGGCATGCGCGCCATCCGCAAGCGCGTCACCATGGTCTTTCAGAATGGCGCATTATTCGACTCGCTCAGTGTGCGCGAAAACGTGGCCTTCCCTTTGCGCGAGCGCGGCGGCCTGGCCGATGACCAGATCGATCAGATCGTCGGCCGGTTGATCGACCTGGTCGGAGCGGACGATGTGACCAACGACTTGCCATCCAGCCTTTCCACAGGGCGCAAGCGCGCGGTGGCCATGGCGCGCGCTTTGGCCGCGCAACCTGAAGTCGTGCTCTATGACGAACCCACCACCATGGTCGATCCTCTGATTGCCCGCCGTTTGGGCGGCCTCATTCAACGCCTCAAGCATCAACTGGGCTTCACCAGCATCGTGGTCACGCACGACACTCGATTCGCCCGCCAACTGGCTGATACCATTCTCTTTTTGCATCAGGGCAGGGCCCTCTTCTTTGGCCCCCTCGAGCAGTTTCTCGCTTCCACAAATCCTGATATCCAGCAATTCTTGACCCTGGACGCTTACCTACCGCCCACGGAATAAAGACGTTATTGTTTTTGTAACCACTCTGGGGTAAGATGGGAGAACTTTAAGAAAGTTAGAGAGACCGCGCTGTAGTTACGTTTTTGCGCTCTCTTGTAACCCATCGGCCCTGCAATTCTCTTGCAGTCTCGACTTTATTGGGCGAAGTTTGGGATAACCAAATTGCGTTTGAAATGCGTCAAAACTGGTGGGGCGAAAATTCATGGACTCCCCGCGTGCTGTGCTTGCAAGAATCTCTCCAGGTTGCTTTGTTGCGAATGCTTTTCATCGCCTGAAAGATCTCAAAACCACGCAACACGGTTTGTCTTTGCTGCAAATGTTTGCTGGGATCAAGCTCCGCTGCCGTCAAGCTGACCTTGCTCGCGATAGTAAGTTGTCTGGTATGTGTATGCTACGTTGGCCTGATGCGTTGCAGAGGCTGATCTCCCTGGGGCACCGGGGCAGCCCGATAAAATTATCCAAGCACAACTCTCTGGCTTTTCCTCTGTATTTCTTTGAAGGACCGGCAATAGGGAGGCGGGTCCGTTTACTCATTCGTGACGTTGTGATGCATTTTTGCGCTGCTTTTATTCCCTTGCGAAACAATCTCAACAGCGCGCCGTCCAGGCGCTTCTGAAATTTTGAGGTCTGCGTTTCTCCTATGGCGAGTTCGGATTTTTGGCAAAGGCTGTCGTCTTCTCTGGCTTTGTCGGCCGAATGGGAATCGAGCGCCTCGGGTGGCCCCGCGCGGCCCACCCGCGGCACGGCCAAACTCTGGATATTCCTGGATATCCTGACCGTTTGCCTGGCCGCAGCTGTGACCACGATCTTTGAGCTTCACACCACTCCACTGGATGAAGCCAGAGGATTTTGGCACGGGACTCTGATACACGGCCGTTCGATGGGGATATTGCTGGCCCTGCTGTGCGGTTTCTGCTTTACGCTCATCGCCACCAGCCGCCGGATGCACTTGTACACGCCGGCGCGCCTCACCAACTTCCTGCACGAACAAAGACTCAGTGCGCAGGCGTGCCTCACATCGGGCCTGCTGCTCACCGGCGCGCTTTACCTGGTACATGCCAACGACATCCCGCGCGGCATCGTGATCAGCACGGTGCTCCTGGTTGCAATCGCTCTGGGCTTGCGGCGGCTCATCTTTCGCATACTTCTCTATAGGCGCTTCGACCGGGGGCTGGATACGCGCAACGTGCTCATCGTCGGTACCGGACCTGAGGCGCAAGCCCTGCGCCATCATCTCGACAGCATCCGGCATCTGGGATACACCTTCAAGGGCTTTATCGATCTTCCTGGTTCCAGACCGGGCGCGCCGTTGCCGCCTGGCGATATCGTGGGTACGCTCGATTCGCTCTTCCAGAATGCGCGCAAGCAATTTATCGACGAGATTTTTTTCACCACGCCATGCGAACGGCACATCGTTCAGGAGGTGCTGGAGCAGTCCCGCGCTCACGGCGTGGACCTGCGTGTAGTTCCCGAGATTTACGACGCCGTGGCCTGGGACAGCCCCGTCGAGTACATCGGCCAGTTTCCCACCATGCCGCTGCATCGCGGCGAAGTGCCGGAACTGGAGCTCTTCTTCAAGCGCGTCTTCGATACTGTATTCTCCGTCCTGGCGGTGATTTTGATTTCACCCTTGCTGCTGGCGCTCGCTATCGCCATCAAGCTCGATTCACCGGGCCCGGTTTTCTACACTTCGGAGCGCATCGGGAAAAAGGGAGTGGTCTTCCGCTGCATCAAGTTCCGCACCATGGTTCTGGACGCAGATACCCGGCGCGCCGAGATCATGCACATGAACGAGCGCGACGACGTGCTCTTCAAGATCTCGAACGACCCGCGCATCACGCGCCTGGGACGGTTCCTGCGCAAATATTCGCTGGATGAGCTGCCGCAGTTTTTCAATGTTCTGGTCGGCGACATGAGCATTGTTGGCCCGCGCCCGCCGTTGGCCGGCGAAGTGCGCAAATATGACCTCAGCCACCTCCGCCGCCTGGATGTCACTCCGGGGATTACCGGTCTATGGCAGGTACAGGGCCGCCAGGATCCATCGTTTGCAAGCTATGTTTCCCTCGACGTTACCTACATCGAGAACTGGAGCATCTGGCTGGACTTCAAGATCATCATGCGCACCATTGCCGTGGTCTTTTCCGGCACTGGCTCGTAGATGGTCTTGCGCGTGGCAATTGCCTAGGACTCGTCAAAGACCCCGGACGGCAGGATGACGTCCGACGGCTTTTTCGTGTGCTCCCGCGGGTGATCCGAATCGGCTTCGGGTTTGTGTTTCCGGCGGACTCCAAGGTTGTTAATCGCGTAATCGATATAGGGTGACTTGAGCTCGTGGTTCCGTCCCAGGAACTGGCAGGTCGCCACCACCTGGTCCACGATGAACCGCGGATGATAGGCGGCAAGCTCCAGGCCCATCTCTTCCTGCACCATGTACACGATGAAGTTGAACACGTCGTCGCGCAGCGTAAGGCCCTTGCGCGCGCACTCTCTCTCGAAGATGGTCCGGTAGTGCTCCAGGTTCGGCGGGCCCACCTCGATCTTGTAGGGAAGGCGGCGCAGGAACGCGGGATCCATAAGGTCTTCCGGCTCCAGGTTTGTGGAGAAGATCACCAGTTCCTCAAACGGAATACAGATGGTCTTGCCGGTGTGCAGCTTGAGATAGTCAACGCGGCTCTCCAGCGGAACAATCCAGCGATTGAGCAGATTGGTGGGGCTCACCAGTTGCCGGCCGAAGTCGTCGATTAGGAAGCACCCGCCCAATGCTTTCATGTGCAACGGGGCTTCGTAGAAGCGGCCCTCTTTGTCATAGCGCAGTTCGAGCATTTCCAGAGACAGTTCGCCGCCTGTGATCACGAATGGCCTGCGGCACGTCACCCAGCGCATGTCGTAGGTCTCATGCCGGATAAAAGATGGGCCATCGTCTTCGCCACCCGTCAATGGGCTGATGGGAATATGCACGCTGGGATCGTAGAAGCGGATGATCTGGCCCTCCACCATGATGGCGTAGGGCACGTAGATCATTTCCTGGAAGACGCTGGAGAAGCTGAGCGCGACGGAGGTTTTGCCGTTCCCCGGCGGACCATAAAGCAGGATGGCCCTGCCTGAATTCAATGCCGGCCCGGTTTGTTCCACGACACTGTCTGCCAGTGTGAGTTCGCTAAGCGCGTTGAGGATTCGCTCCGCGGTGATGCGTTCGTTGGTCGGTTTCTGTAGACTTACGCGCTCAATAAAATCCGCCAAAGGCACCGGAGCGGGCCCGACGTAGCCCGAGCGCCTCATCGCATCCTGCGTCCAGCGCCGGCCTTCGTCGGTCAGCGCATAGGTCAAGCCAATGGGACTTTCGGAGTTGCGCGATCCCAACGTGTAGAGCAACTGCCGCTCGATCGCAAGTTGGGTCAAGTCGATCATGATCGGCATTGGCAGCTTGATCGCCTCCGCATACTGAGCGATGGTGCTCAGACCGAAGGAATAAATCGCCTTCATGAACAGGGCCAGCAGTTCGGTTTCCTCGATGCCGGTAGATGCAATATCCTTAGGTTCTTTGGGAATGCGGTGGATAAACCCATCCAACACCGCCTGGTCGATGGCGCCGATGGCGACAAGGTGGTCGCCCATGCGCCCCCCGAGCGTCTTCAGCCGCTCCAGCGCCGCCGCGACATCCTTTTCGGTGATCAACTTCGCGCGGATTAATAGATCGCCCAGTCGCACTCGCGATTCGATGGTATCCCCCCGGCAATCTTCCTGCCCTTCGGCCGAACGTCCCAGGCTCCCGCGGCGTCGCGAAATGCCCTACGCGAAGGCAGCCCTTGGGTCACTGTAGTTTACGTGGTGACGCACATGCAAAAAATCCCTCTTTTGGGGTGCAGAGTCACAGGGCTGTCGCGTTTTCGGTCAGTGCAGGGTTTCGTGCGCGGCCGGACACCATGGCAGTATGCGCCCTGATTCACCCTTCCGGAAAAACTACGCATGCCATTTTGAATCAGATGGATAGATAGAAAAGATGTGGCCGGCGATGGGTCTCGCTCGAGGGGCGGTATTGCGCTCCAAAAGACGCTCTGGCGTGCCGCGCGATTTAAACTGGAATTGTGAAGATTGCGCTGGCCCAGATCGACCCTACGGTCGGTGATTTTTCCGGGAATATCGAGAAGATCGTTGCCGCCAGCCGCCGCGCGGCGGATCAGGGTGCGCGCCTTGCGGTCTTCTCCGAGCTCGCCATCTGCGGCTATCCTCCCGCCGACTTTCTTGAGAAACCCAGCTTCCTGGTGCGGTGCCGATCGGCCGTGGACGAACTGGCCGCAGCCACGCGCGAATTACCCATCGCGGTTCTCGCCGGCGTCGCACTTCCTACAAACGGAAAGGATGGAAAGCCGGCCTTCAACGCCGCAGTCCTCCTCGACAAGGGACAACTGCTCCTTGAGCAGCACAAACGGCTCCTGCCGTTCTACGACGTTTTCGACGAGCAGCGGTACTTTTCGCCAGCCGAATCTCAGAAGGTGATCGAGCTGGACGGCGTGCGCCTTGCCATCACCATCTGCGAAGACGCGTGGAACGATAAGAACTTCTGGCCGCGCCGCCTCTACACCGTCGATCCCGTGGAAGAGCTGATGCGCCAGAAGCCCGCCCTGCACATCAACCTTTCCTCGTCGCCGTTCTGGCACTCCAAGCGCACCATCCGCCGCGAGATGCTGGCCGCCATGGCCCGCCGCGACGGCATTCCGGTGCTGATGTGCAATCAGGTGGGCGGCAACGACAGCCTGATCTTTGACGGCTCCTCCCTCGCGCTCAATGGGCGCGGCGAGCTGATTGCACAGGCCGCTTCGTTCGTCGAGGATCTGGTTCTCGTCGATCCCTTCCACGCCGCGCCAATCCCGGTTCCTGAAGACGATGATACTGAGGCCACTTATCGCGCCCTGGTGCTTGGCACACGCGATTACGTGCGCAAATGCGGCTTCAGCAAGGCCATTGTGGGTTTGAGCGGCGGCATCGACTCCGCTCTGGTGGCCGCCATCGCTACCGAGGCCCTCGGCCGGGAGAACGTGATCTGCGTCGGCATGCCCAGCCCCTATTCTTCCGCGGGTTCCATCGACGACAGCCAAAAGCTGGCCGCGAACCTCGGCATCCGTTTTGAAACCATCTCGATCCGCTCGCTCTTTGCCGAGTTCACCCAGGCGCTGGAGCCCGTCTTTCACGGCATGAAGGAAGACATCACCGAGGAGAACATCCAGCCGCGCATTCGCGGCACGCTTCTGATGGCGCTTTCCAACAAGTTCGGCGCACTGGTGCTCACCACCGGCAACAAGTCCGAGATGGCGGTGGGCTACTGCACGCTTTACGGCGACATGGTCGGGGCTCTCGCGGTCATCGGCGATCTGGTCAAGACGCGCGTCTACGCTGTGTGCAATTGGCTTAACCGAGGCGAGGAAAAAATTCCCGCCGCCATCCTCACCAAGCCGCCCTCCGCTGAGCTGCGCCCCGGCCAGATGGACACCGATTCGCTTCCTCCCTACGACGTGCTCGACCCCATCGTCGAGGCGTACGTGGAGCGCTACGAAACGCCGGAGCGTATCGCCGCCGAGCACGGATTTCCGCTCGAACTGGTCCGCCAAACAGTGCGCCTGATTGAGCGCTCTGAATATAAACGCCAGCAGGCTGCCCCGGTTCTGAAGGTCACCGCCAAGTCATTTGGTATGGGACGCAGATTTCCGATTGCCGTCAAAGTCCAGGTGTAAGAACAGGGAACTGAGAACAGGGATCGGGGATTAGGGAAACAGTGAGCGGCCAGCCGTTGAATTCACTCAACGAGCTCGCGAAAGGGCACGACTTCAGTCGTGCCGCAAGCTCCCCAAAATAGAGGGGGCTTTAGCCCCTGCGGAACGCTTGCGTTCAATTGGCCAACTGCATTCGACTCTTCCCGCCAAGCCCACGTTATAAACTATACCGAGGGAATATTCCCGCGTTTAAGGAGAACCGCTTGATCCGTCCGTCCGCTCGTTTGCTCAGCGCCGCTGCGCTGATTGCCATTTTCGTTCCGGTATTCCAGGCCGCTGCCCAGCAGCATGTGCCGCCGGCGCCCGACGCCAGCGCACAGCAGGCGCCTGCCGCGCCAGGGCAACCCGCCGCTGAACCCTCGGCCCCGGCTCCGACTGCCGCGCCGACTTTTCCCAAGCCCAATCCAGCCGACTTCACCGCCGCCACGCCGACCAAAGATACCGTCGATGCTTTTCTCACGGCGAACTGGGGATTCGACGAGAATCGCGTCTGGCAGGTGCAGGCCATCATCAAGACTGCCGTGGATAACGTGAGCAAGGTGGTCGTATACATCGGCGACAAAACCGGCAAGGAAAAGCCCGGCGCTTTCGCGTTCTTTGTGCTGCCCGACGGCAAGCACATCATCAGCGGCGATAACATCATCAACTTTGGCGATCATCCATTCGCTGAGGTCCGCGAGCAGATGCAGCAACACGCCGACGGCCCGTACCGCGGCTCGGCATCCAAGGATCTGGAACTTGTGGAGTTCGCCGACTTCCAGTGCCCGCACTGCAAAGAGGCGCAAGCCAACATGGAAAAGCTCGTCGCGGACTTTCCCAAGGCGCGCATCGTCTTTCAGAGCTTTCCCATCGCGGCCATCCATCCGGCGTCCGTCCAGGCGGCCGCGTACGGCCTCTGCGTGAACAAGCTGGGCGGCAGCAGCGCCTTCTTCCAATTCGCCGCAGCGGTATTCGACGGCCAGGATGGTCTCGCCACTCCCGACGGCGCCGCCCTGACCCTCAACAGCGCCGTCATCAAGGCGGGACTCGATCCGGCGAAAGTCTCTGCGTGCGCCGCGACGCCTGAGATCAAGGCCAGTGTCGATGCCTCCGTCAAGCTCGGCACCGACGTGGGCGTTACCGCAGTTCCCACGCTCGTTGTCAACGGCCGCGAAATTCCCATCGGCCAGGTTCCCTACGATTTCCTGAAGAAGATCGTCTCATTCCAGGCCAAGCTGGACGGCGTCTCCGCGCAGTAGCCGATTCCTGATGCATCGTGCCCCGTCCTCGCTTTGCGCGGGCGGGGCAAGCCTTCTACTGTGTCCCGCTCTTTTCCACCCGCATCATAGCCGTGTGTCCCGCCGCCTGCGGCCCGCGCACCACGTGCGGTGTCATTACAATCACCAGCGTCGCGTAGTTCTTCTGCAAATCCTTGTCAGTTACATCATTCAGCCCCGGGATCTCGCTGAGCCCGGGAGTTCCACTGACCGCGTGGCTCTGCGACTTGTCCATCTCGGTGGCCACCACCGTTGCTTCGCCCTCCTTCAGCGTTACCGTTCCGGTGTACTCCCGGTTGTTGAGCACGGGATTGCCGTCGATGGAGGATCCGGCAAGGGCGTTGAGCTTCATCTCAACATTCAGCGCCACGTCGCCATTGCGCAGCGCTTTGGGCGTGACTGTCAGCGTCAAACCCAGGTCCTGGTACTGCACCATGGGGACGTTGGGCACCGTACTCGTCAATGAAGACAGCAGGGAACTCAGGCTGCCCGAAGTGCCCGCGGAGGTCAGTCCGGCGATGCTTGAGGTGTTTCCCGACAGGCTCGAAAAGGACGAGGTCTGAATAGGGTACTTTTCACCGAGCTTAAGCTCGCCCTTCTCGCCGTCCTCAAGGCGGAGCTGGATCTGATCGAGCTGACGTGAGTCGGAGGAGTTCAAGCTGAGGTTGAATGCGGCCGATCCCGGCGCCAGGCCGAACGTGGTGAGCGCGCCCTTGCAGGAAGCAATGTTGCTGGCGGTGCAGTTATTAAGGTTGCCTCCGAAGGTTGCAAAGCCATTGCTGAAAACAGTGTTTGACACCTGGCCGGAAGCAATAAGAATGGCCAGGATCGCCGTAAAGTCATTGGGTGACGCCAACCCGGAGCTGATAATTTGCTGCACCAGTGACTGGTTGGCATTCAGGATGGACTCGGCCGAAGCGGCGACGTTGAAAACTCCCATCGACTGCGGCAATTGTGCGCCGGTGTTGCGGTCGCTGGTGTGCGCCACCTGGATGAGGCGCACGTCGAGCAACACCTGGCTGCGCCCCTCGATAAGGCTTTGCATAGTGGTGTTGAAGGCTTCCAGAGTGCGCTGCGGAGCGCGCAGCGTTACGGCGCGCTCGCTGAGAGAAAGCGTTGCCTGCTGCACAAGGAAGATATTCTTTGCCACCGATAACGCGTCGTTCAGCTCATCGTCGCTCAACCCTGTCAGGTAGACAGTTTCCACGTCCTGGCGCAGAAACTGATTCCGGTTGGTGGTAGAGTCGGTGGCCACCAGGACGCGGTGCGCGTCCAGCGGCACGAAGAAAGTGTTCGTGTCCAGGCTTAGCACGCGTGCGGCCTGCTCAAAGCTGGCGTCGTCCACATCGAACCGGGTCAGGAAGGGCTGCACGCTGGTGTCGAGCATGGCCGTCAGGCCGTAGGCGCGAAAGACCTGCGGGATGATTTGCTTTCGATCGGCATGCAGGTGAAAGCTGTGCAGGCCGGGAGCTGATTCCAGTTGCACGGGTCCTGCCGGGGTGTTGCCGCTCTGCTCGTAAAGCGGTTGCGGTTGGCTGCGCGCGACGTCGTCGGCCAACTCGTCGAGATGCTGATTGATTTCGATGTTGGTGGAGTCGAGCGCGCGGGCGCGCTCCAGCGCAGCACGAGCTGCTGCCTCGTTGCCCAGCAGCCGATCCTTGGCTGCCTCCTGAATCAGCGCGGTGACCGCGTGGTTGCGCGCCACACCAGCGGCCAGCCGATAGTCCGCATTCGTGGGATCGAGCACGGCGGCCTGCTCAAAACCCTTCATGGCCTCTTCAAACTGGCGATCGAGAAACAATTTGCTCGCGGCAAGATAGACTTTGGCTGCGCGCCGCTTCTCGCTCGATCGCGGCTGCACGGTTACGTGATCCGGAGCTGCTTGGGGTGAGGCCCCCGGCGTGGTCTCGCCCTGCGGCGCGCTTTGCCCTGCGGGCGCTGCCGTTTGTGCCCGAAGCGCGCCTGCCAACAGGAGCAGCGACAGCCCTGCGCAACAGTTCCTCGCTGCGGAACCGGCTCGCCCGATCATTCGCGCGCCTATGGTTTGCTTCCGCGGCTTCATGACTTTTCCCTCATGTCCTGCTCTTGAGCGTCGCCAGCAAATCGGCTAACGAAGAGACGCAGGCTTCGGGCTTGCACTCGAGCAGCTCGTCAAAGCTGCATCGACCGGTAGCCACGGCAATGACAGGGAGGAAATTGGAGTGTGCGGCCTCGATGTCGCGCGGCGTGTCGCCGACCACGCATACGTTGGCGTCGCGCCCTGCCATCTCGCGCGCCTTCCATGCCGCATGGGCGACAAGCTCTCCGCGGATGGGGAAGTGATCGCTGAAGCCGCCGAAACGGAACCATTCCCGCAAGCCGGCCTTCTCAATCTTGATCCAGCCGATGGCCTCCAGATTGCCCGTGGCCACACCGAGCAGGGCACCCTTCTGGGCCAGGTGGCGCAGCACGTCTTCCACCCCCGGCATCAACGCCAGGTCCAGTTCGTGACGCCGCTCGGCCACGCTGTTGCGCATGGCCTCCAGAATGGCATCCACGCGCTCTTCCAGCAGTTGGGCGGGAATCCCCGCCTGACGGCAGGCCTCGCGCAGAATGGCGGTGTCGGTATTGCCGTGCAGCAGGATGCCGCCCAGCGTGATCTCAAAGCCCGTCACGCGCTCGACGCTCGAGGCGAAGGAGTCCATGTGCACGCGGTCGCGACTGCGCAGCAGGGTGCCGTCAATGTCGAAGAGATAGGCGTCCTGCCCATCCCAGGCGAAGTCCGGCTCTATCGCGATGCGGGCTGTGGGGATCTCAGAAGTTGTTGGCATCATGTCGGGCCGCGTATTCAGCCCAGGGTCTGTTCCCAGCAGTTAGCGGTAGCCCTGGCGAAACACGCTGATTACAGGACGTTCGCTGCGCGGTGGACGCTTGAGCCCGGCGCGCACCTCGGCCAGGTCCAGCCCCAGGTCGGCCATGGCGCGGCTCAGCGTGTTGCGGTGCATGCCCAGCTCTTCGGCGGCCTTACACTGGTTCCCCCGGTGTGCCACTAGTACCTCGCGCAGATACTGCCTCTTGAATTCCCGTACGGCTTCCTCATAGCGAACGCCGCTCGAGTGCATTTGCGTCACCAGGCTGTCCAGTTCTCGTCTCACGCTTCCCTCGTGCTCGTGTCGCTCAAATAGTGTAACCGGCTTCATTCCGCCGTGCAGCCGATTTTCTCACGCGCCGCCATTATTTTCGTGCATCCATTGCGGCGTGTCGTGTTTCAGTGACTTCAGGCCGTCCAGCACGCGTCCCTTCAGCTCTCCAGGAGTTACATCCGTGCTCAAATGGAGAGCTCCGAAAAATTCCTTCGGCAGCGTGGCCTGGGTGAGCCACTGCGTCTGCGGGAAAAACGCCACCGTGACCAGAATGCAGATGGTAACCAGCAATGCCCCTTGGAGAAACCCGACAATCGCCCCGCCCAGAGCGTCAATGCAGCCCAGTCCAATGCCTTTGAACAGTCTACTCAGCATGATTCCGGTCACGTTGGCTAGAAACATCACGGCCACCGCGATCAGCAGAAACCCGATGGCGTCGGCAACGGCATCAATGCGTACGAGCGGTTTGATTGCCTCTGCCACGCGCGCGTAATTCCAACACGCCAGCGCAATTCCCAGGATCAGGCCCAGCAATGAACAGACAGTTCGGAATAATCCCTGCGCCATTCCTGCAAATACTGCTCCCAACAGCACCGCGAGAATGATCCAATCCACCCATTCCATAAGCAACTCCGCATTCTCTCACGGCAACGCTGACACCCAAGGCAACGCAAGGGGACTACGATGCAATTTCATGGCCGGTCAAACGCCTGAAGGCTTCAAGATACTTGGCCCGCGTGCGCTCCACCACCTCGTCCGGCAAACCCGGCGCCGGCGCCTGTTTGTTCCAGTGGATTTCTTCCAGGTAATCGCGTACGAATTGCTTGTCAAACGATGGCTGTGCCCCACCCGGCTTCCAGGCCTTGCCGTCCCAGAAACGCGAGGAGTCGGGAGTTAAAACCTCATCGGCAAGAATAACCCCTTCCGGCGTTTTTCCAAATTCAAATTTTGTGTCGGCCAGGATCAGTCCGCAGGCTTCGGCGTGTCCCGCAGCCCGGCCATAAATTGCGAGCGTCAGGCTCCGTAATTCCGCAGCCTCCGCCGCGCCCACAATGGCCTCGCACTTGTCATAGGAAATGTTCTCGTCGTGCGCGCCGTCCTGACTTTTGGTGGCCGGCGTAAAAATTGGCTCCGGCAGCCGCGAGCCGTCCAGGAGTCCGCCAGGCAGAGGAATGCCGCAGACCGTGCCCTCGGCCCGATACTCCTTCCAGCCCGATCCGGCCAGATACCCTCGTGCCACGCACTCCACGGGAAACATGTCAGCCCGCTTCACCAGCATGGAGCGGCCTTGCAACTGGTCGCGGTAGGGAAGGAGGGACGCGGGAAACTCATCAACGTCCGCCGTGATCAGGTGGTTGGGCACCACGTCCTTCAGCAGATCGAACCAGAACAGAGAAATCTGCGTCAGGATCTTGCCCTTATCGGGGATTCCCGTGCCCAGCACGTGATCGAAGGCCGAAATCCGGTCGGTGGCCACCAGCAGGAGTGCGCCGTTCACGGCGTAGAGATCGCGCACCTTGCCACGTCCCACGAGCGGTGTCTGGCCCAGGTTGGTGGTGAGCAATGCTGCCATGGGGATTTTCCTCGAGTGGTTTGAATCTCCGATTTTCGTGCGGCGGGCGACCTTTGTCAATCGTTGGCGCAGTATTCCCGAACGCGAAAGTTTTTTGCGTTGGCAAGGTCGCTGCCGAGGCGCGTATCAAACGATTTACTCAACCCTGTTCGCAAATTTAGGGCCGCACGCAATGTCCTGTGACAGCCGTCACGGACCCCCCTCCCGACATGGGAGACACTTCGATTGTCAACATGGTTCGGGGGGCGAGTAAGAAAGCCCTCTTTGAGCCGGGCGACACGAGGCAGCAGTGGAAAGGGGAAGCCGCGGCTAGCTTCGTTTAGTGCAGGGATCACCAGTAGCCGCGTGCTACCGACCTCCAGTGCCGGCTACTGGTCCCCGTCTTTATCTTGTGTTATAAGTTCGTTCTACAAGCGCCTTCGAAGAGACGTGATCCTTCGAAGGCGAATTTTTTGCCCGAAATCGCGTCCATGAACGATCAGATGCTGTGGCTGCTGTCTTCATAGCCAGTACGACCACTCAGGCCGGACGGGAACCATCACGCTATCGCAAACCAATGGGTCCGCTGCCGTGCAACGCCAACACGCCCAAACACATCAGATACAAAGAATCCCTAAAGCAGTCGCCGCATGCCCAAGGCAGGCCCAAGTTGTGGGATGATCTAAGGAAGAGGTGAAGCGATGGCAGAACTATTTGAAAAACCGGCATCGGTCGATGAGGTCCTACGCGAGGTTTCCCGGATTAAATCGGTGGTCACCGAAGCTGTGGACGACGGCGTTCGTTCAGCGCTGCGCGCGGCCAAGCAGGGAAGGGAATTTGCCGAAGACAAAGTGGACGATGCCAGGCGCACGATCAAGCGCTATCCACTCCAGTCCGCGGGCATCGTGTTCGCGGCAGGGATTCTGGTCGGAAGCCTCATTACCTTACTGTGGCGCCCGCGCGATTAGAGCGGTTCCGTAATGGCTATACCCATTTGGGGTGCCCCCGGTCCCTCGCTTTTGGGGACCGGGGAAGATGGCAGCACAGACTCGCGGTACACCTATTTAGAAATCGCTCTGGCTCCCCAACTCGGCAGCCGCATTCAATGCGGCCTACCGGGCAAAACAAAATGCTCCTCGCATCGCGGCTCGTAGTTGTCGCCGGCCATGATGATGGGGCTTGTGTAGTGGGCCGGCTTGCCGTCGACCAGGCGCTGCGGATAAAGCGCCTTGGCTCCGCAACTGCAATACGCAACCAACTCCGTCACGTTCCCCGCGTACGTGCGCACCAGCCACGACAGTTCGAGCATTTCGCCGAACGGCATGCCGCGAAAGTCCAACTCCAGTCCTGAAACCATCACGTCGTAGCCTTGGTCGAGCAGACGCTTGGTGAACAGGAACAGATCCTGCACGAACTGGCCCTCGTCGAGTGCGATGCACTCGATGTGCTTGCCGATGCGCTGCTCGGTGGATGCGATGATCGGCAGCACAGTCCACGGATCGTTGCCGGGGAACTCGACGGCTTCCATTTTGCCGCAGCCGTTGCGATTGCGGCTTTCTACCAGTCCTGCGGCAGCCTTGGTATCGGCGCTCGGCTTCAGCAGCATCACGTATTGCTTGGCATATTCGCGGCGGGTCTCGATCCTGCGCAGCAACTCGGCGGTCTTGTTGCTTCGCATCGGCCCGACGATCATTTCCAATTTGCCAAGCACGGTTTGCTCCCGAGAAGAGCGAACAAAACAGCCCCAACAGTGCTCCTCAAAAGTTCGTCGAGTTCCCCAGCCTTAGTCCCTAGTCCCTAAGTCCCTCAGTCCCTGTTCTTACGCCGTCGCCCGCTTCTGCTCGCGTTGCCCCAGCCGCACGCTCACAATCTTCGATACGCCCGGCTCCTGCATGGTTACGCCGTAGATCATGTCGGCGACCTGCATCATGCGTTTGGAGTGGGTCACGATCAGGAACTGGGTGTCGTGGCTTAACGAGTTGAGCAAATCGGCGAAGCGGCCCACGTTGGTCTCGTCGAGCGCCGCATCCACTTCGTCGAGCACGCAGAAGGGGCTGGGCCGGAACTGGAAGATGCCCACCAGCAGCGCCAGCGCGGTCAGCGCCTTCTCGCCGCCCGAAAGCAGCAGCACGTTTTGCAGCTTCTTGCCCGGTGGCGACACCACGATATCGATCCCGCTTTCCGCCAGGTTCTCCTCGTCGGTCACGCGCAGGAAGGCCTGCCCACCCTGGAACAGCCGCGCAAACACCTTGGCGAAGTTCTCGTTGATCTGGATAAGCGCCTCGTCGAACTTGGTGCGCGAAATCTGATCGATCTCCTTGATGGTTTCCTGGGTGTTTTCGATCGACTCGATCAGGTCATTGCGCTGCGTCTCAAGGAACGCGTGACGCTCCGCAGTTTCCTTGTACTCATCGAGCGCCATCATGTTTACCGGGCCCATTTGTTCGAGCCGCTGCTTCAAGCCGCGGCAGGTTTCCTCTTCGGCAGCCAGCTCCTCGCCCGCCAGACGCGCGATCTCCGTATCGGCGCGCAGCACCTGTGCCTCGACGTTCACCTCGGCCAGGCAACTTGCTTCGAGGTATTCCAAATCGGAGTGCAGCTTGGCCAGCTCGCTGGAAAGCGCGGCGCGATTCTCACGCAACTGGTCCAGCGCCGCGCGCCCCGCTTTGAGCTGCGTCTCCATCTCGGCCAGTTGCTGGCGCAGGGCCTGCGCATGTTCGCTGAGGGATTGCGCCGCAGCCAGCGCCGCCGCGCGCGTCCCGGTGAGTTCCTTCTGGCGCTCGACCAATTCGGTGGTTTCTGCAATGCGCTGGTCGCGCTCTGCCTCGGCCGCAGTGCGTTGCTGCTCGATCGCCTGCACGCGCCGTGTGAGATCGGCAAATAAACGATCAATGCGTTGGAAGGCCGCCTCTGCGCCGCGCCGCCGCTCTTCCAGGCCGGCCAGCTCCGCGGTCATCTGCGCCGCTTCCTGTTGCAGCGTCTCGCGCTTCTGCCGGAGGGTTTCGAGCTGCGCCTGCCGCGTGTTCAAACCGCTGTCCGCCTGGCTGTGCTCCGCCTCAAGGCGCGTTGCTTCTTCGCGCTTCTCCGCAATCGCATGGCGCTTGGTGTCTCGCGCGTCCTTGTTGCGCGTAGCCTGCGCTTGCCACTCCTGCAAGCGCCGCTCGATGCGCTGGGCCTCGGCTTCCATCTGCTTCAGCGACGCGCCCAGTGTGGCTGCCTCGCTTTCGCCCAGCCTCCGCTCCTCGCCGCGGGTCTCCTGTTGCGACGTCAGCTCTTCCATCTCGCGGCTGAGCGCATCGGCATCCTTCTGCGCCTGTTCCAGATCCGTTGCGAGCCTCGCCAGCCGGCTCTCTGTCTCGCGCAGCTCCCGCTTCAGAGCCAGCGGACCTTCGCTGGCCGGCTTGCCGCCCGTCACCGTGGAGCGGTGGAAGCACTCGCCATCCGGCGTGAGGAAGTAGGCATGCATATAACGCAGCGCCAGCCGTTGCGCGTCAATGGAACTCTCCGTCAGGTAGCCGTGCCGCAGCTTGGGCAGCACTGCTTCCAGCGAACGCCCAAAGCCGTTCAGCACTTTTACGGCATCGCGCAGCGGCGTTACGCCGGGCTCCCCAACCGGATCTTCGCTGGTCTCAAAAAGCTCGCGCTGCGCGTCGGAGTGAATCAGAAAAGTCGCCCGGCCGTCGCTGGTCTTCAGTATGCGCACACCCTCTTCAGCCGCGCCCCAGCTTTCCACGACGACATAGTTCAGCTCTTCGCGCAGAAACTCGTCCACCACGCCTTCGTACTCACCGCTCACTTCAACGAAGTCCGCCAGCGTGCCCACCGGAGCGACCGACGGCCCCAGCGCTCCCGGCTTCAGCAGCCTGCGCACCGAGTCAGTGGCGTAGCCGTGATTGCGAATCAGCGCCTGTAGAGAGTCGTGCCGGCCCAGCACGGCCGCCTGTTCGCCGCGCAGTTGGTTGGCCTGTGCGCGGCGCGCGCTCTCTTCGCTGCGCTTGGTTTGCAGGGTCTCACGAAGTGTCGCAATCTCCTGCTCCAGCCGCTTCACCGTCGCATCTGCCGATGCAAAACGCAGCCGCGACTCGCCCGTCTGCGCGCCCAGATTTTCCTGCTCAATGCGCGCCTGGCCCATCTCTGCTTCCAGCCGCTCCGCTTCAAGTTCCAGCGCGGCCAGGCTCTCTTCGCCCTGCGCAATGTAGTTGCGCGCGTTGCCTGAGAGCGTGAGCAGGTGCATGGCGTGGCGGCGTTCGGCTTCGAGCTCCCGCTCGGCGGTAAAAACTTCTTCAGCCGCGCCGCGCGCTTCCTGCTGCCGCGCCTCAACCTTGATGTGAAATTCGTGCGCTTCGCCGGCCGCGGTTTCTAAAAAGCTCTTGTGCTGCGCGCGTTCCTCTTCGATCCCGGCCAACTGCGTACGCGTCTGCTCCAGCTCGGCGCTCCCCGCCGCAATGCGCGCCTCGAGTTCGCTCACACGTTCTGTATTGCTGCGCTCGCGCGCCGAGGCCCGTTCCAGCTCCACGGCCGCTGTGCTGGCGCGCGTCTGCGCATCCAGAACTTCGCGGTCCAACTCGTAACCGCGCTCGGTCAGCGCGTGCTGGCTCGCTTCCTGCTGCGTAATTTCTTCGACCGAGCGATTCACCTGCTCCGTCAGTGCGGCAATCTCGTGCTCCAGACGCGCCTGGTCGGCGTCCATGGCCGCCATGCGACTGGCCAGCACTACGCGCAGCCTTCCCCGCAGCTCTTCGCGCACCGCGGCGTAGCGCTCGGCCTTGGCTGCCTGGCGCTTCAGGCTGTTCATCTGCCGCGTGACCTCTTCAAAGATGTCGTCCACGCGCGCCAGATTCTGTTTCGCGCTTTCCAGGCGCAGCTCCGCCAGCCGCTTCCTGGTTTTGAAGCGCGTTATGCCCGCGGCCTCTTCGACAATGGCTCTGCGCTCATACGGCTTTGAGCTCAGCAGTTGTCCGATGCGTTCCTGCCCGATGATCGCGTAGCTCTCCGGCCCCAGGCCCGTGCCCATAAAAATATCTTGAATATCGCGCAGCCGGCAGAGCTTGCCGTTCAGCAGGTACTCGCTTTCGCCGGTGCGGAACAGCCGCCGCGTAATGACCACTTCGCCCTTTTGCGGCTTGCTCTGGAACTTGCGCCGGCGGATTTTCAGCACCACGCCTTGCGGACCCTGACTCGCCGCGGATTCCAATTCATCAGCGGGTGCCCCCGGTCCCTCGCCTTTGGGGACCGGGGATTCCTCACCCTCTTCCTCGATCACTTGTCCCGGCTGCTCGTTGGCGATGATCTCTTCGGCCTCGGCCGCGCGCTGGCGACGCACTTCCCCTTCATCCCAATCCGCCGGCCCCTCGTGATCGACCACCACTTCCGGTTCAACCGGCACAGGCCCCTCGTAGGCCTCGGGATCGATCATGGTCAGCGTCACTTCCGCCATGCCCAGCGCCTTGCGGTCGCGCGTTCCGGCAAAGATCAGGTCCTGCATGTGCGAGCCGCGCAGCGTCTTCGCGCTCTGCTCGCCCAACACCCAGCTCACCCCGTCCAGAATGTTCGACTTTCCGCACCCATTCGGACCCACCACCACGGCAATCCCCGCGCCCGCAACGGTCACTTCCGTACGGTCACAAAAGCTTTTGAAGCCGAGGATGTGAATCTTCTTTAGTTTCAGCATGTTTACTCCGGACCCATGAGCTTGTTGTTGAACCATTGTGAGCGCCCGCCGCCGGCCTCGCAAATAGCCGCGCGCACACGTCAATATACCGCTTCATTACAGACTTTACGGATGTAGAAAGGCAGGGTCAACGTAGATAAATCGGACCATTGTGGATAAGACGTACGGAATTCGCGGCGCGCAAAATCCTGCCTGGGTGTTGGGCGATGCGCGTGGGTTCCGCGACACCGGCGCTCCTGAACCTTCAGGCTCGCGAGTGATAAAATCAACCAGTGCCGGGTCCTACGCGACGTAATCCCGCCAACCCCGCCAGGTCCGGAAGGAAGCAACGGTAACGGGCTCATGCGTGTGCAGTAGGTCACCCGGTACTTTTTTGGCGCCGTGGGCGCTCTTTCGTCTTGGACGAGATCGCACCCGGGCTTTGAGCCCCGATCAGGGGCCTGATTCGCAAGGAGAAATGCATTGAGCCTTACCGTTCGCCCCGTGATGGGCCGCCGCGCCAAGATTTCGGCGCTGGGAACCTACGTTCCTCCCGATGTGATCACCAATCAAGACCTGGAAAAGCTGGTGGATACCAACGACCAGTGGATCATGGAGCGCACGGGCATCAAGACGCGCCACAAGCTCGCCGCCGGCCTGGGCGTAAGCGACATCTGTGCCGAAGCCGCCAAAAAGTGTTTAGCTGCGCGCGGCATCGGCGCCGACGAGCTCGAAGTGATCATCGTGGGCACAGTGACGCCGGACATGCTGTATCCCAACACGGCCGCCTTGGTGCAGAACAAGATCGGCGCGTCCCATGTGTGGGGATTTGACGTCTCCGCAGGCTGCTCGGGATTCACCTATGCGCTGCAGGTGGGCGTGACGATGGTGGAGAGCGGCATGCACAGCAAAGTTCTGGTGTGCGGCGCCGACGCCAACACACGCATGACCGACTACACCGATCGCACCACCTGCGTGCTCTTCGGCGATGGCGGCGGCGCGGTGCTGCTGGAGCCGGCCGCGGAGGGTGAGATCGGCTTTATCGACGGCCTGAACGAGATCGACGGAGCAGGCGGCGTGAGCCTGTATATGCCGGGCGGCGGCAGCCTGAACCCATCGACCCACGAGACGGTCGATAAGAAGATGCACTTTATTCACCAGGACGGCCCCGCAGTTTACAAATTCGCGGTGCGCAAAATGGCCGAGCTTACGGGAGCGCTGCTGGAGCGCAACGGCATCAGCGGCAAGGATCTGGGCTGCTTCATTCCCCATCAGGCCAACAAGCGCATCATCACAGCCACGGCCGACCGGCTGGGCATGAGCCCCGATCGCGTGATCGTCAATATAGAAAAGTACGGCAACACCTCCTCCGGAACCATTCCGCTCGCCATGGAGACGGCCGTCGAAGAAGGCAAGCTGAAAAAGGGCGACCTGCTGCTGCTGGCCGCGGTGGGCGCAGGCTTTACCGTGGGCACGGTGCTGCTGCGCTGGGAGATCTGAAAGACAGCTTCTAGCTTCTAGCTACTAGCCTGCTCTGTGTCTAGCCCGCTTCAGCGGGCAACAGAGGGTAGCCCCAGGCGCGAGCCTGGGGGTGAGAAGCCGTTCTCCGAAACCGCAGCCCCGAAGGGGGCGTAAGAAAATTTCCCAAATCCGAAATCGTTCGCGAGAAACCCGCAGCCATTCATCGAAAAGACCAAGCTGGAAGCTAGAGGCTAGAAGCCAGCAGCTATTTCGGCATATACTGTGCTCCACCGGCGCCGGACTTTAGCGCGGAGTTGACGATACCCAAGCGGAGGCGACCATGCAAGTAGCAATTACTGCAAGGAAGGGCAAGATCTCCAAGGCTCTGCACACACAGGCGGAGGAGGGGATGGAGCGCATCGGGCGCATTCTTGGCCGGACCGCGCGAGCCAGCGTCACGTTCAGCACGCAAAGGCATGTCCACATCGTCGAATTGACCATCATGTCGCGCGCGCAGAAGTTTGCCGCCACGGGTAAGGGCGACTCGCCCGACGCAGCGTTGCGCGAGGCCATCGAACACGCCGAGCACCAGGCCTATCGGAACCGCGACCGGCGCATCGTGAGCAAGCGCCTGCCCAAAGGCGAGAAAGTGATGACCGCCCCTCCCGTGACGCGGCCCAAAGCGCGCGTGGAACCCGCAGACGAAGCCGAAGAGTCCAGGCCGGCCCGTGGAAAAGCGCGGGCATCCATCGCGGTGCACTCGTTTCCCGCGCGCGCCGCAGTTGTGGAGCCTCACATTGTCAGGAGCGGCGAGGCCATTGCGCTGGGGCCGATGACGATTGAAGAGGCTGTGAAAGACGCCGAGTTCCGCGACCGCGATCTGCTCATCTTCCGCACCGCGCTCGGAGACACGTTTGTGCTGCATCGCCGCCGCGACGGCCAAATGGAACTGGTGGAGATCCCCTGAGAGCGGCACAGAAGCGCCGCTGCGCGGCTCAATGACAGGCCTCATACGCGGATGTTTCCTCGCTTCGCAGCGTTGAAATGTGCGGCGCAGGGCCCCTTGGCAAGATCGCAACTGAGTGCAGTGAGAAGTTTGTCCGGCCCTGCGCCCGGTCGGACTTTGGTTGCATCGGTTGACCGGTTTTGGGGATGGTTGTGTCATCCCACCGCGCATACGATCAATTCAATGGCAAGCGCTGCACCGAAGGCCGGGCCCAGGAGGGTACGGAAACCCACGCCGGCGCAATCGCCGACGGTTCCTCGGGAGACCATGGCACCGAACGTGTACGGAAATACAAATCCCGACGCGCAGCGCGAGGTTCTCGACGCTCTGCCGGTTCTGGTTTTTCTTGAACGCGCCGGCAAGATTGTCTTTGCCAATGCCGAAGCGCGGCAAATGTTGGGCCTGACCGAGGGCGAGTGGATTGCCCGTCCCGTCGAAGACGTTCTGTGGGGACTATTTCCCGGCACGGCCGAGCCGCAAACCCTTCTGACCGGCACGCGCCACGGCAGCCCCTTCCACGCTACCCTCCCGGCCCCCGACGGCCGCCTTGTGCCTGTGGAAGGCACCTACAGCATCTCCAACCCGCAATTGCGCGAAGCCGTCATCGTGGCGCATCCCAGCGAAAAGGAGCGAGCTCCCAAATCGCGGTTGATGGAAGATGTGCTCTCCAGCCTTCCTGAAGCTGTCGCCATCGAACATCAGAATCACGTTCTCTACACCAATCCGGCGTTCACCCGCATGTTTGGCTACACCGCCGAGGAAGCCGGCGGCGGCAGCCTGCGCGAGTTGATTGTCCCGGAAACGCGCCTGAACGAGAATGCCACGTTGCTGCGCGCGGTCGACGATCGGGAAAGCGCCACCGCGGAAACTGTGCGCACCAACAAGGCCGGCGAGTTCGTTGATGTGAGCATGCAGATAGCGCCCCTGCTGGTGGACGGCGCCAAGGTGGGCTATGTCTTCACGTTTCGCGACATCGGCGACGTGAAGCTGACTGAAGCCAAGTTGCAGCACGACGCCATGCACGATGTGCTCACGGGATTGCCCAACCGGGCGCTCTTTCTGGACCGCCTGAACCTCACGCTCACCCGCCGCCTGCGCCATCCTGACAATGGCTGCGGCGTGCTCTATCTGGATCTCGACAATTTCAAGGGCGTGAACGATAGCCTGGGCCACGCTGCGGGCGATGTCTTGCTGATGGCGATTGCCGGTCGTCTGCGTTCTTCGCTACGCCCGCAGGACTCGGCCGCGCGTCTTGGCGGCGACGAGTTTGCAGTGCTCGTCGAAAACATTGTTACCGCCTATGATCTCGAGGTGGTCGCCGGGCGCATCCTGCATGAGATGGAGCGGCCCTTCGACATCTTCGGGCACACTGTCAACGCCGGCGTCAGCATCGGCGCGGCCATGGCCGGTCCTGAGCACACTTCATCCGATCTGCTGCTGCGCGATGCCGACTTTGCCATGTATCGCGCCAAGCAGGCGGGCCGCGGAAGCTACGAAATTTTCGACAAGCACCTCGAGGTCTGCGTTACCAGCCAGCAGGAGCGTGAGCGCGAGCTGCGTACAGCCCTCGACAAGCGGCAGTTCACCTTCCTCTACCAGCCCATCTACCGGCTCACGACCGGCAAGCTCGAAGGCTTCGAATCTCTGCTCTGTATGCGACGCGCCGACGGAACCATTGAGGATGTCGACGGCCTGCTCGCAGTGGCCGAGGACACCGGCCTTTCCATTGCGCTGGGCCGGGAGACACTCGAAACCGTGTGCGCGCAGTTGCGCTCCTGGAGCGATCAACTGCCAAAGCAGGATCTGTTCGTGTCGATCAACCTGACGCGCCGGCAGCTTTTCAATACCGATCTAACTGTCCATTTGATGAAGGCCCTTACGGCGAGCGGCGTCGATCCCTTGCGCCTGGTGTTCGAAGTTCCAGAGAGCGCCCTCAACGAGACTCCCGATGCCGCGGTTGCCGTGCTGCAACGCCTTACCGACTGCCAGGTGCGCGTGGCCATCGACGACTTCGGCAGCAGCCTCGCGCCGTTGAATCATTTGCTGCAACTTCCTATTTCCATGGTGAAGCTCACATCCAGGTTCACCGCCGTTTCAGGGGGCCGTCAGCAGGCCGTGCTGGAGTCGTTCATCCGCCTCGCCACTACGTTGAGCCTGCCCGTAGTTGCTCAGGGAATCGAAACCCGCGAACAGGTTGCAGCGCTGGTCCGCATGGGCTGCACGTTGGGTCAGGGGACGCTCATGTCGCCCGCTCTCGAACCGGAGCGTGCGCTTGAACTGGCGCAGGCCGGTTCGCGAGCCGCGGCGTCCCGGGGCTGAATCAACCGCGGCCGCATGGGTTCCAATTTTTGGTGGGATTACTCATTGGCCTTTAACACCGCTATCTCTGCTATCTCCGCTAACCCCGATAACCCCGCTGCCTCTGCACGGTGTAGCATGATCCCATGACGCCCCCAAAGCACGCGCGCAAACCGGGGAAATCGCAAGCCGCAGCTCGCCCAAGGAAGCAAGCCGCCAAGCCGGGGTCCCCGCGGACAGGTCTTCGTGCGCGGGGTGGCAAGACGCGGGCTGAAAAGCCTGTGAACGAACTGGTGATCGTCACCGGAATCTCCGGCGCGGGAAAAGCTTCAGCGCTCAAGGCCTTTGAGGACCTGGGATTTCACTGCGTCGACAATCTTCCCCTCGAGCTTCTGCCCCATTTTGCCGGCCTCGTCAGCGCCTCGAGCGACGTGGAACGCGCCGCCATCGTGGTGGATGTGCGCGAGGGCTCTACACTCGACCGCCTGCCCGAAATCCTGAAAGGCGTCAAAAAACTGCTGCAAACGCGCGTGGTATTTCTCGACGCTCAGGACGCCGTACTGGTGCGCCGCTACTCTGAGACGCGCCGCCCGCACCCGCTCGGCCGCAGCGAAACGGTGTGGCGCTCCATCGTAGAAGAGCGCCAGTTACTCGATCCGATCCGCAACGTCGCCGACACGCTCATCGACACCTCGAACTTCAATGTGCACGAGCTGCGTGCCGACATTCTCGCGCGTTTCGGGTACGAGGAGAAATCCAAGCGCCTCCTCGTCTCCTGCCTCAGCTTCGGTTTCAAGAACGGCGTGCCGCTTGACGCGGACATGGTCTTCGATGTGCGCTTCCTGCCCAATCCCCACTTCGTGCCCGAGTTCCGCAAGAAGACCGGTCTCGATCCCAAGGTGGCCTCCTACGTGCGCGGTTTCCCGCAGACCGGGGAGTTCCTGGATCGCGTGACGAAGCTGATGCTGTACCTGCTGCCTCACTACGTGAACGAGGGAAAGAGCTACCTGACCGTGGCCTTCGGCTGCACCGGCGGCCAGCATCGCAGCGTCATGATGGCAGAAGAGATAGCCAAGCGGCTGAACAAAGCCGGCTACCAGGTGAAAGCGCTGCATCGCGACATCGTGCGGTAACACCGTAGAACTGGCTGCATAAACTGCGCCGTGAAAGGGCACGACTTCGCTGGCTGCGAAAAAACTCGATTCGAAGGTTTTGTAATAAGGGCACGGCTTTAGCCGGGCCGATAAGGTCTGCAGAATCGGGCGGGCTTCAGCCCCTGCCAATCCATCTTTTTTGCCGAATTCGCTTTTCGTTCGGACTTTTTCCGAAGCCTGTTCGGTCTTGCCGCAAACGAACTGGTTACATAAACGGCGCCGTGAAAGGGCACGACTTTAGTCGTGCCGCAAAAGCCGTATAAAACCTGGGGCTTCAGCCCCTGAGGCACTTTTTTAATAGGCTCCGAGGATTCATGCAACCAGTTCTCGCCTTGCATCTGGAGGAGACGCTTATCGGGAATCAGGTTTCATCGCCCACATCTGTCAAGGGAGTCTTGTTCCGCAAGATCAACGGATCGGTCGAAGTGCTTCTTCTGCGCAACGACAGAAATGAGTGGGAGCTGCCGGGCGGCCGCGCCGAAGCAAATGAGACGCCGGAAGCATGCCTCTCCCGGGAGATCGTCGAAGAAACAGGGCTCGTGGTCGCGGTAGGATCGTGCATTCACAATGGCGTACTCACCATTCTCCCGCCGCACACTCCCAGCGCCACTGATGTTTTGATATCGGCCTATGGCTGCTATCTAAAGAATCCCGCCGATACGAACGCCGGCATCGCGCTCAGCGACGAACACAAAGCCGCTGCATGGATTCGCGTTGACGATCTGGCCGGCCTAAGCGATCTGCCCGAGACCTACAGAGCGGCCGTGCTGAGCTGGAAACGCAAAATCGATCAGCAACCCCAGGGAATCGAATCGAGCCACAACCAGCCCCGCAGGGGCGACAGATGGTAGCCACAGGCGTCAGCCTGGGGGAGCAAGCAGATTAGCGATCATCAGCCCCGCAGGGGCGTAAGAACCCGGGCCATAGGCTGGTCGTGAATTGAGCCTTATTCACTTCGCGGGCAACTCATCCAGCCACCGCGCCAGCGCATCCGCGACCTGCCTGTTCATGTCTTGCTCGGGATTCATCCACATGATCGTCTTCTGTGAAGCTACCTTTGTGATTGCTCCTGTTTCCTCATCCTGCATTGGTCGCCGAAACCACAGCACCGGTACTTTGACTCCGGCCGCCGCCGCATTCAGATCGTAGCGATCGCGCACCAGCAGCCGCGCGGGAACCATCCGCGCCCGCGCATCGCTGAAAATCGCGCTCATCGGATCTGGGAGTGGCCGCTCCGCAATCACTCCCGCCAACTCCGGATGCGCGGCGGCTTCTTCGAGAGCCAGGTTCGCGCCCAGTCCTGTGCCGTCGAGCACGATGGCCCCCGGAGCGACGTGCCGGGTTCCGGTTAGGTATGCAATCGCCCACTCCGCATCCTGTCGCCAGTGGGCCTCGCTCGGCCGCACAAACTGGCTCTGCCCGTAGCCCCGGTAGTCGAAGGCCAGCACGTTCACGCCCGCCGCGTGCAGCCGGGCGAGCGCGTCCACGGTGTCTCCCAAATTGCCGTTCTGGCCGTGCAGATAGAGAACTGTGAACCGAACGAATTTTGCGTCCGTCGCAGCGGGAATCCACCAGCCTGCAAGCTGCGGCGTGCCCGCGTCGGTGGCGGCGAATCCTACGGCATCGAACGCCAGGCCCGCAGTCGAAGGCGTGCGCATCACCAGAGACGCCGGATGGTAGAGCAGTTGCCAACTGCCTTGCCAGAAGAGAAGACACAGCCCACACCACGCGCAAAAAACGGCTGCGCCGATGACGAGGGCTACCGCGCCCAGCAGCCAGCGGCCAGAAACCCTGATCCTTCCCGACGCATCGCGCCGGTGGGCATGCTCGCGTTGGCCCGCGGCGGCCTTCTCGCCGCCCCGTTCAGGGCCGCGAGCCGCGATCTCCAATCCCTTTTTCTTGCTGGCCATGCGTGCTGTCTTCTCGGTTCCCGGTCCCGCTTCGCGGAACCAATTCCATGCTAATCCGTCGGCCTCAAGAGCCCTTTTCCGGCCCGCGGGTGTATAGTTTTCTTGGTTTCCGAAATCGTTTACGGAGAAGGTAGAAAATGGGGCAAAACAGTCAGGAACAACCGAAGCCAGCCGCCGATGAAGTGCTGCTCATCACCAGCGGCGACCTGCGCCAGTCGGCCAACCAGGAGTGCTGGCCCGCGCAGCGCGACATGGAAGAAAAGCTCACCGCGGCCTTCGCGCAAAAGGGCTACAAGTTGGTCCGCGCTCACGCTTACGACGACAAGGTGAAGCACGGTTTCATTTCTTCGCAGCGGCAGGGCATGGACGTCTTCATGAAGATTCATCCCGAGGCGAAGCTGGTGTTTGCCACAGCGGCCTGGCAGTATAGCCATCACGTTTTGCCTGGGCTGCGCAGTCACCGCGGTCCAATTCTTACTGCCGCAAACTGGTCGGGCCAGTGGCCGGGGCTGGTGGGGCTGCTCAATCTTAACGGCTCGCTCATTAAAGCCGGCAAGCCATTCTCGTCCATCTGGAGCAAGGATTTTACTGACGCGCATTTTCAGAATGCTCTTGACGAGTGGCTCAAGACCGGCAAGATTACGCACGACCTCTCGCATGTGCACACGCTCGACAAGAGCAAATTGCCAGCCGAGAGCGCCAAACTCGGCGCCGAGCTGGCCGCCGAGTTGCAACATCGCAAGGCCATCATGGGCATCTTCGATGAGGGCTGCATGGGCATGTACAACGCCATCATCGACGACGAGCTGATCAATCCCGCGGGAATTTTCAAGGAGCGGTTGAGCCAGTCGGCGCTGGTAGCCAAAATGCGCACGGTGAGCGACGACGAGGCGCAAGCCGTTTACCAGTGGCTGGTGGCCAAAGGCGTCAAGTTCGATTTCGGCAAGGATGAAGCGACGGAGCTCACGCTCGATCAGGTGCTCGGGCAATGCAAAATGTACATTGCCGCTGTACGCATCGCGCACGAATTTGGCTGCGACGCCGTGGGCATTCAATATCAGCAGGGACTCAAAGACATGGCGCCCGCTTCGGACCTGGCCGAAGGCATGTTGAACAACTCCGAGCGTCCGCCGGTCTTCGCCGATGGGACCAAAGAAGAGTTGTATGCCGGCGGTCCGCTGCCGCACTTCAATGAAGTGGACGAGTGCGCTGGCGTGGATGAGATGATTACCAACCGCTGCTGGAAGGCCCTCGGCCTCGATCCTTCCACCACGCTGCACGATGTGCGCTGGGGTGAGCATTACAAGGGCGATGGTAGCGCCAGCGGCAGTTCCAAAATCGACGATTTCGTGTGGCTGCTGCAAATCTCCGGCGCCGCGCCGGCGAATCACTTTGCGGGCGGCTACGCGGGTGCCACCAGCGAGCGCCAGCCCGCCATGTATTTCCCGCTCGGCGGCGGCTCGCTCAAAGGCGTTGGCAAGCCCGGCGAAATTGTCTGGAGCCGCGTCTTTGTCGAGGGCGGCGCGCTGCATTGCGACATCGGCCGCGGCACGGTTGTCACTCTGCCCGCGGCTGAAACCGAACGCCGCTGGCAAGAAACCACGCCGCAATGGCCCATTGTGCACGCCCTTTTCCATGGAGTGAGCCAGAACCAGTTCATGGCCCGCCACCGCGCCAACCACGTCAACGTGGCCTACGCGCCGTCAGCAGAGTCTGCCGCCAAAGCCCTGGCCACCAAAGCCGCGATGCTCGCAGAGCTTGGCATCCAAGTGCATCTTTGCGGCGTCACGCAGTAAGCAGATCGACTCGAAACTGGTTGCCCCATCCTAAACGCGCTTTTAGCGTTTAGGGTGGGTTACACTTTGCGCCAAAGGTGGGAAAGCGGCTAGCAGCTAGAGGCTAGAAGCTGTCGATCACTGTTCCGCCGCCATCTCCTCGGGCGCGGGAATGATGCCCATCTCCTGGTAAATCGGCCGCACCACCACGCGCAGCGCCGGCAGTCGGGTTGCAAACCACGCCGCTCCCAGCACCACCACCAAGCCGTTGATGATGACGGTCCATTGCGCGCCGGCGAGCATCGTTTTGGAAAAAATCCACAGCGGCGTCGACGGAATCGCGTGCGCCATCGTTCCTGCCAGCAGGCTGCCGAACGGCGCCATGCCCATAAACGCCATGGTGTAGTAGCTCATCACGCGGCCGCGCTTGTCTTCATCCACCAGTGTCTGAATGATGGTGTTGCTCGCGGCCATGCCCTGCATCATGCCCGCGCCCGCCACCAGCACCATCGCCATCGAAAGCCAGAACGTGCTCGACAGCCCGAATCCGATCAGCCCCAGTCCAAAAACTCCCGCCGCAACCGGGATCATGCGGATGAGTCCGCGCACGTTTCTGCGTGCGGCCAGCGACAGCGCGGATGCGAGTGCGCCCACACCCATTGCGCCCATCAGAAACCCAAGTGTATGCGGCCCGCCGTGCAGCACAGTGGCCGCGAATACCGGCATCAGCACCACAAAAGGCATGCCCATCAAGCTCACCACGGCAAAAAGCATCAGAATGGTGCGGATGGGCAGGAACCCCGAAACGTAGCTCCAGCCCTCCTTCATCTCATGGAAGGTCGATGTCGCCTTGCGTACGATCGCGGGCACATGCACGTGCATCATCAACAGCGATGCGATCACCGCGATGTAACTGATGCCGTCGATGAGGAAGCACCACGCCTCGCTTGTGACAGCGATCAGCATTCCCGCCAGCGACGGGCCGATCAGCCGCGCCACGTTCACCATCGACGAGTTGATGGCGATGGCGTTGCTCAAGTCGGCGCGGTCCTCCACCATCTGCACCATGAACGATTGCCGTCCCGGCATGTCGAAGGCATTGATGACGCCCTGCATCACG
>Ga0255353_1000315_pt1 | contig 31804 bp, 26 predicted proteins | sample HBST25metaG_FD_189941 | JGI IMG/M metagenome (GOLD analysis project Ga0255353, IMG submission 189941) | Peat soil microbial communities from Stordalen Mire, Sweden - H.B.S.T25 | ecosystem: Environmental > Terrestrial > Soil > Wetlands > Peat | place: Sweden: Norrbotten County, Stordalen Mire...
GCAATTCCCAGGAGCACTGAATGAAGAAGTTAGTCTTCGCATCTGTGATGGCATTGGCGAGCATTTGCCTCGTTCCCGCGCCCACGCTTCGAGCACAGGATTCGATTACCATCAAGGATCCAGCCGAATTTAATGCCTATCAACTGGCGACCACCCAAACCGATCCGAAAGCCAAAGCAACGGCCTTGGAGAGCTTTCTCAAGACCTATCCGCAGAGCGTCGTCAAGAAGACCGTTCTCGACTCTCTGATCGATTCCTATCAGGCCCTGCAGGATCCCGACAGCACGCTCAGCGCGGCCAGCCGCATGTTGCAGGTGGATGCCAACAACATGAAGGCCATCCTCTACTCCGTCTTCATCAAAAAAGGACAGTGCGGCAAGACCCAGGACGCGCAGACCTGCGACGATGCCGCGGCGCTTGCCCACAAGGGGTTGATGGCGACCAAGTCCGCCGATGTCTCCGACGCCGACTGGAAGACGCAGATCGATGCGGCCTACCCCATCTTCCACTCGACCATCGCATTGGATGATGCGATCTCGAAGAAGGACTTCAAGGGCGCCGTTTCGGAATACCGGACGGACCTGATGCTTCTGACGCCCGAACAAACCAAGGTTCCCCCGGGCTTGATCGACGTTCTCTACCTGGCGGAAGCCTACACCAAGCCGGATGCCAAGGACCTCGTCCAGGCGGTCTGGTTCTATTGCCGCGCATGGAACTTCGCTCCCGATGCGGCCAAAGCGCAGATCGAGCAGAAGATCGAGTACTACTACAAGCGCTATCACGGCAACCTGGACGGTCTGGACGATGTCAAGACGGCATCGGCCGCGACTGTCTTCCCTCCGGGAACCTTCGTCATCAAGGCCGCGGCAACGCCGGCTGAGGTTGCGCACAACGTTGTGGCCACCACTCCCGATCTGAACTCCCTCAACCTGGGCGACAAGGAATTCATCCTGGCCGCTGGCGCCAAGGAAGACGCAGACAAGCTGTGGGCGCTCTTGAAGGACAAGGCAACCCCGGTCCCGGGAATTGTGATCGAAGCCAGCGCTTCGGTTCTCAAGCTCGCCGTGACCCAGGACGCTAAGGACGCCAAGACTCCCGACTTTATCGTGAATCTGAAAGCGCCGTTGGCCGACAAGGACATCCCGGCGGTTGGCTTTGAGTACAAGCTGCAGCCCAACACGGAACTGGACGCGACCTACGACTCCTACACGCAGGTCCCCGCTACGGCGACTATGGCGCAGACGGCGCAGATCGTGCTGAAGGACGGTTCCATCCAGGCCGCGAAGAAGGCCGCTCCCGCTGCGCATAAGCCCGCGGCTGGTCACCACACAGCCCATTGATCGTAGGACGTAATGGGATCCGGCCAGAGTCTGGCTTGATCCGTTGCGCCACGATCTGCTCCTGAGTCATGAAGGGCAGCCCTCATCGGGCTGCCCTTTTTGTCTGTTCCGAAATGCTCCTCCAAAGGACCGCCCCACGCAGTCGTAGGCTAGAGCTCTGCAATGTTTTACAACAGCCGTATAGACAGCTATAGTGAACGTCGGAGAATCCTGCTCATGACGAACGATCTGAACCGCCGGGAATTCCTCGTTTCACTGGGTGTGGGCGCAGCCGCAATGGCCATCCACTCGTCTGCGGCTAGCGCCGCCACTACGCCTGCAGCCATCAAGCCGATCTCAGGCAGTTGGTTTGAGTTTCAGCATCACGCCACCGTCGAGGGCGTGGACTGGAATCCGGCGCTGGTGCGTTTCACGGCCGCACAATGGGACGCCAAGATCAAGGAGATTGCCGAGGCGGGCCTCGAGTACCTGGTGTTGATGGCTACGGCGCAGTACTATCGCTCGTTTTACACGACCCAGATCTATCCCAAGTGGGAACTGGCCTGCCCCGATCCTCTGGAAGCCGTGCTCTCCGCGGCCGACAAATACAAGGTCAAGTTCTTCGTCGGCGCCGGCTTCTACGGCGACTGGACCAGCGACAAGGTCATTACCGACCCCGTCGCGAGCAAAAAGAGACTTCAGTCGCTTGAGGAACTCGCCAATATCTACGGCCACCACCCCAGCTTCCATGGCTGGTACTGGCCCGACGAGGCGGAGATCAATCCGTATTACACGGCGGAGTTCCTCACCTACGTCAACACACTCTCCAAGCTGGCGCGGCAGCTCAAGCCACAGGCGCCCATCATGATTGCGCCCTACGGAACCCGCATCGTCACTGCCGACGACAAGTACGTGCGACAACTGGACGCGCTGGATGTGGACATTGTGGCGTACCAGGATGAAGTGGGCGTGCAGAAGTCGAAGGTGACCGAAACCTCCTCATTCTACGAAGGCTTGCGCAAGGCCCACGACCGCGCCCAGAAGGCGAAGCTCTGGGCCGATGTGGAGATCTTCGAATTCGAGGGCGAGGTTTACAAGAGCGCCCTGGTTCCGGCATCCTTCAGCCGCGTGCAGCGCCAACTCGAAGCTGTCTCGCCCTGGGTCGACAAGATTCTGGTCTATCAATACCAGGGGATGATGAACAAACCAGGCTCGACGGCCTTTGCCGGAAGCGCGGCTTCCACCCGGCTCTACACCGATTACCAGAACTGGCGCAAAAACCGGGGCTGAGTTGCATTGTATTGCGGGGTCGAGCGGTTCCCTACTCTTCCGGCTTCCAGACATAAGCGCCCGTCTGCGGGAGGCCGATGTGGGCCAGGACGCGGCAGACGAACTGGCGCGCCATTTCCGTCGTGTCCATGGGGCGGAAATAGAAGGCCGGAACCACCGGGAAGATGACCGCGCCGGCTTCGGCAGCCAGCGTCATATTGCGCAGATGAATGCGATTGAAAGGGGTTTCGCGCACGCAGAGCAGTAGAGGACGCCGCTCCTTGAGCGTCACATCGGCGGAGCGGGAGATGAGGGAGTCGGCGAGACCGTTGGCGATTGCGGCCAGGGTCCCCATCGAGCAGGGAAGCACGATCATGCCGTTCGAGGGGTAGCTGCCGGAGGCAATGGCCGCGCCAATGTCCGTATCGGAGAGCTGTACCGTTTTCTTTGGTGGAGCGCCCAGCAGTTTTTCCAGCAGGTTGTTGCGCCCGGTGAGGCCCAACTCCTCGGCCAGCACGCGCAAGGAATTCTGAGAGGGCACAAAGTGGACCTGCGCCACGCGCTCATCGGCTTCCAGAGCCCGCAACAACTCGCGCCCAAAGACTGCGCCAGATGCGCCGGTAAGTGCAACGGTTAAATTCAAGCTTCTAGCTCCTAGCTTCTAGCTGGTGAGTCCTCGAATCAGAAAACGGTCGCACAAATGCAATCTTGTCGAAATCCAGAACATAACCGCCAGCACTCTCGCGGTTCAGGTAAGACTCAAGCATATTTGAGGAGACCACTTGATAGAGCAGTTCGTGTTCGTCGTACTCTTCACCGTGTGTGACAAGTAAAACCTTTGCGATGAGACGTTCACCATTGGTGGTCTCCATCTCGACTGTCTTGTCGATGTTGTCCTTGAGGCATTGAATCTCAGATTTGGTCATTCGATCCACGCAGTTTGCATCGCTCTGGTTTTCGCGCCGTAGGCGCAATGTTTGTTAGCCCCGCGCTTCAGCGTGGGGTCCCCTCGATTGAAAGCGAGTCGAGTCCCGTAGGGACGGGCCGTCCCCATTCACCCAAATACATAACGCTCGTCGAATTCGATGCCGCAGTTGCGCAGGAGAGCGACAAATTCCTGTTCAAAATCGCGTGTGCGGTGGTGCTCTTCCTGATTTTGAAGGTAGTTCTTTACTACCGGCACCTGGGAAGGACTGACACTGAATGCTCCGTATCCTTCCTGCCAGGAAAAGCTCGTTCCCATCCACCGGGAAGAGCTTCCTTTAAGCTTTTGGACCGCTTGGGCAAGAGAGTAGGAAGCCGGCAAAACAAAGAGCAAGTGAATGTGATTCGCCGTTCCGCCCGCGGCGATCAACGAGAAGCCCTCGCCGCGCGCGATGCCGCCCAAGTAAGCATAAAGTTCCCGCGCGCGGTCGGCGGGAATCATGGAGCGACGATCCTTGGTGCTGAAAATGCAATGAATGAAATTGCTCGCGTACGTGTGAGCCATCGTACACCGTCCCTACGGGACTTCCATTCTACAACCGCGATCCTTACCCCACGCTGAAGCGCGGGGCTAACAACCATCGCGCCTACGGCGCGATAAGACGCGTTACTCGCCCAGGACCCGCTGGTAGATGGCATCCACATTGCCCAACTGGCGCATGTAATCGAATGTGCGTGCCAGCTGTTCCGGGCTCAGAAGCGCGGTGATCGAAGCGTCTTTGGCCACCTCGTCGCGGAAGATCAGGTCCTCTTTCCAGGCGCGCATGGCGTGTCCCTGGACCAGGCGATATGCGTCTTCGCGTAACAGGCCGGCCTCCGACAGGTCCAGAAGCAACTGGCCGCTGAAGATCAAGCCCCCGGTGCTTTCGAGGTTCTTCTTCATCCGCGCCGGATAAACCAGCAGCCGGTCGATCAGGTCCGCAGTCTTGGCCAGCAAATAGTCGGCCAGAATGGTCGAATCCGGGAAGATCACGCGCTCGACGGAGGAGTGCGAGATGTCGCGCTCGTGCCACAGCGCAACATCTTCGAACGCCGCCTGCGCATTGCCGCGCAGCACGCGCGCCAGTCCGCTGATCTGCTCGCTGGTGATGGGATTCTTCTTGTGCGGCATGGCCGAAGAGCCCTTCTGCTTCTCGCTGAAGAACTCCTGCGCCTCGCGCACCTCGGTCCGCTGCAGGTGGCGTACTTCGACAGCGATCTTGTCCAGGGTGCAGCCCAGAATGGCGAGCGTGGAGATGTAGGCCGCGTGCCGGTCGCGCTGAATCACCTGCGTGGCCACAGCCGCGGGCTTCAGCCCCAGCCGCATGCAGATTTTCTCTTCGTGCTCCGGCTTCAGGTGGCCAAAGGTGCCGACAGCGCCGGAGAGCTTGCCCACGCGCATTCCTTCGGCTGCCGCGTCAAAGCGGGAGAGGTTGCGCTCCATCTCGGCGTACCAGTTCAGCAGCTTGAGCCCGAAGGTGGTGGGCTCGGCATGAATGCCGTGGGTTCGTCCGATGGTGGGGGTGTGCTTGAACTCGATGGCCCGCCGCTTGAGCACAGTGAGAAAGTTCAGAATCTCGCAGCGAATCAGGCCGGATGCCTCGGCAATCTGCAGCGCCTGCGCCGTGTCGACGATGTCGTTCGAGGTGAGCCCGTAGTGCAGCCAGCGCGATTCGGCGGCCAGTCCCTGCGCATTCAGGCTCTCGGAAACCGCAGTGGTGAAAGCGATCACGTCGTGCTTCACCTCCGCCTCAATATCGTGAATGCGCTCCACGCTGAACGCGCTCTTGGCGGCAATGGCCTCGGCCGCAGCCGCGGGAATCACGCCGTCCTCGGCCAGCACTGTGCTCGCCGCCGTTTCCACCCGCAGCCAGCAACTGTATTTGTTTTCTTCCGTCCAGATCCGGCCCATCGCGGGGCGTGTATAGCGGTCGATCAAGGGTTTGCTCCTTCGCAAAATATAACCATAGCGGAATGCCCCGCCCGTTCGACGACACCGCGGCACTCCTTTGGGCGCGCCACAAGTCTCGGCGCCCAAGGTGGGAAAACTCTGAAGCTCAACTTACGCCTGCGGGATCCCCAATTTCAGGTACAACTCGTCGTAGAGCAGCCCGCACCCCGGCTTATACGGCTGAAACCACTCGCCATCAATCACCAGTTGCGGAACGGCCCGCTTCCCCACGTGGCGCAGGACTTCAGCAGATGCGGCCGGATCGCGGTCCACATCGATCTCCGTGAACTCAATTCCATGCTCGCTGAGAAACTCCTTGGCCGCCCTGCAGTCCCGGCACCAGCGAGTCGCGTAGACTTGCACTTTCATACCGTTATTTTACCTTTTTCAACTGCTAAGATCGGGATCGTGACCGCCGACCAGATCAAGACCCTGCTCAACCTTGCGCCGCACCCGGTGGAGGGAGGCAGCTTCCGCCGCACCTACACCTCCGCCAGCACCATCAACCTGCAGCGTGGCCTGCGGCCCGCCGGGACGGCGATCTACTACCTGCTGGAGCCCGGGACCTTCTCCGAGATGCACGTTCTCCTGTCGGATGAGTTGTTCCATTTTTACCTGGGAGATCCGGTGGAGATGCTCCAGCTTTACCCCGACGGCAGCTCCGCCATTTTCACTTTGGGGCCGGATCTGGCCGCAGGTCAGCACGTTCAATTGCACGTTCCCGCCGGCGTCTGGCAGGGCACCCGCCTCCTCGGCAAGGGGCAGGTGGCCCTTCTGGGCTGCACCGTTACACCCGGCTTCGACTTTGAAGACTACCGCAACGCAACCTATGCCGAACTGACCGCCCGCTGGCCTGACCGGTCCGAGCGAATCAAGGCCCTGACCCGAAGCTAGGGCTCAACTCTATCTAGCGGACAGCCAAATTCCCCTTTCAGACTCCATTTTGATTAGAATCGCAGTATGCCGCTGACTCGCCAACAGGCTCTCGACTACTTCCACTCCCCCGATTTGATCGGCCTGGGCTTCGAGGCCGACGCGGTGCGCCGCCGTTTGCACCCCGAGGCCGTGGTCACCTACATCATCGATCGCAACATCAACTACACCAACTTCTGCACCGAGTACTGCACCTTCTGCGCCTTTTACAGGCCGCTCAAGGGGCCGCGCTCGGAAGAGGGCTACATCCTCGAGTTCGAGAAGATCTACGAAAAGATCGCCGAAACCGTGGAGATGGGCGGCACCGGCGTGCTGATGCAGGGCGGCATTCATCCCGACCTGAAAATAGACTGGTTCGAGCGCCTCTTCAGCGGCATCAAGCAGCGCTTTCCCCAGGTCTGGCTGCATTGCCTCACCGCCTCGGAAGTCCTGGCCATCGCCAAGTACTCCGACCTGTCCCTGAACGAGACGCTGATTCGTTTGCGCGCCGCGGGACTGGACTCCATCCCCGGCGGTGGCGCAGAAATCCTGGACGACGACGTCCGGCATCGCATTGCCCGCATCAAGTGCAGCACCGAGGACTGGGTGAGCGTCCATCGCGCCGCGCACAAGCTGGGCATGAGGACCACGGCCACCATGATGTTCGGCGTCGGCGAGACTTACGAGCAGCGCATCAACCACTTTGAAGTGGTGCGGCGGCTGCAGGAAGAAACCGGCGGCTTCACGGCCTTCATTCCCTGGAGCTTCCAGCCTGGGCACACGGCCCTCGGCGGCAACGGATGGGAAGAAGCCACATCGGTCGAGTACCTGAAGGTGCTGGCCATCGCGCGCCTCTACCTCGATAACATCGAGAACGTGCAAGCTAGTTGGGTCACGCAAGGCCTCAAAGTGCTGGAGCTTGGCCTCCACTTCGGCGGCAACGATGTGGGCTCGGTCATGCTCGAAGAAAATGTGGTCCGAGCCGCCGGAACCAGCAACTGCACCACCGAAGAGGAACTCCGCCGCATCATTCGCGACGCCGGCTTCAAGCCTGTGCAGCGCGACACCCTCTACAGAACCATGTTCCTGAACTGAGACCGGGGGCCGGAGCGCCTTTCCCGCATCCGGCCACCCTTGGCTCTCTGCCGCCAGTACCGCCTTATGCTCTAGACTCAAAGTTGGACTAGCTAATAATGATGAAGTTTTTTGGCGGCAAGAAAGACATCCCGGCAACTCCCACTCCTGTGCCCGGCTCCGAGGCAGAGCCGAAATCCGGCTTTTTCTCGCGGATGAAGCAGGCCGTCACCCGCACCCGCGAGTCGCTGACGGCAAAAATCGAGACCATCGTCGCCGCAACGCGCACGGTGGACGAAGGCACCCTCGAAGACCTGGAAACCGCTCTGCTCACCAGCGACCTGGGTGTGGAAACCACCACGGCCATTCTGGAAGCCCTCCGCGACCGCGCTCGCCGCCAGGCGATTGAAGGCGGCGAGGAACTGCGGGAACTGCTGAAGGAACAGATCCGCTCCATTCTCGAAGCCCCGCGCCAGCCCGTTCCGGCCGTCGAAGCGCCCCCCAAGGTCACTTTTCTGGTCGGCGTCAACGGTACCGGCAAGACCACCTCGGCCGGCAAACTGGCTGCGTGGTTTCGCGCCCAGAACCGCACCGTCCTCCTGTGCGCCGCTGATACGTTTCGCGCCGCGGCCATCGAGCAATTGGAAGTCTGGGCCTCCCGTTCCGGCGTGGAAATGATCAAGACCCGCCAGGGCGGCGACCCCGCGGCCGTTCTCTACGACTCGATCACCGCCGCCAAGTCCCGCCAGATCGACGAGCTGATTGTGGATACCGCCGGCCGCCTGCACACCAAATCCGGCCTGATGGACGAGCTGGACAAGATGCGCCGCACGGCGGCACGCCTGATCCCCGGCGCGCCCCACGAGGTCCTGCTGGTCATGGACGCCACGACCGGCCAGAACGGCCTGCAGCAAGCTCGCCTCTTTACCCAGGCCGCCGGAGTCACCGGCATCATCCTCACCAAGCTGGATGGAACCGCCAAGGGCGGCATCGCTGTGGCTATCGCGCGGGAACTCAATCTTCCGGTGCGCTATGCCGGTGTCGGCGAGCAGATGGGCGACCTGCTGGAGTTTTCACCGGCTGACTTTGTGGATTCGCTGCTGGGGTAACTCCGCGGACCCGACCGGGATGCTGAGTTTGAGCTGCAGACGATGTAAACTGCAAGGTTCCTCACTCTATCGGTGGCCCCACCCATGAACTCTTCCGAACTGGACAATTACTGGATGCACCGGGCGCTTGAACTGGCCCGGCGCGGCATTGCCGTCACCTCGCCCAACCCCGCCGTCGGCTGCGTGATTCTGGACCGCGCCGGCCAGGTGGTAGGCGAAGGCTGGCACGAGTACGACCTGCTGGACCACGCCGAAGTGGCAGCTCTCAAAATCGCCGCGCAGCACGCCGGAGAGCGGCTCAAGGGCGGCACGGCGTACGTCACGCTGGAGCCCTGCAACCACACCGGACGCACCGGCCCCTGCACGCAAGCGCTGATTGAGGCCGGTTTGGGTCGCGTGGTTGCCGCTACCATCGACCCCAACCCCGCTGTTGCCGGTCACGGGCTCGAGACGCTGCGCGCGGCGGGAGTTAAGACAGCCGTGGGAGTCTGCGAGGCGGAGGCGCGCCGGCTCAATGAAGGCTTTGCCCGCTGGAGCCAGCACCGCCGCCCGCTGGTGCTGATGAAAGTCGCCATGACACTGGACGGGCGCATCGCTCCGCCCGCCGGAGTGCATCAGATTCGCGAGCCTTACTGGATTACCTCGGAAGCGGCCCGCGCCGCCGTGCAGCCCTTGCGCTGGCAGGCCGATGCTGTCGCGGTGGGCGTGGATACGGTTCTGGCCGACGACCCCATGCTCACCGACCGTAGCGGCCTGCGCCGTCGCCGTCCCCTGTTGCGCATCGTCCTCGATTCGGCCCTGCGCATGCCCGTCGACTGCAAGATGGTGAACGGCGTGGAGAACGACCTGGTCGTCTTCACCGTTTCCAACAACGAGGCCCGCATTCATGAGCTGACCAGCCGCGGCGTGCGCGTGGAAGTCCTCCCCGCCGAGGCCGGCCGCGTCCCGCTGGCCAAGGTTCTGGACAAGCTTGGCGAAGAAGGCATTCTCACCCTCTTGACTGAAACCGGCACGCGCCTGAACACGGCCCTGCTGGCCGGAGGCATGGTGGACCGCATTCACCTCTTCGTCTCTCCGCAGATTATGGGCTCCGATGCCGTTCCCGCCTTCCGCGGCATGGCGAACCCCATCCGCATGGCTGAAGTGGAAGTCGAGCGCTATGGCAACGACCTCGGCCTCTGCTCGCTGCTGAAAGACCCGTGGCCGGAAAAGCAGGGAACAGGGAGTAGGGGGTAGCCGAATAACCTTCTTCGATGACTCCTTGAATGCTCCTGCGCGCCAGAGCAACGGCTCGAAACCTCCGGTCGCACCGCGAGAATCCAGTACCAAGAGTCTAAGGTTTTCATCAAGAAAAAGCTGTCATCCTGAGCATAGCGAAGGATCTGCATTTCCGGCGCTTTCCGCACGGCAACTGGCCCCTGTTATGCTGCCAACTTCAGATTCACCACACTAGGAGACGTTGGGCGGGTGGCCATCCTCTCCTCGTCATTGAAAATGGTGCCCCATTCTTTCCGCAGTCTCGTCGCGGAAAGAGTGGGAAACCTCAGCCCCAACCCTGCCACATCCGGCTTCCCGCCTTACTCAATCCCGCGCCTTCTTTTTGGCACGGACCGGCCGAACCCTGACCCCTGATCCCTGACCCCTGAAATGCAGATAATTAACCTCGTCTCGCGCACAATAGAGATAAGCGGCTTCCTCCCTGAGCCTCTTGCGATTCGGTGCCGGGAAAGAGGGGTACCCCACCCCCGGGGGGGTGAGTTCTTTTTTTCTTCGCTTTCTAGAGAGACTAGCGTAAATATCTATATTGGTTTCTTATATTTACAAGATTAACCGGAGCCTGATTTCCTTCAAAATGTGCTTCATGCCGTTTTGTAAGTCCAATGAAATCAACGCGACGGTGAGCGGAAAACGAGCAAATTCTCGGTCATTTCGCCTCATTTTGGGCATTCTCGCAGAAAACTCGGGTGATTTCTCCTCATCTGCAAGCCTGTCTTTCCCTGGAAATAGAGAAAATCGCAAAGGGAGTAGACTTTGGCCAAAGACATTTCGCCATTTGGAATCAGGAACAAGGGAGAATACCGTTCGTGAATCAAATCGTAATCGATACGAATTTGTGCAAAAAAGACGGATTATGCGTCGAGGTTTGTCCCGCAAAGACCCTTGCCTTCAATGAGGAAGGATTTCCCGAGGAAGTTCCGGAGAGCAACTGCATTTTCTGCGGCCACTGCGTTGCCGTCTGCACCTGCGATGCGCTGACGCACCTTGGCCTGCCCAACGAACCGTTCCTGCCCGCTTTGAAGAATCCGCCTGCGCCTGCGCTGATCGACAACTTTCTGATCAGTCGCCGTTCGGTACGCGAGTTCAAAAGAGAGCCCGTTGCCAGGAAAACCCTGGAGGCGCTGCTCGACGTGGCGCGGCGGGCTCCCACGGCATCCAACTCGCAAAAACTGCACTGGATTGTGGTCGAGGGCGGCGCAAAAGTACGCGCGTTGGCCGTGGAAGCGATGAACTGCTTGCGGACGGCGGGCATCGGCCGCGCCCAACAGGAGCAATGGGACGGCGGATACGACTTTATCCTTCGCGCCGCGCCCACGGTGATTGTGGCTTGCACGCCAGCGGAGTATGCGTGGGGCAAGCAGGATTCGGCCATTGCTCTCACCCATCTTGAACTGGCTGCGGAGGCCCGCGGTCTCGGCGTCTGCTGGGCAGGCTACCTGACTCGCGTTGCATCGCTTCATGCACTACTGCGGCAGCTATTGGCCGTGCCGGAGGGTTACACGGTGCAGGGCGGCCTGATGCTGGGAGAGCCCAAATATCGCTATCGAAAGGTTCCGCCCAGGAAACCTCTCAGCGTGCAGTGGATCTAGAGCGGTTCCCTGACCCTTGTTCTGTCAATGCCCGGAAAGTTCCCTGCACGGGCGTCATGGCCTCTTGGTACCATGGTCGTTCACGACTCATGCAAGGTGCCGGGGGCGGCTAGAGCCAAAGTGAGCTCGCCGCCTTGGGACGAAGGCTGCGCCTGCCGGGACTTGAGCGGATGGAGAGGTTGGGAAATGTTGCGGAAGACCGCCCTTTTTGTGGCTACATTGGCCTGCATACTGCTGCCGGCCGGGTGCATCGGCGGTTCAGGCACTCCCAAATCCGCGCCGGCCAGCTACGTGCTCACGGTGATTTCAACCTCTCCCGCCAGCGGCGCGGCCATTGCCGTCACTCCCGCGGACAACAACAACGCAGCAGGCGGAGCCACAGCTTTCACGCGCACTTACAGTGCCGGGACTGCCGTTACGCTGACCGCGGCAGCGACCTCCAACGCCAATTCCTTCCAGTCCTGGAGCGGATGCACGCAGGCATCCGCGCTCACCTGCAGCGTGACGATGAACACGGATACCACCGTCACGGCCAACTATGGAACTTCACAGAAGATCACGCCGACCGTGACCGTGACGCCGTCTCCCGCGATCGTTTCCACGGGCCAAGGGTTCACGGTGACGGTTGCCGTCAGCGGCCCGAGCGGCGATTCTGTGCCCACCGGCACCGTAAAGCTGACCAGCGGCGCCTATGCCTCCGCGGTAGCGACACTGGCCAATGGAAGCGCAATTGTCAATTTTCCCGCGGGATCACTTCCCCAGGGCAGTGATACGCTCACTGCCACATATACACCGGACACGGCGAGTTCCTCGACGTACAACGGTACTACGGGAACGGCCTGGGTGACGGTGACCGCGCCAGCCTACACGCTGACCGTCGACTCGACCGGGCCCGCAAGCGGCGTGGCCATTGCGGTGGCTCCCGCGGACAATAACAACGCCACGGCTGGATCGACGAGCTTTACGCGTTCCTACTATGCGGGAACGACGGTTACATTGAGCGCGCCGACAACGGCAGGCGGGAACCCTTTCGTCTCCTGGAGCGGATGCACGAGCGCCAGCACCGTCCTTTGCACGGTAGCGATGAACGCCAATACCACCGTGACCGCCAAATACCTGGTCCCTATCGTGGCACCTACGGTAACGGTGACGCCGTCTGCAACGTCCATCACGACAGCACAGGCGCTGCAAGTGACGGTCGCCGTTAGCGGAGGCGCCGGCAATCCTGTGCCCACTGGTTCGATCATCCTGACCAGCGGCGCCTATGCCTCGGCGGCGACGGCGCTGGTGAATGGGAGCGCGACGATCAGCCTTCCTGCAGGCTCATTGACGGCGGGCAGCGATGTTCTGAAGGCCGCATACACGCCGGACTCAGTGGGCGCCGCGAACTACAAGAGCGGGACGGGAACAGCTGCGGTGACCGTGAGCATTCCTGTGTACACGCTCAGCGTGGCCTCGGTTTCGCCCGCGAGCGGCGTGGCGATCGCCGTGACTCCAGCGGACAACAACAATGCCGCGGGAGGAACGACGGCTTTCACGCGCGCCTACAATGCTGGAAGCTCCGTCACGCTGACCGCACCGGCAACATCGGGGAATTATTCATTCTTTTCGTGGAGCGGATGCGCGAGTGCCAGCAGCATAACCTGCAAGGTGACGATGAACGCCAACACGACCGTCACCGCCAACTATGTTCCCATCACCTACACGCTTACTGTGAACTCGGCGTCGCCATCGAGCGGCGTTGCCATCGGTGTGACTCCGGCTGACAACAACAAGGCCGCGGGCGGAGCAACGACGTTCACGCGCACCTACAATGCCGGAAGCTCCGTGACGCTGACCGCACCGGCCACTGCAGGGAACTATTCCTTCGTCGCGTGGAGTGGATGCACGAGCACTAGCACCGTGACATGCACGGTGGCGATAAACAGCAATACGGCCGTTAGGGCCACCTATGCGCCCACGATCTACACGCTCACAGTGAATTCGACCGATCCATCGAGCGGAGTAGCCATCGGCGCAACTCCGGCTGACAACAACAGTGCAACCGGCGGGACGACGGGCTTCGCGCTCAGCTACAACGCAGGAACCTCCGTGACGCTGACGGCGCCAGCCACAGCGAATACGGTCGCGTTCCGTTCGTGGAGCGGGTGCGCGAGCGCAGCGACGGTTACCTGCACGGTGGCGATGGGCGGCAATACCACGGTGACAGCGAACTATGGTAAGTTGACGCCGACGGTGACGGTCACGCCGTCTCTCGCGAGCATCACTACACTTCAGGATCTGAAGGTTCCGGTGACAGTGAGCGGAGACAGCGGCGACCCGGCGCCGACCGGCTCGGTGATCGTGACCAGCGGCAGCTATACCTCGGCCGCAGCAACGTTGAGCAACGGCAGCGCCAGCTTCACTATTCCCGCGGGGTCGCTGGCCGTCGGAAGCGATACCCTGAAAGTCACGTATACGCCGGATGTGGCGGGTTCCGCGCTCTATAACAGTGCCACGGGGACATCTTCGGCTGTGACGGTGGTTGCAGCCAGCTCGGTCACGGTGGATCCGTTGAGCGTGGGCCCGGTGGTGACCAGTCAGATTCTGGGAATGAATATGGCGGCGTGGGTGGACCCGACCCTCTCGGCCATTTTGCCCGCGCTTCAAGCGGCTGGAATCAAGACGATCCGCTGGCCGGGCGGGTCATGGGCGGACAATTACCACTGGGCAGGGAACACCTTGTGCAACGGTTCACCCAACTCCAATGCGACGTTCGACAAGTTCATCAGCAACCTGGTCACGCCGGGAGATTTCGATGTGGCGCTGACGGCGAACTATGGCACCGGACTTACCGACAGCACCAGCGGGAACTGCGGCGGATCCGGCGACCCGACCGAAGCTGCCGCTTGGGCAGCCTACGCTCTGGCCAACGGCGGGCACGTGAGCCACATTACGGTGGGTAACGAGGACTATGGAAGCTGGGAAACGGACAACCACCCCCTGGAGCATGATGCAACGACCTACGCCGCGGCGACGGCAACGGGATACTATCCCCTTATCAAGGCAGCCGACCCGAATGTGTTGGTGGGCGTCTCGGTGAATGCCGGCGATACTTCCAGTGGCAATTCTGCTGGGTGGGATCCAATCGTGCTGGCCCAGGCAACGTACGACTTTGTCGAATACCACTTCTATGCCCAAGCTCCGGGCAAGGAGAGCGATACCTACCTGGTGCAGCAGGCAGCGCAGGCGCTGACCACGAACCTCAAAACCATCAAGGCGGAACTGGCGACGGCGGGAAAACCGGACACGCCGATCTTCATTGGCGAGATTGGTTCGGTTTACAGCAATCCCGGCAAGCAAACCTCCTCGATTACCCAGGCCTTGTATGCCGGTCAGGCGCTGGGCGAAATGATGAACGAAGGCGTCTCGTACGCCACATGGTGGCTTGGCTTCGGCGGTTGCTCGGATGCGAGCGGAGGCAACAACTTCTCCACTTCGCTTTACGGCTTTCAGAACTTCGGCGGCTACATGGTCTTCTCCGACGGCACGCCAGAATACGGGTGCAGCAATGCGACCGCGGTGCCGATAGGGACCTTGCTGCCGAGCGCGCGGGCGTTTCAGCTCTTCAGCCAGGTGGCCGTGGACGGCGAGAATGTGCTGACCGCGACTGTGGCTGGTGATACGACGGATGTGCGCGTCTATGCGGCCACTCACTCCGGCGGCACGGCGCTGGTGCTGTTCAACCTGAACGAATTGGCGAGCGAGGCGGTTGTCGTCACTCTGAACGGCCAAAGCACGACGTCCGGTGGAACCATTACGACCTACAGCAAGGCGCTCTACGACCAGTCGAAGAGCAATGTGTGGGCCGCGCCGACCACTACCACGATTAGTTCGCAGAGTTTGCCGCTGACGCTGACCCTGGATCCGTGGAGCATGAACGTGGTGCTGCTGAAGTAGCTGGTCTGCCTTGGCACCGAATCACAAGGGGCTCAGGGAAGGAGCCACTTATCTTTGTTGTGCGTGAGACGAGGTTAATTATCTGCAACCACCTGCGGTGGGGCCATCCGCCTTCGGCCATTCCGCGCCAGAAAAAAGGCGCGGGATCGAGAGGAGTGGGAAGCCGGATGTGGCCGGGTTGGGTATGAGGTCTCCCACTCTTTCCGCGATGAGACTGCGGAAAGAATGGGGCACCCATTTTCAGTGGCGAGGAAAGGGAGGGCCACCCGCCGAACCGGTGGCCAAGGCGTTCACGCATCCCTATGGCTGCGCGGTGAAATGCCCGGATTGAAAGGCGGCGGGGACAGGCGCGAAGGCGCTGCTGCCCCGCCGGTTTTGTGCCTTTCAATGCGCAAAGGCCGCTTTTGCGCCTTCCTCTATCTCGGCCGGGGTGGGGGTGGCGATGGTCTGGGCGATGGACCAGTTGAAGCCGAAGGGGTCGCTTAACATGCCGTAGCGTGCGCCCCAGAACTGGTTGGCCAGGGGCATTTTCACGATGGCGCCAGCGGAGACAGCTTTGGCCCAGGCGGCATCGGCATCCGGGACTTCCAGATGGAAGGTGACCGGACAGCCTCCCAATGCATCGGGGGTCTGGCGGGTGCCGCCGCCCATGTTTTCAGAGAAGTCGTCGTTCAACATCAGGACGCCGCCGTTGATTTTCAGGCTGGCGTGCATGATTTTGTGGGAGTTGGGCGCGACGTGGCGGGCAAGCTCCTCTGCGCCAAAGGCTGCCTTGCAAAAGTCGATGGCCGCAGCGGCGTTGCTGACCACAATGTGGGGGACGAAGGTGGGGTTATCGCTCATGGGGAACCTCCAGGGGATTGGATCGGGGGGAACGCGCGGGCGGTCTTCAGGAACCCGCGCGAGGAGAGATTACCACGATTCGTTGAGAGCCGGCACCCGATTTTCGTGTGAGATTGAGGCGCACGGTGTGGGGCATTGCAGGCCTAAAAGAAGCGAGACCTGGGGTGCCCGGCGCAAAATCGACCTATCATGCCGGGACACTTCTGGATGGAATGGGAAAAGGCCAGGCAACTGCAGATCCTTCGCTTGCGCTCAGGATGACAAGCGCTCAGAGCGATCGCGCCCCCTATGAACAAACAGGTTGACTGAAGAGCTTTATCAACGAGATCAGCAAGTTAGCTTCCGCTTCGCGGAAATCGCGAGTTAGCGAGTTGGCAACAGCTTATTTAAGTTAGCGGAGGTTCATTCCAGACATAACTCGCCGCCGCGAGTCAAGCGGCTCAGGACGACAAACAAGTTATGTAAGTCAAGAGAGCGTGGTAACTATGCTTTGCCGTGCTTGGCGGCCTTGATGCGGCGAATCTCTTCCATGCGCTGGGCGAGGAGTTTCTCGCGGCCTTCCTGGGTGGGGTGGTAGTAACTGCGGCCCTTGAGGGAGTCGGGGAGGCAGTCCATGTCGGCCACCTTGCCTTCTTCGTCGTGGGCGTAGCGGTAGCCCTTGCCATATTCCAGTTCCTTCATCAGGCGGGTGGGGGCGTTGCGCAGGTGCAGCGGTACCGGCTCCTGCCGGGTCTGTTCGATCTCCTGCTGGACGGCGGCGTAGGCAGTGTAGACGGAGTTCGACTTGGGCGCGAGGCAGAGGTAGACGACCGCCTCGGCGAGCGCGAGGTCGCCTTCCGGGGAGCCGAGAAACTCCATGGTCTGCTTGGCGGAGAGGCAGAGGTTCATGGCCTCGGGTGCGGCCAGGCCAATGTCTTCGACGGCCATGCGGACGACGCGGCGGGCCAGATACATGGGGTCTTCGCCGGAAGCGAACATGCGCGCCAGCCAGTAAAGCGCGGCGTCGGGGTCGGAGTTGCGGACGCTCTTGTGCAGCGCGGAGATGAGGTTGTAGTGCTCCTCGCCTGACTTGTCGTACATGAGGACGCGCTGCTGCACCGCTTCGCCGGCGATCGTCTTGTCGATGTGCTTGGTGACTTCGCGGGCCAGTTGCGCGGCCACTTCCAGGGTGTTGTAGGCGTTGCGGCAGTCGCCCGAGGAGTAGCTGGCGATCATTTGCAGGGCGTCGTCGTCGGCGGTCAGCTCGAGTGCGCCCAAGCCGCGTTCCTTGTCTTCCAGAGCTTTACGGAGAAGAGCGGCGATCTGCTCTTCGGCGAGCGACTGCAGCACGTAGACGCGGCAGCGGGAGAGGAGCGCAGAGATGATCTCGAAGGAAGGATTCTCGGTGGTGGCGCCGATGAGTCGAATGGTGCCGCGCTCCACGTAGGGCAGGAAAGCGTCCTGCTGGGCCTTGTTGAAGCGGTGAATCTCATCGACGAAGACGATGGTGCGGGAGTGCATCTCCGAGGCCTGGGCGGCGGAAGCCATCACCTGCTTGATCTCCTTGATGCCGCTGAGGACGGCGGAGAACTCGATGAAGCTGGCGCGGGTGGTTTCGGCAATGATCTTGGCCAGGGTGGTTTTGCCTACGCCGGGAGGACCCCAGAAGATCATGGAACTGGGGTCGTCGCGCTCGATCTGGACGCGGAGGGGCTTGCCGGGGCCGACCAGGTGTTCCTGGCCGCTGAGCTCCTCCAGGGTGCGGGGACGCATGCGCTCGGCCAGGGGCGCGGTGCGGATGGAGCCGCGCGGGCCTTCGGGCTCGCCGTCGAAGAGGCTCATCGCTCGCTCCGGAGAGGGCGGGGCGCGGGGGAGATTGCCGAGCGCTGACGGGAGGCTTCATAGAGCAGCACGCTGGTGGCGACGGCGGCGTTGAGGCTCTCGACAGGGCCAGGGCAGGGAATGGTGATGGCGCCGGCGGCACGGGCAGCCAGAGCCTCCGGAACGCCGTTGCCTTCATTGCCGATGAGGAGGGCCACCGGAGCGACGAGGTCGACCAGATGGGCGGGCTGGGCGGCGCGGACCGTGGTGGCGAAGGTACGTACGCCGGCCTCGAACAAGTGGGTGAAGCACTCGTCGGCGGAGACGGAAAGAAGCGGGACCCGGAATACGCTGCCGGCGGAGGCGCGGACGGCCTTGGGATTCCAGGCGCTGACGGTTCCGGGAAGGGCTACGACGCCGTCGGCGCCAAAGGCTTCGGCGGAGCGGAGGATGGTTCCCAGGTTGCCGGGATCCTGCAGGCCGGCGAGGAGGATGAGGAGCGGAGCGGCGTGGGCAGGAACGCCGAGGAGGTGCGCCCAGGTCCAATCGGGAGGCTCGACCAGGGCGGCGACGGGCTGGGGCGTTTCAGTGGCCAGCGCAGCGTCGAGCAGGGGCTTGGGCAGGAGCAGGATTTCGGTCTCGGGGGGGAAGGTAAGGCCGTCGAGGAGGCGCTCCGATCCCTGGGCGACAAAGACGCAATCGATGCGCAACCCGGCGCGCAGAGCCTCTTCAAGGAGGTTCGGCCCCTCAATGCCGACGAGGGGACTGCGGTCGCGGCCGGGATGGGCCAAGGCGCGGCGAAGTTCCTTCAGGCGGGCGTTCTGTTTACTTTGTACAATGCGGACAGGCATTCAAGGCGAACCGTTTGATCGCTATCGCGATTCTAGAGCAGTTTTCCTATTTGCGTGGCGTCTTCAGAACCTTGCAGGGTGGCTTTCCCTTGGGGAGAAAGCCACTTGGGAGATGTGCTTTCACCTGACGGCAATAGGAGAACTGCTGTTGCCGTTTTGTACTGCAAAGAGGGTGGGGCCAGGATCCAACTTGCACCGCGGGAGGTGCTGTGATAGTTTCCGTCTTTGTGGCCTCTCGATTTTTCCGGGCTGCGAAAGCCGGGTCGGGCGACGGGGCGGGGCAGGTTATCTTCCGATGAAGACACCCCGAGGGATCAACCGGATTTGAGCTTTCGCAACTTTGAAAAAACGCCTGAGAGAACTGAGGTAGACCTTCTTGTCCGCGGAGATCCTGCGCGTCCATCCCGATGAACCCCAGCCGGACCGGGTCGACTATATTGTCTCCTGTCTCCGCAAGGGCGACGTAATCGCCATGCCAACCGATACGTTTTATGGTCTGGCCGTGGACCCGGTGAATCTGCACGCAGTGGAGCGGATTTACCAAATCAAAACACGACAGAAGCACAAGCCGCTATCGCTGCTGATTTCGTCTCTGGCGCAGGCTTATGAATTGGCGCGGGACACGGACCAGATGCTGGACAAGCTGGCGGAGCGCTTTTGGCCGGGCCCGTTGACCATCATTGTGAGAGCCGGGACCAAGCTGCCGCTGCGTTCGACGGCGAATACGGGGAATGTGGCCTTGCGCGTGCCGGATGCGGCGATTCCGCGGGCGGTGGTGGAGCGCTTCGGGCTGCCCATTACGGCGACTTCGGCCAATCTGCGGGGGGAGCAGGAGTGTACCCACGCTGCCTGTGTGCGCGACCAGATTGGCGACCGGATTCCGCTGATCATCGACGGCGGTCCCACCGGCCACACGCAGCCCACCACCATTGTCGATCTCTCGCTGGGACCGGGGCGCTGGGAGATTTTGCGCGAGGGCGCAATTCCCACTCACGAAATCGTCATGGTCTTGCAGCGATAGGTTCAGCATGACCCGCAAGCAACGAAATAGATCGAAATCTCCCCGCTGGGTGCTGCGCGCCGCGCTACTGGTGCTGCTGGCGCTGGCGGTGGGGAGCCTGGGCTGGTGCCGCTGGGTCTACGAGCAGATTGAGCGCGATGCGGCGCAGGATCAGGCAGCGCCGTCGGACGCGATTGGGGTGTTTGGCGCGGCGGAATACGACGGGCGTCCCTCGCCGGTGTACCGGGCGCGGCTGGATCACGCACTGGCGCTTTATCATCGCGGGATCGCACCCATGATCATCACCCTGGGCGGCGGAGGCGGCGACGAATTCAGCGAAGGCGCGGTGGGCGCCGAGTACCTGATGAGCAAGGGCGTCTCAGAGGAAGACATCATCGCCGAGACCCAGAGCCGCAACACCGAGGAATCGGCAAGGCGCATTGCCGTGATTGCCCGCGCCAACGGGCTGCGACGGCTGGTGATTGTGAGCGACGGGACACACCTATTCAGGATTCACGAGATTTGCGCGGCTGAAGGGCTGAACGTGCTGACCTCGCCGCGCCCGCGAATTCCGATCGAAGGCGGGTCGCGGAATTTCGCGCGGATTGCTCACGAGATTCTGAGCTACACGGCCTGGCGAATGGGGCTGCACTGAGAGACGGCGGAGCTAGCGGGGTTAGCGCCGACGGTCAGGGCTCGATGGACTCGACCAGGCGGTTCATGGCTTCTTCCTGCATCTCGATGGACTGGATCAGCTTGAACTGGGTGCGGGTGCGGTCGAGGTTCTGGCCGGGGCGATGCACTTTGTAGTAGGTGTCGCCGGCGAGGAAGTCGGTGAGGAAACGAATTCCCTGCTCGAAGGTGATCAGCTTGCCGGCAAAGGCCAGATGCTGCTTTTCCTGAGGGGTGAGAAAAGCGCCTGCCGAGGAAAGATAGCCGCGCACCAGCGCTTCAAAAAAGGGAAACTCCAGGTTCACGCGGGATAGATCACGCTCGTCTTCCGCAGCCCGACAGGTGCTGGTGCGCACCATGTCGCCGAAGTCGTAGAGCGCAAGACCGGGCATGACGGTGTCGAGGTCGATGACGCAGACGCCTTCGCCGGTGGCGTTGTCGAGCATGACGTTGTTGATCTTCGTATCGTTGTGCGTGACGCGCTCGGGCAGACCGGCATCGAGCAGCACACTGGCGATGGACTTGCGCGCCAGGGCGAATTCAATTTCCGGCCGGGCGAGGGTGGCGCGACCGGCGGCGTCGGCGGCGATGGCCCGTTCCAAGGCAAGGAAGCGCTTTGGCGTGTGGTGAAAGTCGGGGATCGTGTCGTAGAGGCGGGGTGCGGGCAGGTCGGCCAGCATCTGCTGGAAACGGCCGAAGGCGCGGGCCGCCTGAAACGCCTGCTCCGTGGACTCGGGGGCGTCATAGCTGCGCGCATTCTCAATGGAGCGATAGACACGCCAGAAGCGCCCTTCGGCGTCGACGCGCCAGACGCGGCCGTCGTGCGCAGGAACGAGAGTGAGGCTGCGTCGAGCGCCGTCAGGCTCGGCTGCCACCTTTGCCGCAAGATGCGAGGTGACACGCTCGATGTTCTGCATCAGGGCGACAGGATCCTTGAAGATGTCGGAGTTGATGCGCTGGAGAATATAGCGCACCGGCAGGCCCGCCTCATAAAAGACGGCGCAGAAGGTGTCGTTGATGTGGCCGTTGCCGCAGGGCTCGACCCCGGCCAGGTCGCCCGGGATCTGAAAGAGTCGAAGGATGGCAGTGGTGTTGTTCGGATCGCTCATTGACTGGCAGGGTTCTCCGTTGGTCTTCAATCCAAGGGACAGTCTACGCCCGAGCGGCTGGGGCCCGGTTGATCCTGATGGAGTCTCGGACGCGCCGCGTTGCATTTAGAGCATTTTCGATTCTGCTTTTTTCGGAAACCGGAAAGCAGAGTGGTTTTTTCCTCAAGAAGAGGCCAATCTGCATGTTGCCATGATGTCAACATGCGAATCGAAAATGCTCTAGCACTGCCGTTGTAGATCATTGATTGGCGGGGATTCCTGAACGGCCCGGGCCTGAAGGCCCCCTCTTTTTGCGGCTCTTTCAGGGGCCTAAAGGCCCCTGCTCCCTCCGTAAAAGTCGATCTACAACTGTAGTGTTAGCCCAGGACCGGATGAGGCAAAAGCACCAGCAGGAGTAGCGCAAGCGCGGCCGCACTGACGGTGGAGAGGAAGTTGACCGCGTCGTTGTTGAGCCAGCCGCGGCGTTCGAGGGTGGCTCCCAGGAGGCTGTCGAAGAAGAGTCCGAAGACGCCGCTGGCCCAACTGATGGCGAAGATGCGGGAGCCGCCGGCGAGGGCCAGAGTTCCGGCTGCGGCCACCAGGCCCGCCGCTCCGATGCCGGCCAGGGAACCGAAAAGACTGATAGCGCCGTCGGTGCCGGGCTCGGCCGTGCGCAGGGTGGTGATCATGCGGGGCTGGCCGCCGAGGACCTGGCCCACTTCAGAGGAGATGGTGTCGGCGGCGGCTTCCGTGAGCGCGGCAAGGCCCACCGTGAAGAGGAGTGCGGGCTGCTGGACTGCGGTGCGAACCCAGCCGCTGTCGATCAGCCAGGATTGTGTGAACTCGCTGGAGGCCAGAGCGGCGACGCCCAGATTGGCCGCCACCTGCGATGCGATCCGTCCTGTGCGCCGTTCCGCGATTCCCAGGCGCAGCTTTTCCGCACGGTCCAGGCGTGTGGCCAGGGAAGTGAGCACGAGAAGCACGAGAACCGGAATGAGGGCTGTTCGCCAGGGCCGATAAGGAAACGTTGCGGTCGAAAACATGAGGCTGGCGGCGAGGACAGCGCCGACGAAGGCTGCCGCGGGAGTGGCTGTTTGTGCTTTCCAGGCGATCAGGCCGAGGAGCAGGCTGAGGCCAATGGCCCAGATGGCGACTGGCGGTACGCTTTCCGCCCACCAGTGGGCTTGAAGCACTACGCTGGCCGCTGCAAAGGGCAGGACAAGCAGCAGCACCAGTTTCGATTGCCAGAGCAGCTTCATTTTGAGCACATTCCATCGTATCGTCTGGGACGAGGGCGGAGAGCTGGGAGGGCAGGCACGGCGCCCTTCCTATGGTCGCGGAGAACGCGCTGTTCAATTCGCTGGAAAGGCCTGCTTAATCGGTTTACACTCATCTGCGCGGCGTTTTTCCGCGGGTTCGCGACGCCCAGGAGTTTTCCATGCAAAGGTTTTCATCCGCTCTTGCCGTTTTGGCCGGAATCGCTCTCACGGCAGGCTGCGCTCTGGCGCAGAGCCCCAGCCAGAGGCTTGAAATCGACCGCAAGGGCGAGACCATCGTCCTGGAACCCTATGCGCCGAACATCCTGCGCGTGACGCTCAGCCTGAAGCAGGATCCGGCCGTTGCCGCGCCGGGGTACGGATTTGTTGCGGCCCCCGCGGCAAGCGGCTGGACCGCGAGCGAAACCGAAAAGGCGCAGGTCTATAGTTCGAGCCGGATAGTGGCTACGGTCGAGAAGAATCTGCCTCCGACAGAGGCGCCGTTGCAGACCCAGGTGGACATCGGCAAGTACTTCAACGGCTCGGCTCCGGGCGCGCACATTACGCTGAGAACGCCCGAGGGCAAGACGCTCGTGGAGATGACCGGCTGGTCGCAGGCCGTGCCCAACGCCAAGGATGGCACGGCCGAAGTGGCGCGCGACCGGCGGCCGGGGGACGCGGAGTTCTATACCGTGGGGGCAACCTTCGCTTCGCCGGACGATGAGCACTACTATGGGCTTGGGCAGAATCACGAGGGATTCCTCGACCATCGCGGCCACGCTGTTCGCTGCTGGAATGACTATCTGGCCACCGCCGCGCCGAGCACCTGCGTGCCGTTCCTGGTGACCAACAAGGGTTACGGGCTGGTGTGGGACAATCCGTCGAAGACCACCATCGAAGCCGGCTTCAACGAGCGAACCCGCTGGAGTTCGCAGGTGGGCGACCGGGTTTCGTTCTTTGTGATCGCAGGGGAGACGGCGGACGAGATTTACGCGGGCTACCGGCTGCTGACGGGGCCCACGCCGATGCTTCCCAAGGCGGCGTACGGCTACATTCAGTGCAAACAGCGTTACACAAGCCAGAAGGAAGTGCTGGATGTGGCGCAGGGCTACCGCGACCGCCATTTACCGGCCGATGTGATGGTGGTGGACTGGTTCTACTACACAAAGATGGGCCAGATGGACATGGACCCCAAGTTCTGGCCCGATCCGGCGGCGATGAACAAGCAACTGCACGCGATGGGCTTTGAGACGATGATCAGCGTGTGGCCGCGGTTTGTGCCTGAGGACCGCTATTATGCGGAGTTGAAGCAGAAGGGCTGGCTGATTGCGAAGGCCGACGGCACGCCGATTGACGGGCTGCCTTACGACCGCGCGGGCTCGGACATCGACACGACCAATCCCGAGGCGGCCGAGTGGTACTGGAAGACCATCCACCAAAACATTCTGAGCCTGGGCTTCGATTCGTTGTGGGCCGACGAAACCGAGCCTGACCTGCCGCCGAATGGCGCGTACTTCCATGTGGGACCAGGAACGCAGTTTTTCAATGTGTATCCGTTCTTTCACACCAAAGCCTTGTATGACGGCTTCCGCAAGGACGAGCCGGGGAAACGGGCGCTGATTCTGTCGCGCGACGCGTATTTGGGAGCGCAGCGCAACGGGGCGATCTTCTGGTCCTCGGACATTCAGCCGACCTGGGACACGTTGAAGAGGCAGGTTCCCACGGGGCTGGACTTCGCGGCTTCGGGAATCACCTACTGGTCGAACGACACGGGAGGATGGGAGTATTTGCCCAAAGAGCACCACCCGGCGCACACGCCACTGCTGGACCCGAGCGATGCGCGGGCGAACGTGGGCGGCTACGACGATTACCCGGAGCTTTACACGCGCTGGTTCCAATACGCGACGTTTCTGCCCATCTTCCGCGCGCACGGCAGCCGCCCGGCCAACGAAGTGTGGAGCTACGGCAAGCAGGCCGAGCCGATTCTGGAGAAATATTTGCGGCTGCGCTACCAGTTGATGCCGTACATTTACTCGCTCGGCTACAAGACCTGGCAGACGGGAGCGCCGTTCCTCCGCGCGCTGCCGCTGGACTTCCCGGGCGACCCCAGGGTGGCCGCGATGGGCGACGAATATATGTTCGGGCCGGCGTTCCTGGTGGCTCCGGTGACGGAACAGGGAGCGACCAGCAGGCAGGTCTATTTGCCCGCCGGAGCCGACTGGTACAACTTCTGGACGAATGAGCGGATGAAGGGCGGCCAGACGGTGACGGCGGCCGCGCCTATCGACACGATTCCGCTGTTTGTGCGGGCAGGGTCGATTGTTCCCATGGGAGCGGAGGTGGAGAGCACGCACCAGCAGCAGGCGATTGCCAAGGTGCGGGTCTATCCGGGAGCGGACGCGAGTTTCACGCTCTTTACGGACGACGGAACGACCTACGCCTACGAGAAGGGCGCGGGCAGCGTGACCAAACTGCACTGGGACGAGGCCGGACAGAAGCTGAGCCACGAAGGGACGCCGGCGTGGAGCGGGCCCGATAGCGCGGTTGTGGAAATCGTGGGACATTGAGCGCCGGGCGCGTGAATCAACGCGATTTCTGCGCCCACTGAAGCGGATGGGGGGAGTCAAGTTGCAGAGCGGATACCCCTCCAGGCCTCTGCTGCGTCTAAGGACTATCCACGGGAACACGATACGAACAGCGGGCGGGGGCGCCGTGGGATGCTCTGGGCCCGGTCCCCTGATTTACAATCACGGGGTACGCAGGAAAGAACTGAATGAGGCTTTTTCGCATGAATGTAGGCCAGGCGCGCGTGCGGTTGGTAAGGGCGGGTACGGCACTTGCTGTCGCTGCCATGGTTGCCGGTTGCGGCAGCGAATACCGGCCGGTGATTACACCCATCAGCCCCAGCGGACCCGCAGCGCAGCCGTCGTCGTATGCGGCGGTGGTCTCGGCTCCTTCCCCGACAACCCCGGGCATTGCCACGATCATCGACTATGCGGGCGATACGGTGTTGGCCACGGCTCCCATCGGCCCTGGCCCCTTGACCTTTACGGTCGACCAACTGGGGGCGACCGGCTACACCATCAATAGCGATGGCACGCTGACCAACTTCCCGATTTCGAACACCCTGCAGTCCAAATACGTGAACTACACCACGTTGGCGACCACGGCGCTGCCGGTGAACCTGTTCTCGCCGACGGCCACTTTGTGGGCTGCCGATCTGGATGGCAACGTGGCGGACGTTTTCACGGGAAGCCCGCAGACATTTCTGCGCTCGATTCCTGTAGCGTCCTCGCCGGTGCTCATTACGGGCCCAGGCTCGGGAGCGCAGCGCTACTTCTCGATCAGCCAGAATTTTGCCGATGCCTCGGGAGTGGCGTGCAATATCGCGCCGCACTCGGTGACCCAGCTCGGCGAAGCGGATTCGCTTGAGGTATCCAGCTACACGGTTTCAGCGAAGATTCCAGTAGGCGTCTGCCCGGTGTATGCGGTGACCAGCGCCGACAAGAATCGATTCTTTGTGCTGAACCGGGGCAGCGATACGATCACGGTGATCAACAGCGCGAACGACACGCTGGACGCCTGCGCGCCGTTCCAGAACCAGAACGGGCAGACGGTGAACTGCCATCCGACATTGCCGCTTTCGATCAATGCAATGAAGGCCACGGGCATTACACCGCCGAATTGCAACCTGACTGCCGACCCCACCTGTGGCGGCATGACGCAGACCGCCGGGCCGGTGCAAGCCGAGTTCAATGCCTCCACCAGCCAACTCGTCGTGACCAACTACGACGGCGGCACGGTGAGCATCATCGACGTGAGCCTGGACCAGTACGGCAACGACAGTGCGACTTTTGGGACCACCTACACGGTTCCGGTGGGTCAAACGGCCGGCGTGGCGCCCTACCCGGCCAGCGTGACCGTGCTCTACGACGGCAGCCGCGCCTATACCGCGAATCAGGCGGATGGGACAGTGGCCATCGTGAACCTGGCGAGCCATACGATCGAGAAGTGGCTGAACGTGGTGGGCCACCCGCGCACCGTCGTCTCGACGCAGAATTCGCTCTATGGCAAGGTGTACGTCGCCTCGCCGGATAGTAACTTTGTGACCATTCTGCGCACCGATCAGGACATTGTGGACACGACCGTGCTGGTAGAGGGCAACGTGGTGGATGTGCGCGTGAGCACGCAGAACGCCACCCCAGGGAACAACAACACTGTGAGCCGCAGACCTGGTTTCGGCCAGCCCTGCACTCTGCCTGGCCAGGAAACATCGTCTTTGACCCTGGCGGCTTGCAGGCAGCAACCGTAGCGTTTTTTCCGATAGCTGAAGAAACAACCGGGCGGTCCTACCTGATGCAGGAAGGGCCGCCCGGTTTTTTTGTGCGCGGCACATGAATCTTGCGTGATTTGCAGCACAGACCCCTGCAAGCCTCGACGCCAAGCATGTTCCGGGTACCGTCCTGAGGCGATTGATCCGGCTGTTAGAGCCGTTGAGCCGCGTCCAGGCGGGAATCCAGTGCGGGGTGTATGCCGATGACCGAGAGCCGGAAGGGCTTGTTTTTGTCGCGCCGCCAGTTTGTGGCTGCGGGAGCCGCGGGCGGAGCGGCCCTCGCGATTGGCTGCTCCGTGGCTGGGCGGGGGAACCGGGAGTTTCTGAGCGAGGAGGAAGCGCGCACGCTGGGGGCGATTTGCGACCAGATTATTCCGGCGGATGCGTTTCCCAGTGCCACGCAAGCCGGGGTTCTGGACTACATCGACCGGCAACTGGTGCGGCACTACCGGCGCCATCAGGACAAATACCGCGAGGGTCTGCGGCAGGCCGACGCAGAGAGCCGGAGCCGCTTCGGGCGGGCTCTGGCCGACGCTTCCGCGGAGCAGCAACTGGAGATTGTCAGCGATCTCGAAGGCAAGAATCACGAGTTTTTCGAATTGGTGCGCGAGCACACCATGGAGGGTTACTACGGCACGCCGCGGCACGGGGGCAATCGAGACGCGGTGAGCTGGCGGATGCTGGGGCTCAACGAGCCTCCGCTGCTGGGCCGGTCGCAATACGACCTGAGAAAGGGGCCGCAATCATGAAGCGGGTGAACGCGGTCATTATCGGAGCGGGCGCGGCGGGCGGCATTGTCGCCAAGGAACTGGCTACGGCGGGGTTGAGCGTGGTTCTGCTGGAGCGCGGGCAGTGGTACACGGCCAACGACTGCCGCAAAGACGACCTGCGCAACCAGCGCACCACGTTGCTGGGCAATGCCTTCGGCCCCGAGGATGTGGGTAATCCGCGGGTGTGGGTGGACGCCAAAGGCCAGGTGCACACCGTGCTGGCCAGCGAAGGGGCTTACCAGAACGACGCGGCCTGCGTGGGCGGAGGAACGCTGAGCTATGGCGCGCAGGCTTGGCGTTATCTGCCCCAGGACTTTCGCATGCGTTCGACCTATGGAGCGCCGCAGGGAAGTTCTCTCGAGGACTGGCCCATCAGCTATGACGAGCTGGAGCCGTTTTACGAGCAGGCGGAGTACGAGATCGGGGTCAGCGGCGACTATTCCGGCACGCCCTTTCACGGGCCGCGGAAGCGCGATTTGCCGATGCCGCCACTGCCTCCGGGAAAAGAGTTCGAGATTCTGTGGCCGGCGGCCAAGCGGCTGGGGCTCAATCCGTTTCACATTCCCATGGCGCGCAACAGCGTGCCCTATAACGGCCGCGGCCCCTGCATGCGCTGCCGCTGGTGCTGCGGATTTGCCTGCGAAGTGGACGCCAAGAACGGCTCGCAGAACACGGTGATTCCCATTGCTCTGAACACGGGCAACTGCGAACTGCGTACTTGCTCGATGGCCAAGGAAATTCTGACCGACGATCGCGGACGGGCCCGTGGTGTGGCGTATTTCGATGAGCGCGGACACCTGCAGGAACAACTCTCGGACATCGTGGTGGTTTCAGGCTGCGCCACCGAGAGCGCGCGGCTGCTGCTGAACTCGAAGAGCAAGCTGTTTCCTGCAGGATTGGGCAATCGATACGACCAGGTGGGGCGCAACCTGCAAGGGCACCACTACACGGGCGCGGTGGGCTACTTCGACTTTGACACCTACGACGACATCGGGCCGGGCGCAACCATCGCCATCAGCGACTACAACCACGGGACTCCCGGATTGAAGGGTGGAGGCATGCTGGCCAACGAGTTCATCCGCCTGCCCATTCACATGGTGGACCGTATGCCGCCGAAGACGCCGCGCTGGGGCCTGGGACACAAGCAGGCAATGCGCAACTGGCACAAGCGGACCATTGTGATTGTGGGGCCGACGCAGCAGATTCCCTCGGCGGACGCCCGCGTGACGCTGGACCCGGTGGTGCGCGACAAGTATGGATTGCCGGTGGTGCGCATCTCCGGCAACGTGCATCCGCACACCTTCGACATTGGCGAGGTGCAGGCCCATCGCGCCGAGGCATGGCTCAAGGAAGCCGGGGCGGTCAGCACTTCGCTGATGGCGGGCAAGCCTGATCTGGTTTCTGCCGGACAGCACCAGGCGGGCACCTGCCGCATGGGCGACGATCCCAAAGGTTCGGTGGTGAACAAGTACTGCCAGGTGCACGATGTGGACAACGTCTTCGTGATCGATTCAAGCGTGCATGTGACCAACGGAGGCTTCAATCCGGCGCTGACCATCATGGCGGTCGCCTTCTATGCCTCGAACGCATTGGTGCGCAACTGGAAGGGCACGGGATTCCGGTCATGATGAAATTCTTGAAGATTGCGGCGACGGCGATTTTGCTGGTGGCGTTGCTGGCTGTCGGCGGCAGCTACGGGGCCACCTACTACTACACGACGCAGCACGGCCAGGGCTGCGCGAGCTGCCACGAGATGGCTGCGGTGGTCAGTGGAGTGCATGGATCGGCCCACCGCAATGTGGGCTGCCTGGACTGCCACGAAGCGGGGATGGCCACCAAACTGCGGCACATCCGCGTGCATCTCTTCGGCACGTTACCGGAGACGATCCAACTGCGGGACGTGGACGTGGTGGCGATGACCACCGACTGCCAGAAGTGCCACCAGAAGGAATACGCCGGCTGGCATGCGGGGCCGCATGGCGCGACCTACAGCCAGATCTTTACCAATCCGACGCAGAACGCAAAGCAGCACCTGATGGAAGACTGCCTGCGCTGCCACGGGATGCACTTCAACGGGTCGATTCGGGACTTGGTGCAGCCGCTGAACACGCAGGGGCCGTGGCATTTAGTCCGCACGGAATTGGCCGACCAGCCGGCAATCCCCTGCCAGGCTTGCCACCAGGTTCACGTGGGCGGCGCGCCGGAAAGCCGACCGGACACGCGAGTTTCTGTCGCGGGCGCGGCGGTGGACAACTCTCTGGCCTTCTTCGACCGCCGGGAGAGGCTGCATTTTGCCGCGGCGACGCTGGGCATTCCGCAACTGAACGATGGCGCACGCGCGTTGAAGGTGAGCCAGGACCCACGCCAGGCGGTCTGCTACCAGTGCCATGCGCCGCGTAGCCCGGAGGCGGGCACGGCAGCGGCAAAGAGCGGCTGGGGACGTCAGGTGGGCTCGGGCGACGACCGCACGCCGATGGGCGTACACGAGGGGCTAAGCTGCATCTCCTGCCACCAGGGGCACAACCAGAGTGCGCGCGCGTCGTGCAAGAGCTGCCATCCGCAGATGTCGCATTGCGGCATCGACGTGGAGAAGATGGACACGACCTTCGCCAGCGCTGGCAGCGCGCACAACATCCATTGGGTCAAGTGCACGGATTGCCACCAGCACGGGATTCCGAAGAGCAAGACGCCGGCGGCGGCCGCAGTAGTTCCCAAGGCCGCGACGGGCGGGAAGGTATGAGCGTCTGTGCGGAGAGGACGAATCTTGGGCGAGAACTCAACTTCTTAGGCAAGAGGGGAACTTCGGGCGGATCTGCCCTTTCCTTGCGCACGTGGACGGGGTTGACTGCAAGGTAATTGCCGAGTTGGCGGTGACTCGGGAGGAACGGGCGGCGGGAGCCGTTTCGCGTCGGCTTTGCTATTCCGCTTGTAGCTTGCTGAGATGTCTATCAAGCCGTCTTATGCCCATAAACCAATGGAACCAAAGGAACCGCATCCCATGAAGGATCGTCCATCCGTGCATCTGTGTCACGGGTTCGACCGACGTATCCATTCCGAATGGATTCTGTTCGGTATGACAGGCGATATAGGTGCAAGGATGACTTCTGAAACCTTCACTGACGCCGTCGAAAACGAATACTGACGTGCCATTGTTCTCTCCCTCGATGATGTTCCAGGCTTGGGAGATACCGAGTCGGGAAATCCAGCCGGGCAGCGGAGAAGGGATTTTAGGGCGGGAGGTATTAAACCACCATTGTGGAGGCGCAGCGGGTCCTCTGTACCTCAAACCCCACTTTGAAGCGAATCGACGCATCGTGCGAGCCCGAAAGAAGTGCGTGATGCGTACCACGCCAAGAATGGCGGCAACAATCAAAAGTACTTTGAATAGCGGTTCATCTAACATTCCGGCTCCATTTGAGCGATGCTATCAGAACGATCGAGAGCAGGATAAAACTCCCCTTGAAAGATCGCGGCCGACTGGTGGCCTACTCGGAAGCAACACGTATTTGAAACTCTCAAAGGCAACTGCAGATCCTTCACTATGCTCAGGATGACACTGCTGTGGTTATAGGATGATGGTGCCGGAAGACCATCGTGGTCGGTTCGTCGCCAATCCGGACAGAACCCCTATATTCGCGAGTTCTGTTCGAGTAGGTTATTTGTACGCCTCCGACCAACAGCATGGTTGACGGGTCCGGGGTGTGCGAAGGTAGGCTACTTTGCCATCTTGGCGGCGTAGGCAGCCGGGGTCAGTTCGGCCAGTGATTGGATGGAGCGTTCGGCCAGGC
>Ga0255353_1000318_pt1 | contig 31695 bp, 29 predicted proteins | sample HBST25metaG_FD_189941 | JGI IMG/M metagenome (GOLD analysis project Ga0255353, IMG submission 189941) | Peat soil microbial communities from Stordalen Mire, Sweden - H.B.S.T25 | ecosystem: Environmental > Terrestrial > Soil > Wetlands > Peat | place: Sweden: Norrbotten County, Stordalen Mire...
GTGCCTGAGGGTACGGACCGGGCAGATTCCTGACAGTTGCACCGGGACCTTCTGGCGATAGGCGAACTCATACGATGATTGTGCGCTTGCGGAGGGTAATTCTACGCAAAGTGGGGGCGGGGAAATTTGTATGGTGCGGAGTGCGGGGCTCTGCACCACACCAAAATCTCCGTTGTCAGATTTGTCAGAAAAAACGGTGATTCTGAGCGATATTCACCCGACTGTATGGACTCCATGGACTTCATGGAAATCGCGCAAGTTGCCTATTATCAGCGTATTACTTTAGAATCAATGGGATAGGAAAATGTATGGCGGAGAGACAATCCTCTCCGCTTCTTCAATTGTCATGCCGTCCGGAAGAAGCCAGTTCCGTAACAGCGTTTGTGCGCCCGAATTGAACGCCTGGTTCGACCGGAATCAACGCCTCACCAACGAACGGCAAGAGTCCAGGAATCCAACGCTCAAATCGTCTTGGCGACAGCCTTCTTCCTGGGAGCTTTCTTGGCCACCGCCTTCTTCGCGGGAGCTTCCTTGGCCAGTGTTCTGTTAACGGCCGCTTTCTTCGCCGCAACTTTCTCCGTGGCCTCAACGATCGCCTGCCCTGTGGTGTCTTCAATTGCTTTTTTGCTGACTCCCTTGCCCACGGCCTTCCTGACGGCAGTTTCAATCTTCTTGACAGCTTTTTCGCGCTTGCGCTCTTCGTTAGTCATGTTGAGATCCCTCGGTAGACCATCTGCTCTGCAAGTCGGAATTCGACATCGTAACTCCGTGCCCTCACAGAAAATTCGTTTCGCCCAGCCCTGTGCGCCTCGCTTGCCGCTTGATGAGAACATCGGATTCAATCAGGGAAGAAGTCCGTCGTTGTTTTCTTCAGGGTTCCGAGACACTTGTCGCCTATCCGTCGCTAACCCTGCTCTTTGCCTGCTGGCGACTCCCGGTAGCCGCCGAAAACCGAGCTCTTTCCGATTGGCCGGTGACTCGACCGGAACCCGATGAATCGGGCTGTCGTCCACAGCGCAACACTGGGCAAACTCCGAGGCGGGGATCCGACTCTATACTGAACGTGGTCTAATGGTGCAGTGCATTTTCAATCTAAGTCTGTTGAGATAAACGGTACTGGGCTGAAAGTCCCACCGCTACCAGAAAGACTAAAGGTATATGAGAAATGCAAGAGAGGAACGACCGAAGGATCAGGGGAATGCTCACAGTTGCGCTCATGCTGTGTGCTGGCATATTGAGCAACGCACAAAGCAAGGATGCGAATCAGGGCCTTCCCGATTCCCCAACACCTGCCGAACGTTCCATTGAGGACCTGAATTACCTCGGAGGAGATGCCGCCATGCCGCCATTTTCCGACAGCGTCATCGACGTTGATTCGGGATTTCGCCGGGCACTCTTTCGCAAGGGCCTTGCCTTTCGAGTCATTACGGGGCCGCAGTACACGCAGAACATGCTTGATGCGCCTGTGCCTGCTGATGAGCAGGTCTACGTTGGTCAGCGCGCTTTCGAAAGTTCATTTGTGCAGCCGATCCTCTCGGCCGATCTTCATCAACTGCATTTACAGCACGCACAGTTGTATATGGGCGGAGTATGGAACTGGGTGAGCTGGAACCCCGCGGGTCCAAAGTCGCTGCAGTTGTGGGCCCTCTATTTCTACAAAGAAATCGGGAACGATCGCCTCGAAGTCAAGGCGGGGTACATCGCCAACAACATGAATTTCGTTGGTCTCTTTGTAGGAGGATCGACAGCGACTGGTGCTCAGGGCGTTTATGCCGTTTTGCCCTACGAAGCGGGTATGTCGTACTTCCCTCTGACGGCGCCTTCATTCAATGTTCGAATTCGCGGGCCTGAGAATACTTACATCAAGACCGCCGCGCAGCGGAGCATCGATCCAAACGGGGGGCCGGTCGAAGTTGCACGAAATCACACCGGCTTCCGGTTCATTCCGCACGGTGACAAACTCGTCCTGATCAATGAAGTGGGCTACCTCCGTGCAGCCAGCGCCGCTGCACACGAGGCGTGGTTTCGCGCCGGAGCCATCTACAACATCACGCCTTCCAGGAATGTGGCCACTGGCCAGTCGGAGTCGGGCAATTACTGCGCCTACGTGCTCATGGATGATCAGTTGCTCAGGACCGACCGGGAGCATCCAAACCATGGGCTCTATGCCGGTGCATCCTTCATGACGGTGCCGGAAACAATGAATCCTTACTCCCGCTATTACGAGGCACGGCTCTACAAGAAGGCGCCGGCTCGGACACGTCCCGACGATGTTCTCTCCGTAGTTGCATCCCGCACCGGCTACAGCAAGATCTTTACCGACAATCTCGTCTCCGAAGGCAAGACCGTGTGGCGTGCTGGAACGACTGTCACTGGCAGCTACTCGCTGCGCGCTTCACGCGGCAACTACCTGAGCCTGGGATTGAGTTACGTCGACGGGCCGGCAATTACGCCGCGTGTTCCAAATGCACTCAATGTCGTCGCGAACTGGACCCTGTTTTTCTAAGGTTGTTGTTTGATCAAAGAGAGCGGAGGATTTGGTTCCGGCCGAATGGTCGCCAACTCGGCAGTTACCTTGTGGTTAACAGCTGCCGTGAACTGGCACCGCAATGGATCAGCGCGGGGTTGTTTCCCAGCTTCCCGCTACGCCAGGATCGGTCAAAGTGCAGCCCATCGGCAGGATCGGTATCGGGAAACGCCGATCACGACGCAAATACTCGGGTACTTTCTCCTCGCTGAATTCCAAGCGCTTTGCACTAGGGTTACGGTCGGGCTGACAGTTGGCTGGTCCGTGGCCGACATGCTGAAACTCATCCGTAGTCATCGGGAATTGTGTTGACTCTTCCTTCCTGTCGGAGAATCTCCCGCGATTTATCGTTGAAAATGTTGCCTTCTGTGAGGTAAAGTGGACGCCAATGGAACCCAATCCTTCCGATAGTCTTGAAGAGCAGATCGGTGAACTGCGTTCGCGAGTGGACCGGCTCGAAGAGGCGCTGCAGAGTCACGGCGTCGTTCTGCAACAAGGCGAGGTCAGGCGTGTTACAGATCCCGCAGCCCAGAGTCCGTTGTCGCCGTTGCTTTCCGCACCCGTGCCGGAACTTAAGCGCCAGGTTGAACAACCGCCGGCAATTGCGGAATCTCCGCTTGCGCGCCCGATCTTTGCCTTCACCAGCCCGGCCGCATCGGCAGATGAACGCTCGCTGGAGAGCCGGATCGGCTCGCAGTGGTTCAACCGTGTAGGCATCCTGGCAGTGCTGATCGGGATGGCGTGGTTTCTCAAATTGGCCATAGACAACCATTGGATCGGTCCGTTGGGAAGGGTGCTGATCGGACTGGTTGCAAGCGCAGGGCTCATCGCGTGGTCGGAGCGCTTTCGCAGCCACGGATACCGCATCGTCAGCTTCCTCGGCCTTGGCGCATTGCTGCTGGGCGTCAGCTTCGCCTATCAACGCGATTGGCTCAACCTGCGTGGCCGGGAATCCAAGGATGGTCCGGAAGGCCAGGATCGGCAGAACGCATGAAGCTTGGCGCCAGTGTCCTTCTACTTGCCGTGACCACCGCGTCCCCGGAAATACGGTATTTTCGGTATGAGCGGCCCGTCCAGAACATTCCGCAGCATCCTGGGCAATCCTGTCTCACGTTCGATGCCGGAATCTTTGCTCATGCCGCAACCCAGCTTGCCGACCTTCGGCTGTACCACGACGGCACCGAGACGCCGTTCGTGATCCGCATGGCTGCTCCTGTCGAGTCTGCGGAAAAGCCACTCGAGCCGCTGAACCTGGGTGTGCGAAGCGGACAAACCGTCTTCGATGCCGAGTTGCCCGACGGGCATTACAATGACATCCAACTCGCGGTCACGGGGCAGAACTTCATCGCAACGGTAACGGTCTCAGGCAGGCGGGAAAAGACCGCCGGTGCCGAAACCAGGCTCGGGTCGTACACCATCTTCGATCTGACCAGGCAGCGGCTGGGACGCAGCACGGTTCTTCACCTTCCGGAATCGGATTTCCGGTACCTGCATTTCCGCATTGCCGGGCCGCTTTCGCCGGAGAGCATCATCGGACTCTCGGTCGAGCGCCTGCCGGCAAGCCAACCCAAGTTTGAAACTGTTACGGAGTCTTCGCGCATCTCGCAGAAGGGCCATTCTTCAGTTCTGGAATTCATAGTGCCTACCCACGTTCCCGTAGACCGGATCGCGTTCACACCGGGTGCGGCGCCTTCCATGTTCAGCAGGGATGTGACCATCAGCGTTGCGCTGGTCGCCCCGCCGCCGGCAACAGAGAGGGCAGAGTCTCTACAGACAGTCGCGTCGTCCGCAAGCCTTTTGCGCGTCCACAACGTGCAGAACGGAAAAAGGATTGACGAAGAGCGCCTTACGATCGACGCGCCCGGTCCGGACCTTGCTACCACGGCCAAGTGGACGATCACGATCGACAACGGTGACGACGCGCCCCTGACGCTCAAGTCCGTACGGCTTCAAATGCTGGAACGAACCCTCTGCTTCGAAGCAGAGGGCAATACCCGCTACACGCTCTTTTACGGCGACCCGGCGTTGACAGCCCCGCACTACGACTACGCCACGCTGTTCACTTCGTTAGCCCTATCAGACGGTGGTACTGGCACTGCGCGCAGTGACCTAAGTCGCATCCTGCTAGAATTTCCGAGTGACCTCTCAACGCATCGATCTCGCCGCAGTCCTCGAAAAAACCGCATTGTTCTCGAATCTTTCTCAGCCTGAACTGCAAATGCTTGCCACCCGATCGGTGCGCAAGTTATTCAGTACAGGCGAGTTGCTGTTTTCTGAAGGCGAGCCGTGCAATGGACTGCATATCATTGCACGGGGCAAGGTTCGCCTCTTCAAGACCTCCGTGAACGGCCGGGAACAGGTGCTGTCTGTGAACGTCTCCGGCGAGTCTGTCGCCGAGATACCCGTCTTTGACGGCGGTCCCTACCCTGCTTCTGCGGTAGCCCTCGAAGAAACGGAGATAGTATTCATCTCACGGCGTGACTTTAGCGCGTATTGCCTTGAGCATCCCGAGGTTGCATTGAAGGTACTGGCAGTGGTCGGTGCCAGGCTGCGAAACCTCGTGGGGATCATCGAGGAGTTGTCGTTCACCACTATTCGCCAACGGCTGATTTCCGTTTTACTCAAACTCGCTGAAAGCGAAGGCAAGAAGACAGCGCGTGGCATTGAGTTTCAACTGCCAGCGAGCCATCAACAACTTGCCAACCAGCTTGGAACGGTGCGCGAGCTGATCTCACGCAACCTGATGCGGTTGCAGGCCGAAGGGCTGTTGGATGTGGACGCGCGTCAGATTGTGGTGAAGGACGTCAAGGGCTTGAGCGCCCTCTTGGATACGACGCCGTAGCCGGTTTAGACCCCGAGTGACATAAGTTACTGCGCTCCGGTTGGCCATTCGCTACTGTTGCAGGTGGAGGGTGCCCATGCCTACCTCAACACAGTCCGTCCGCGAGATCGTTGCCACGCAGCCATCCGCAGCCAAAGTATTTCAACATTTCGACATTGACTTGTGTTCACAGGCGGAGAAGTCGCTCGATGGTGCGTGCGCCGAACTGCAACTCTCGGTCGATCAAGTCCTCGAAAAGCTCGCCGATGCTGAGACTCAGGAACGCGGTGGTCCGCCTGTAGATCCCGCAAGCCTACCCATCGGCAAGTTGATTCAACATATTGTTCGTGTCCATCACCAGTATCTGCGCCAAGAGTTGCCGAGACTGGCCGAGATGGCTCAGAAGCTTGCAGCCAGGCGAAGCGATCGCGCTCCCGAACTGAAGAATGTCGAGGAGCTGCTCGATGAACTTCGCACCGACATGTTCGCGCACATTCAGAAAGAGGAGCAGGTTCTGTTTCCATTCATCTCTCAGATGGATCAGGACTCGATCGTCGCCTATCCGCCCGCCCATGCATGCTTCCGCTCGGTTGCTCATCCTGTCTCAAAGATGATGCAGGAACATGAGTCCGCCAATCATATCGTTGCCGAGATTCGCCGCCTAACGCTTGATTTTCTGCCGCCTGACTGGGCCTGCGCCACACACATTGCGCTTTTTGCCGGACTCAACGAATTCGAGGCTGACCTCAAGCAACATGTACATCTCGAAAACGACGTGCTCTTTCCACGCGCAATCGAAATGGAAGCCGAACTGAACAGCCGAGAGTAGAAATGGACACGGCGTCTCAAATCGAACCGGCATCTCAGGTTGAAGTCGTAAACCTCACGACGGGAATCACTGCCTATGATCGCCAGAAAAGTTTGATGCTTCGCGCATGGATTCTGAGCGGTCTGTTCTTTATGGCTCTGCCCGGCACACTGCTGGGCTTTTCGAACCTGATGGCGATCAGCACGCACCACGGGTTAGGCAGCTTGCCGGCAGCCTGGATAGAGGGGCATGGCCACGCGCAGATGTTCGGCTGGATTGGCAGTTTCATTCTTGGGATCGGCTTCTATTCTCAGCCTGCACGTGATAGGTCGGCAATCAGGATTCAGCTGACATGCTTCGTGCTTTGGACCTCAGGCGTTGCTATGCGTTGGGTGGCAAACATCTACGCCTGGCATTGGCGTTCCCTGTTTCCGATCTCCGCTGGATTTGAATTGATTGCGGTCATCCTATTCGTTGCAGCCGCTTCCCGTCACAAACTTCCAGAGCCGATGGACGGCAAGCCTGTAAAAACCTCGATGGAGCTCTGGATGGTATCCGTGCTTCTTGGAACAGCAGGTCTTGCTGCCGCGGTCATCTTCAATTTCGCTGAGTGTCTGAACCTCGCAATTCACGGGATGCAGCTCTCTTTTCCGCACGCGCTCGATCAGAAATATCTTGTGTTATTGGGCTGGGGATTTCTTGTTCCAGTGGTGTGGGGTTTCTCCGCACGCTGGTTACCTTCGTTCCTCGCGATTGCAAAGCCCGACGCGCAATTATTGCGATTGGCTCTGGTTCTGGATCTGATGGGAGTATTGTGCGGCGTTTCTGGATTGTCAAAACCAGCGACAATTCTACTCGTTTCGAGCGCGGTCACGATTGGGTTCGCACTGCATCTCACACAACGGCCTCAGGAGCGACCAAAGGTCCAGGGGATTCACCCCAGCTTTCCGTCGTTCATTCGGCTTGCCTATGCGTGGCTGGTGGCAGCAGGTTCAATGAGTATCTGGGCTGCATTTGTCGATCAGCACGGAGGCATCTGGGGCGCATCTCGCCACGCCCTTACAGTTGGTTTTGCTGCCACAATGGTCTTCTCTATTGGGCCACGCATCCTTCCTCACTTTGGCGGCGTTCACGGCATCTTCAGCAAGCGCCTCATGTTTTTCAGCCTGCTGTTGCTCCAGTTGGGCTGCACGCTGCGTGTCTCCTCAGAGCCTCTGGCCTATGAAGGTCTGCTTCCGTTCGCATGGAAGGTGCTGCCCGTCTCCGGAATGTTGGAATTGAGTGGAGTGCTTCTCTTCGCAGCCAACCTCGCGCTCACCTTCCTGCTGGGCCGCTCCGCGTTCGCGCACACTCGTGCATGAAATGACTCTTATCACTCGCGATCATCCTACTGATTGCGGGCAACAACCTCCAAGCTTTTCGAACAATGAGCCGAACTTGTCGTTACCTGTGACTAAAGTCCCTGCATTGTCTTCTCACCCCACCTATTATGGGAAGTCAGAAACGGAATCTATGAAAGTATTCGGGGGGTATCTATGAGCGACCGAGCAGAAAAGATTGGAATCGTGGGCGCGGGCAGTGTGGGGGCAACCATCGCCTATGCCTGCATAGTGCGCGGAGTGGGCAAGCACATCAGCCTCTTTGACCTAGCCAAGACGAAGGTGGAGGCCGAGGTGCTGGATCTGAACCATGGACTGATGTTCGTTCCCATGGCGAAGTTGGACGGCTCAGATGACATGAACGTGCTTGAGCACTCCGACGTGATCGTAGTAACCGCCGGCGCGAAGCAGAAGCCCGGGCAGACGCGCGTCGATCTGGCGGAGGCGAACACGGCGATCTGCCGCAAGCTGATTCCTGATCTGCTGCGTGTTGCGCCGGATGCAACACTGCTGATGGTGACCAATCCGGTGGACGTCCTCACCTACGTGGCGCTGAAGCTGAGCGGGCTCGAAAGCCGCCGGGTTCTGGGCAGCGGCACGGTGCTGGATAGCTCGCGCTTCCGCTTTCTGATTGCGCAACGCTGCGCGGTGGCCGTACAGAACGTGCATGCCTACATTGCCGGCGAACATGGCGAAAGCGAGATTCCGCTCTGGTCCAGCGCCAGCATCGGCAACGTGCCCGTGCAAGGATGGCGCATGCCTGGCCGCCGAGCGATGAGCGTGCAGGAAGAGAAGGAGATATTTGAAAGCGTGCGCACCTCAGCCGAGAGGATCATCCAGGGCAAGGGCGTCACCAACTACGCTATAGGCCTGGCCGTGGCTGCGATTCTGGAAGCCATCCTGTGGAATGAGGGTCGCGTGCTGCCGGTCAGTTCCCTGCTGACGGACTATCGCGGCATTAACGACGTCTGCCTCTCCATACCGTCCATTGTGGGCCACAGAGGAGTGGAAGGATTGCTGCCAGTGCCGATGAATCCGGAGGAGGAGGCCGGCCTGCGTTCCAGCGCCGAGACCGTCCAACGGGTGGTGCGATCTCTGGGCTTCTAGCGCGATTCCATGATGGCTATCCCGATTCAGAGATTGTCATTCCGCAGAATCGCTTGAGAAAAAATGGAGGAATCTGCTTTATCTGATCCATGTTTTGGCGTCATAGTTGGCCTGAAAGCCAGAAACCCCTCAATGAACAAGGAGATCGAAATGCATCGACACGAAGACGAAGACAACAGCTTAACCAGACTCCCCGAGTTGGCTCAACCCCTCCTGCAATTTGATCTTGCCGCAGAGATAGAGCATCTGCAGCGAGAGGATTCTTGGCAACGATGTACAGGTCGGAGTTCGAGAACACTTGTGAAGCAGCCGGATTTCCGCATCGTCTTGGTCGCCATGAAGACGGCCACAGAGATGAAAGACCACCGGGCAGATGGAAGGATCTCAATCCACACAATCGTTGGGCACTTGCGGCTCAAGTTGCCGGACCAGATAATAGAGGTTCCTGCTGGCCACCTGTTAGCGCTTGATCGCGGCATTACGCACGATGTTGAGGCAGTAGAGGAGAGTGTTTTCCTTCTCACAATCTGTTGGCCCAAGGACGCCGCCTGATCTACTTCGAGCAACTGACAGAAGACAGGTGCAATTCAGCCGCATGCGGACCGCTGATTGGTCGACCAACACCATGCGACGCCCTCAAGGGGTCGGTAGGGGGCGAACCTGCCCCGTTCAACCGCATCAGACGTTGTAGACGCACAAGAAGGAGAAGTTTGTGGACTATACATTTCTTGCCAACCTGCTGCAGGAATTCGCACTACCAGAAAATGGGGTCTTGAGCCGCGTTCTGCACAAGGACGACAAGGTGAACGTCACACTGTTTGGCTTTTCGGCAGGCCAGGAGCTCTCCGCACATTCAGCTCCAACCCCGGCCATTCTCTATTTTCTGGAGGGAGAAGCGGAGGTCCAATTGGGAGAGGACAAGGTCAACACGCAGCCAGGGTCCTTCATCTACATGCCCCCGATGCTGCCTCATGGCATCTCCGCGAAGACTGCGCTTCGCATGCTGCTTGTTCAGATGAAGGATCAATCGAACTAACCATGAAGGACGTTAGTCAGCGACCGATGGCGCTAAGCTCCAGATGGTCAGCCAGTCGGACATTGGAGGCATGCCCGTGGAAGTCTCTATTGATGAAAAATTGCAACCTCGTTCTTTGACCGGCTCAGTTCAACAGATGCTCTGTTTGCATCAACTGACACCGAACTTCCGGGTAGCCCGATTCCGCTGCCGAGTCCAGAATCGCCCTGAATTGCGCCGCTTTTCGGCCAAGAGGCAGGTCAGGTTTTACGGAAACCGCCCAAGAGCAGTAAAATTAGGCCGATTTAGAGCCGAAACAGAAGATTCCAGGTAAGAACTCGAGATCTGAAAATCCTGGTAGGAATTGAAGGAGACATATCATGGTCCACACATCTGCCGACGCTACAAGCCTTTCTCCGTGGTGGAGACACTCAGTCATCCTTGTAATGATCGCCGGCTTCTCGGTTCTATCCCTTGTCACGGTCCTGACCTACACGAACGCTCCACCGATTCCCGAGCAGGCCGTGGATGGAACGGGCGCTGTGGTGTTTACCGGGGCCGACATCCACATGGGCCAGGAGGTGTTCCTCAAATACGGCCTCATGGAGCACGGGACCCTGTGGGGCCATGGGGCTTACTTAGGCCCTGATTACAGCGCGGAGTACTTGCACCGGCTCAGCGAGATCACCCGGGACACGATTGCAACCGAGAAGTACGGCAAGCTCTTTGCGCAGCTTTCCCCGGACCAGCAGAGCGTCGTATCCGCGCGGACGATATTGGATCTCAAGGGAAACCGGTACGATCCGGCTTCTCGAACTCTCCGGCTCTCATCGGGCGAGGTAGCTGCCTACCGCACAGAGCTTGGCGAATGGAGCGACTACTTCACCAGGAAGGATGCCGCTCCCGGCCTGCCGGCCAACTATATTCACGACCCCGGAGAGCTGAAAGACCTGACCGCCTACTTCGCCTGGGCGGCCTGGGCAACAACAGCGGATCGCCCTGGGAAAGATTACTCCTACACTAACAACTGGCCCTATGAGCCCATGGCGGGAAACCTTCCTTCCACCGAGGCATATGTCTGGAGCGCCATGAGTCTCATCACTCTCCTGTCAGGGCTGGGCTTGATCCTCTTCGTCGTTGGCAAATTCGATTACCTGGGCTGGAAGAGCGATGGCACTGGCGCCCATTTTATGCACTATGATTCCCCTGCTCTGAAGCTCACGCCCAGCCAGTGGGCCACAGGGTGGTTCTTCGCGGTCGTGGCTCTCCTGTTCCTGGCGCAATCATCCCTGGGCGGCCTGCTCGCTCACTATCGGGTGGAGACAGGAGCCTTTTACGGGTTCGACATCGCCCGCTGGCTGCCCTACACTCTGGCGCGCACCTGGCACCTTCAACTAGCCATCTTCTGGATTGCAACGTCCTGGGTAGGCGGCGGCCTTTTCCTGGCGGCGTGGGTCGGTGGCGAAGAGCCCAAACATCAGAAGGCCGGCGCCTACGCACTCCTCGGGGCTCTGGCGTTAGTCGTCTTCGGCAGCCTGGCTGGCGAGTACCTTGGCATCAACGATAAGCTGGGGAAGCTCTGGTTCTGGTTCGGTCACCAGGGTTCCGAGTATCTGGACCTGGGGCGGTTCTGGCAGATTCTGCTGGCAGTTGGCCTTGTCTTCTGGCTGTTTCTGATGTTTCGAGCTCTCCGGCCCACCTTCAAAAACCCTGAAAAACGCGAACTGTCTTCGCTCTTTTTGTATACGGCCGTGGCTATCCCTGTCTTTTACCTGCCCGCCCTTTTCTATGGCCCTCAAACCAACTTTGCCGTCATCGACAACTGGCGCTTCTGGATCATCCATCTTTGGGTGGAGGGATTCTTTGAACTCTTTGCGACGGTGCTGGTGGCCATCATGTTCCACCAGATGGGCGTGGTCAGCACCAGGGCCGCCACGCGCCTGATCTACCTGGATGCCATCCTGTATCTCAGCGGCGGGATCATCGGCACAGGCCACCATTGGTACTTCACAGGCCAGGGAACGCTCAACATGGGCCTGGCATCATGCTTCTCCGCTCTGGAAGTTGTGCCTCTCACGCTTCTGACGCTGGACGCATGGGATTTCATCAAGCTGAGAAAGGCAAAATGCTCCGAGTGCGGCCAGGACATGGCCTGGAGCCAGAAGTGGGCCATCTATTTCCTCATGGCCGTGGGTGTTTGGAACTTCGTCGGCGCAGGGGTCTTCGGTTTCCTGATCAACCTGCCGATCGTCTCCTACTTCGAGGTGGGCACGTCGCTCACCGCCAATCACGCGCACGCCGCAATGTTCGGTGTCTTTGGGATGTTGGCCTTGGCAGTGATGGTCTTCTGCCTGAGGGCCATGCAATCCGACGCTACATGGAAGGAGACGGAAAAGTTCGTCCGGTTTGGCTTCTGGGGCCTGAATGTGGGTCTCGCGCTCATGATCACCCTAGATCTGTTCCCCGGAGGAGTAATTCAGCTCTGGGATTCCGTCGCCAACGGGTATTGGCACGCGCGCCGCCTGACATTCATAATGGGCGGCACCTACCACAAGCTGGAATGGCTGCGCATGGTGGGGGATATGGTCTTCCTCTTCGCCGGCGCCCTGCCCGTCACGCTGGGCGCGTTGCGCAGTATATGGAAAAGAGATCTCTCTGCCTGAACAAGGCATCTTGAGCAATGTCCTGCAAAAGGACGAGTATGTGAATATCACAGCCTTTGGATTTGCGGCAGGGCAGGAATTGTCCGCGCAGCACTTTTTCACACCCCATTATGTGCAGATGAGTACGTACTCGGAGGAGAATATGCAATGATTCAACTCAAGCGTGTTTACGACCCTCCAGACAGCGCCGACGGCGCCCGTTTCCTTGTCGAACGTTTATGGCCCCGAGGAGTAAAGAAGTCTTCACTCGCGATCGACGCTTGGTTGAAAGATGCATCCCCTAGTGTAAATCTGCGGAAATGGTTTCATCACGATCCTGCCCTGTGGAATGAGTTTCGCCGGCGTTACTTCATCGAACTCAAAGAAAGCCCTGCTTCGTGGCTTCCCATACTGAAAGCAGCACGTCGCGGCGATGTCACGCTGATCTATAGCAGCCATGATTCTGAGCACAACAATGCCGTTGCGTTGAAGGAGTTCCTGATCCAAAGTCTCGGCACAGAGAATGATGTCTAATCCTGTATGGAGAATTGCATGATGGAATCTCGCTGTCACTAGATTTGAAAGGATATGCTTCGTTCCGACTCCCGCGCGATTGCTCGCCGTCGTCCGCCCAGCAACTCCTGCGCGCTGATACTCCCACATACTCGCCCGCTCTCGCGATCCACCACCGGCATACTCATCACCCCGGTAGTCGCCATCTCCTCCGCCACGGCACGGCAGGTTTCATCCGTATAAGCAAGGACCTCGGGCAATACCTCAAGTGGGTCACTCTTCTCCCGGGCTTCGGCTGAAGCGGAAAACTCCGTCATCACCTCCGCCACACTGACCATCTCTAGCGGATCTACCCCATACTCGCGCGACAGGTGGTACCCGCGACGACTGAGCTTCTCTGTCAGAATTGACCGCGGCATCACCAAGGAGGTCACCATGTAGGATGCCGTACACGCAAGTGTCAGCGGCAGCAGCGCCGGAAGAGCGTGGGTAAGTTCAACAGAGAAAAGAATCGCTGTCAGAGGCACGCCCAGCGCGCCCGAGAGCATTGCTCCCATCCCCATCAACGCCCAAAGCGCCTGCGTCTCACCGGGCATATGCGCCAGCTGGGCGACCGATTCTCCGATTGCCGCGCCAATCATCAACAAGGGCGCCAACACACCGCCGGACGTTCCTGAACTCAGTGAAAACGCCCACATCAGCGATTTGGCAATCAGCAATCCAAGCAGCAGAGCTACTGGAGCATTGCCACGAAGCACCTCCGCGATATTGTCGTATCCAACGCCCAAACCGCGCGGAAAGAAGAAGCCGCCCGCACCGATGCCGATGCCGCCTATCGCCGGCCACCACATCCAGTGCAATTTCAAGCGACCGCAAAAGTGCTCGAATCCATCCTCAAAGCCGTACATCAAGCGACTCAGCCCAGCCGAAGCAAAACCGACAAGCATTCCCAGTGGAGCCGCCACAAGCATTGCCATCTTCAAGGGAAGGTCTGAGTGTAGTTCAACAGGGAAGAGCGGTCCTGCACCGAGCCAACTGATGCGCAACACACCTGCTATTACACTGGCCGCTGCAACCGGGACCAGTGAACGCGGCCGCCACTCGAAGAGCAGCAACTCGACTGCCAGCAGGATCGCAGCCATTGGCGCCGCAAAGGTTGCCGACATACCGGCAGCCGCGCCTGCCACTAGCAGCGTCGTCCGTTCGGCATCCGTCAGCTTGAGCCACTGCGCGACCAGTGAGCCGAACGCCCCACCTGTCATAATGATTGGACCTTCAGCACCAAACGGACCACCCGAGCCAATGGCAATAGCTGCAGAAAGCGGCTTGAGTACGGCAACCTTGGGGTCAACCCGCGCGCCGCGCAGCAGGATCGCCTCAATCGCCTCTGGAATTCCGTGCCCGCGGATCTTGTCCGATCCAAAGTGCGCTATGATCCCTACTAGCAATCCACCAACCACAGGAACAAGCGGCATGATCCATGGCGACAGAGGCGACCCGGCAGGTCCTACCATCGCCAAGCTCAGCCTATGGTAGTAGAAGGCGTTGGTTGCGAACGCAATGGCCCGCAGCAAGAGCACAGCCAGTGCCGCTGAACCTGCACCGATCAACAGCGCCACGCCTGTCAACAGCCATACTCGGCGATCGACGGTGAAGTCGCGCAATGCGGATGGTCGTGACCTCATTGTGGCTCCATCTGAGCCGCCTCGTGTGAATACCTGCTAATGTTCTTCAACGTCTTTGCCAGTCGTGGCCCCAACTCGTTCAACTCACGCGCATGATCGCCTGCGAGCCGGCCAAGTATCCGTTTGCCTTTACGCGTAAGCCGTAAGATCGCCCGGCGTTTGTCGGCTGCGTCCACGGTGCGCGCCAGCAGGCCTTCGCGCTCGGAGCGATCGACAAGCTCAACCGCGCTGTTGTGCTTCAGGCCCAGTCGCTCGGCCACATACGCAATCGTCACGGCCGTACCCTCAAGAACCCCGGCCACCTGCAAGAGAAGTTGGTGTTGCTGTGGATGCAGTCCAGCTTCCAGAGCCGCGCGCTCACTGAAGTGCAAAAAACAGCGCAGTTCAAAGCGAAATTCCGCCAAGGTTCTCAGCAGCGGGTCAGGACCGGCAGGCACATCTCGAATTTCCATATATACATCGTGACACGATATTTATTGCAGCGCAAGTTCCGCGACCCATCACTTTCGTTTACTCTTGTGACAGGTGAACCTATGCGGAGAGGAATGCAGCCGCATTGCCCTGCGCTCGTCCTGACACTGGAGCGTCTCTAATGACCGCTGAGTTGATTCATCGTTTACACTTTGCCTTCACCATCACGTTCCACTATCTTTTTCCTCAGCTCACCATGGGCCTGGCGCTTCTGATCGTGGTGCTCAAATCGGTCGCGCTCAAAACCGGCGGCGAGCAGTGGGACCGGGCTGCGCGCTTCTGGGGACGCATCTTCGCCATCAACTTCGTCTTTGGCGTCGTAACCGGCATTCCCATGGAGTTCGAGTTCGGCACCAACTGGGCGCGGTTTTCGCGGATCTCGGGCGGCGTCATCGGCCAGCCCTTGGCTATGGAAGGCGTCTTCAGCTTCTTTCTTGAGTCGGCATTCCTGGGCCTCTTTCTCTACGGTGAAAAGCGGATATCCAGGCTCATGCATTGGTTCTCGGCCGTCATGGTCTTTGTCGGCTCGTGGATCTCCGGCTTCTTCATCATCGTCACCGACGCCTGGATGCAGCATCCGGTGGCCTATGACCGCTTGCCCAACGGGCAGTTTGAAGTGCTCAGCTTTTGGCAATTGCTCCTCAACCCCTGGGGCCTGCTCCAATATGCGCACAATATGATCGGCGCGGTAATCACCGGCTCATTCGTCATGGCCGCCGTGGGGGCTTTTTACCTTTTGGAAGGGCGGCGCGAGAACTATGCCCGCATCTTTCTCAAAGTCGGCGTCATCGCCGGCGTTGTCGCCTCGATCCTGATCATCTTTCCCACCGGCGACCTGCATGGCAAATATGTGGCGCGCCACCAGCCGGCCGCCATGGCCGGAATGGAGGGCCTCTTCAAGACCGAGTCCGGCGCGGGTATGGTGCTCATCGGCCAGCCCAACGAGGAGACCGGGCAGATCGACAACCCCATCGTCGTCAACGACGCGCTCAGCTTTCTCATTTATGGAACAACCAAGGCCGAAGTGACGGGCCTGGACCGGATTCCGCGCGACCAGTGGCCCACCGCCCTGCCGCTGCTCTTCTACGCCTACCACATCATGGCCGGCCTCGGAACCTGGTTTGCACTGCTGATGATCGTCTCCGCATTTTTGCTCTGGCGCAAGCGGCTCTACACGGCGCGCTGGGCCCTGTGGGCGCTGCTGCTCAGCTTTCCGCTGCCTTACATCGCCAACACTGCCGGCTGGATGACCGCCGAACTGGGCCGCCAGCCCTGGCTCATCTATGGCCTGATGCGCACCAGCGAGGGCTACTCGAATACCGTCTCCGCCAGCAATGGACTGTTTACGCTGCTGGGATTCATGGGGCTTTACGCGCTGCTGGGTCTCCTGTTCACCGTGCTGATCTATCGCGAAATCAGCAACGGCCCTGAACCGAAAACCGCTGCCGAAGCCGTTCACGCCGGCTGACACAGAGCGGCATTCGCTCGGAATGAAAGAGGAAGTAGTTGTCGGGTTCCATGAGGCATCAGGAAATGAGAGATAACAGTCGTGGAATGCCGGAGTTAGTCAGGGCCTACGAGCGCGAAGGGAATTATTTCGCGGCAATCCGCATCGATATCTCTGGAGAACCTGCCACCTTTGAATTCGGCGTCGAACCGGTGGGCTTCAAAGCGCTTTCAAAGATTTTCCAATCTCGCCCACTGGCCGAAATGCCAGGCGTCCCGTATCGATATTTCTTTCAGGGCAGTTTTGGCAGAAAATAGGCTTCGAGCCAGTCACATTTGGGTTCTGAGCGAGAATCTGTAAAAGTGCGCGTTTTACGCGGGTTTTTGAATTTCGGGCCTTCGAGGGAGATCGGCTGTTTTGGCTACTGAGATCGGTAGGTGGTGAGCGTCCCGGCGGGGCGCGGAAGCTAACGGGTTGTTGTGGGCCGCCGTTGTTCCCTAGACATGGTTGGCACCGTAGATTCCACGGAACTTTCTCATTCTATGATGGTTGATGATCTGCCCTGGTCCAGGAAAGCCGCCTTCCAGGGGGATAGTCTCAGACTTTCCCGGCGATCTGTTGGGTGACCGGAACGCGCTTCCATTCGAACCTGCCCGGCAATTCAACCCTTCGACCGAACGCCACTCGCAACTCCAGTTCTGCCTTCCAACTGAGCCAGGAATCTCTAGGAATCGCCTGTAGGCACGGCCCTCAGAGCAATTCAGCCGCATTCAACTGAACGCGCTGCCTGAATCCCCGTCTCTTGAAAACCCAGCAAAATCAGGGGGTCTACCAGATTCTCGCGCAGAGCCCACATTTGGGGTTCGTATCGAAGCTGGGCGATCGGCAGGAACATTCGAGTTCGATGGTCCAACATCGCTCGTGGCGAATTTACTTTGGTTCTTCGACTTCAGGAACGAGGAAAGGGCCTCTGCCTTGAGACTCCTTGCACACCTGAAGCGCCTTGAATGATTTTGCGTGTACCAGGTCCCGATTCTGAGGCCTGGGACACGATGCAGCGAACCGAGAAGTTGTTCACTGTCCACTGTCCGATCCTGCATGGGCCAGCTACTCGCCCAAAGCCGGCGCAGACGATTCCTTTGCGCACCGCAGCGCGTGTTGCATGATCCGTTCCGTAGCATCCTCCCCAATCAGCGCGTTTACGAATAGGCAGAGTGGGTAGCTGCCTTAATACAGTAGACTCAAGATGTTGTGGTTTTCGAGTCAAAACCCAGTTTGCAGCCTGATTATCCAGCCACTTGGCAGCAGTTTCGCGCTTGGTTTCCCGACGAGAAGTCGTGCATTGCCTATCTGGAGCACCTGCGTTGGCCGGCTGGCTTTCGCTGTCCAGGATGCGCTGGCGAGAAGGGCTGGCGGCTCGACGAAGGCTATTGGGCTTGTTCTGTGTGTGCGCGAAAGGTCCCTGTGCCATTTAGAACTGCTGTTGCAGGAGTGCCAAGATTGACAAGTTCAATATAGTATACAAGTCATTGCTTTTGACCCTGTTACCGAAACCTGGACGGATAGCTCCAAAGACTGGGGCGCGGCGGCCCGATGTCTTCAGGACCGGGCCTATCGCTCACTCGGAGAAAGAACGGTGCGAATGTTGAATCGAATGGGGTACACACTTTGCGGCTGGATGATCGCAACCGGAATGTTGTATGGCCTTAGCTCAGCAACGGCCACGGGTTCCCAACCGCGCGAGCTTCAAATGCCGGAGTTGATTGAGCAGTTTACTGCCGACTCCATGGCCCTGAACAGCACTTATTCCGTCGCCATCTCTCCTGTGAAGATGGAGCGCCTGGAGAAGTTCTACGCCAAGAAGCAGGCGATGCTGGCGGCGATGGACTTCGATGCACTCTCCCAGGAAGACAAGGTCGATTACCTTCTGCTGAGGAACCGCCTGGCCGCCGACCTGCATCAGCTTGCCATACAAAAGAAACAAGTTGAAGAGATGCAGCCGTTGCTTCCCTTTGCCAAGACGATTGAAGATCTGATGGAGACCAAGCGTCTGATGCAGCGGCCGGATGCGGAGAAGACCGCAGCGGCGCTGACCGAGATGGTGAAGCAGATTGCCACGGCTCGCGCGCAACTGGATCCAAAGCCGCACGGCGCAGCATCGGACGATACCAGTCAAAAGCCAAAAATCGATCCCGTGACGGCTAACCGCGCCGTCCTCACCACAACGGAACTCACTTCCAACCTGAAGGACTGGTTTCAGCAGTACGATGGCTACGATCCTGTATTCACGTGGTGGGTGGATCAGCCCTACAAGGACGCCAACAAGGCACTGAGCAGCTACATCGACTTCCTCAAAGAGAAGCTGATAGGCATACCGCCCGATGATAAGACCACGATCATTGGGGATCCCGTTGGCCGCAAAGCACTGACAGACGAACTCGCCGACAATATGATTCCGTATACGCCCGAGGAACTGATCGCAATCGCCCAGACCGAGTACGACTGGTGCATGCGCGAAATGCTGAAATCGTCGCGCGAGATGGGCTTCGGCGACGACTGGCACGCTGCCGTCGAGAAGGTGAAACAGATGCATGTGCCGCCGGGCGAGCAGCCGGAACTGATCCGCAAGCTGGTCATCGAAGGCAGCGATTTCGCTAAAAACAGTCAACTCGTGACCGTGCCCCCGCTGGCCGATGAGACGTGGCGCATGGTAATGATGACGCCCGAGCGGCAACTTGTGAACCCCTTCTTCACGGGAGGCAGCGAGATCAGCGTTTCCTATCCGACCGACACCATGACCTTTGAACAGCGGGAGATGAGCATGCGTGGAAATAACATACCGTTTGCGCACGCGACCGCCTTTCACGAGATGATTCCCGGCCACTTCCTGCAGTTCTACATGTCGGCGCGATACCGTCCCTATCGGTGTGCGTTTTCGACGCCGTTCTGGAGCGAGGGCAACGCACTCTGGTGGGAGATGCTCTTCTGGGACAAGGGCTTCGATAAGACGCCCGAGGAGCGTGTGGGTGCGCTGGTGTGGCGTATGCACCGCTCCGCCCGCATTATCTTCACCATGAACTTCCACCTGGGACGGTGGACGCCCCAGCAGTGCGTGCAATCTCTGATCGATAATGTTGGCTTTGAGCCGGACAATGCGACGGCCGAAGTGCGGCGATCGTTCGACGGCTCTGTGAGGCCGCTCTATCAGAGCGCTTACCTGCTTGGGGCACTGCAGTTTCGCGCCTTGCACACCGAGCTTGTGGACTCGAAGAAGATGACTGACCGTGAGTTCCACGATGCGATCTTGCACGAGAACGAAATGCCGATCGAGATGCTCCGCGCCGACTTGGAGAACCAACATCTCACGCGTGATTTCAAGACCAACTGGAAATTCTACGGCGAGCACCCGACGCATCCCTGACGCTTGTCAACGAAACAGAGAGCAGGGAGAGATCCTGGTTCTGCATCCGGCTACGATAGATCGGGTCCAGCTCTACCGCATTCCATAGCTCGAAAATCCCGATGTCTTCGCGGTTTCTCAATTGCCGGCTTAATCTGTCGCATGTGCGCGATATGAAATCCTGCCGGCCGGTCTGGTGTCCATCCATGATTGTCCGGAGTGTTCGGCGACTACTGCTTTACCGGCACCGCCAGCTTCGCCTTGATCAAAAACAGCACTTTGCCACTTTGCTCTGTTTCCTGGTTTCCGGGTTTGTTCCGGCGCTTACACCGATTCTCGCCCAGCAACCCCGTTCCCCGTTCAACGATCCTTCGCTGCCGATGAAAAAGCGGATCGACAACCTGCTTTCGCTGATGACCGTTGACGAGAAAGTCAGCTGCCTGAGCACCAATACCGGTGTGCCTTCTCCGACGTCCCCGTTCATGATCTGAACACCACACCCGAAGAAGCATTTCGCCATTGGCGCCATGTCTTCGGCCTATCGTAGACCGGCTCCAATCCCCTGTCTCAGCATGACCACCCCCACAACTTTGCACACTCTCGACGCCTTCCAGCGGGCTTGCTCGCGTCAGTAAGTTGCGAGCGATACGCGCAACAGCTGCGGCGCCGAAGTGAAGGGGAGCCCGTAGTCGGTTTGATCGCCATTCAGAATGCGCCGGAACTTGAAAGCGCCGTTTTCATACGTGCCCTCTTCCACGCGCAGGAATTGCCGGTGCACCCGCTTGCCATCGAACTCGGCGGAGGGAGTTTGTCCGGTTCCCAGGACGATATTCCCGGCTTTGCGCTGCTCGTCGGTACCGGCAGGGCGGAAGTCGACGCTGCAATTGAACCCGGTGACCAGAAACTGATTGTCGCCAAGCTGCGCGACCAGAGCGCGGCCGAGAGGCTCGCGATTTTGATTGGCATTTGCCATGCGCCTGCGGCCACCGCCATAGGTGACCACCGCGTCCCAGTAGCCAAAGTGAAGGGTCTGGGTGGATGCGTCGTCCAGTTCCGCCGTGGCCTGGAGCTTCCCCTCGAAATTCAGCTTGGCGATATCGCGCATCATGGGAGCGATCAGGCCGTAGTTCTGCGCGGTCGGATCAAGGAACGTATTCTTCGCATCCGGCTCGCCGGGCACGGTGGGACGATTGCGCGTGTAATCCAGCCCGAACGGCGAGTAGCCGATGGCCTGAAGGCCGAGAGCGGAGAAGAAGAACCGCGCGGAGCGGGCGGCGCCGCTGGTTTCGGGAACGAACAATGCATTGTCCCGGCGATGGTAGAGATCGAGCGTCTTAAGATACTGTGCGGTGCCGGGCAGATAGATATCGGGCGCGAGAACATCGATGGCGGGCGCCTCGGCCTTCCAGATGGGAATCACGTTGTCGGTGGGGCCTCCGCTCTCGTAGTTGACCGGCACCTCCGGCGTGAGCGGATCGTGCAATGCATCATTGACATACAGAGGCAACGGGTAGGCGGCCTTTCCGGCGGCGGCAACCTCTCCCACATATTTGGCGATCGCCCAAGCATGAAAGTAGACCTCGGCTTCGGGACCGAAGACCGTCTCCCAATTGGCATCGGGCGTGGCCGGGGTCTTGCCCATGGCCTTCAGAATTTCAGGCGGAACCGGACCGTCAAAGAGCTTGTTCGCCTCAGGACAGTAATCGCGGACGGATCCGTATGTGCCGGTTTCGTTCTCCACCTGCACTATCAGGACGGTTCTCTCCGAATCGGCCTCCTTGAGATGGCGCATCAAGGCGCCGAAGGCGCGCTTGTCGGCTTCCATGGACGCGGTGGCGAACGGGGAGGGCGAGTCAATATACTCTCCATTCTTGTTCGTCACGTGGGAGTAGCGCTGGGGATCGAGCTTCATCCATTCGGGCATGTAGTGCTGGCTGCCGTTCTTCCAGGTGCCGAACCAAAGCAGAACCAGATGGACGCGGTGGGCGCGGGCCTGGGCCAGAACGGTGTCCACCGCCGAGTAGTCGAACTGCCCCTGCTTGGGCTCGAACTGCTCCCAGTAGATCGGCGTTTCGAGGGTGTTGGCATGTAGGTATTCGATGGCGGGCCACACCTCGGGCAGCGTGGCCGGCCAGTTACTGGAGTTGTTTGACTGCGCACCCAACATCAGGTAAGGCGCACCATCCACGAGCAGGGCGTAACGCCCATCCTTCTGAACCAGGCTTGGAATCGGGTGCGCCGTCATCGGCGCGGGCGCCGCGAACCCGGTCGTCGATGCCGCCAAAACGGCCGCTATCATAAAGGCTTTCATCCTGACTAATCCTCATTTTTCCGGCGATCCGCATGTGGGCTGGCCCAGCGGCTTGCGTACTGGACGGCTTGCGATGCATTCCTGCCGAAACTCTCCGAAGCGCACAGCATTCGTGACTTCGTAAGGTGTTGAGCGGCAGGCCGTTACGACTCCTCCGCGATTGACACTTCAGTTTACATCCCGATGTAGCCTAGAAAGCTGGTAATCTTTGCAAAAGTGAACGCATTTTCCTCCACCGCAAGCTCGCTGTGCAAGCGCTCTGCGAAGTACTCATTCTAGGTCGCAAAGGTCTTCCTGGGATTCTGGCTTATGATGCGCTTCGCTATCCGCCCACGGCCGCCGATAAGGCTGGCCTTTTCTGTCCCGTGGCCTAAGCCAGCTTCGCTGTGCCACTGCCTGCATCGCACACACGATTGTTCGCGAAATCATCATCTGGCCTGGTCTGGATCTGCTCATCAAGTCATACGCCGCTCGCCGGATCAAAGGCGGCATTCGCTATGAATACGTTCCGCCACAGGTACCTTCTGCTCATGGCTTGCAATGGCCGGGGTCTCAATCAAGGAGATTCAAGTCCTGGCCGGCCACAAGACGATCAGCATGTCGGCCCGCTATAGTCATCTTTCCCCAGAGGTCACAGCATCCGCGTCAGAGCGTCTCGTGCAGCCAACAAGCACTGTCTGACGCAACATGCACCAAAACAGGCACCAGATTGCGCAGCACATTCCGCACGAGTGTCAGTCTGCATCTGCCCCAAGTGATCGAATAGGCTATTCCTCGCCGTCGTCATAGAAACTCGACGTACGGTTGTTACGGCAATATTTTCTACTGCACAAGTCTGCATTTTGGTGGGACAGAGTAGCCGCTTCGGCCAGCGATCTTTCATAATAAGGGCATGGCCGATACGTGGTTCACATCCGATTTTCACTTCGGGCACTTCAACATCATTTGGGAACCTATATCTTTTACTACCTTGCGTCCGCAGTACCGCCCCGGCCATACACAAGGGTGAAGAGGTACTTAGGTAACGTGGACATACGGCTCGAAACATCTCATATATCACCGTATGGTGATAGAATAGGTGATATGGAGGTTTATATGAGAGCAACTGTAGCGCTCGACGACGAATTGGTACGCAAGGCCCAGGAGTTTACGGGCGTGACGGAGAGAACGGCGTTGCTCCGGGAAGCTTTGAAGGCATTGATTCACCTTGAGGCTTCGCGCCGGCTTGCGGCGGTTGGGGGCACGGAACCGGATTTAGAGGACATCAAGCGCGTGAGGGCTGACAATCTATGATCCTGGCCGACACATCAATCTGGGTTGACCACCTTCGGAACCGCAACTCGGAGATTGAGAAGTGCCTTAGCAGGGGACAGATTGTGATGCACCCTTTTATCGTTGCGGAGATTTCTCTTGGTTCACTGCACAACCGGCAAAAGACGCTTGACTATATGGAAGCGTTACTCGAAGTGAGAGTGGCCGCGCTCAACGAAGTGCGGCACATGATTGAGGCTCACGCTCTCTACTCGAAGGGCATTGGCCTCACAGACGCGCACCTGATCGCGTCCTGTCTGATAACGCCAGGGACGCAGTTGTGGACCCGCGACGGCGCTATGAAAAGGGTAGCTGCGGCTTTGGGAATCCTCGTCAATCTGCCCTAATGCTGGCTTACCCAAATCACCCAAAGCCATAAAACCGGACGTAAAACCAGGGATGTCTCCAGATCCCTGCTTTGAGCCGAAGGATCAGGGCTGCTGAGGCAACTGCAATACATTCCAACCACCGCCAAGAGCTTTGACCAGAAGGACACTGTTCTCGAAACGCCGGCGCGTGATTTCGATATCGTTGCGCTCGTCCTGCAGCAGAGCCGTCTGCCAGGTAATGACCTGCAAGTAGGTATCGACCCCGCCCTTGTAACGCGTATCGAAGAGTTCGAGCGACTGCTGCGCCGAGGCGGTGGCGGCACGCTGTTGGTCGGCCTCAATTTCCAGGTTATGCAATGCATTCAGGTTGTTCTCAACCTGCTGGAACGCGGAGAGCGTGGTCTGGCGGTAATCGGCAATGGTCGCGTCGTACTGTGCGAGGGCGATGTCGGTGGTGGCGCGGCGGCGGCCGTGGTCAAAGAGCGTCTCCGACAGCGTGGGTCCAACGGCAAAGAAACGGCTCGGCCACGAAAACCAGTTCAGCATCGAAGTGCCGGTAAGGCCCACTGCAGCCGAAAGCGACAGCGTGGGATAGTAAGCCGTGTGGGCGATGCCGATCTGTTCATTGGCCACGGCCATCTGGCGCTCTCGCGAGGCAATGTCCGGACGGCGCTCCAACAACTGCGACGGCACCATACCCGGGATCGCGGGGATTGTGGGCGCGGCGACGGTGATGGGGTTGGAAGGCAAAGTAAGTGCCGCCGGCGGTTTGCCTATCAACACGGCGATGGCGTGCTCACAGGCGGCGCGCTGAATGTTGACCTTGGTCGCCTGGACCTGCGCTTCCTGCAATTGGGTGCGCGCCTCGGCCACATCGGACAGCGGAGCAGCTCCGCCCTCGTGGCGGTCCTCAGTCAATTGCAAGGCTCTCTGGTAGGCTTTGATCGTCTCATCGAGCAACCTGAGTTCGGCATCGGCTGAGCGCAGATTGAAGTAGTCGACCGCCAGTTCAGCATGCAGAGAGAGCCGTGAGTTCTCAAGGTCGGCGGCGGAGGCCTGGTCCTGTTCGCGAGCCAGAGCGATGGTGCGACGTACGCGTCCACGCTGATAGGGGGACCTCAATGACTTCAAAGCCGGTGGCACCCCCAAGAGAAGCGTTACCGTTCTACACGTTCCCCCGGCTGTCTCGCCGGAAACCGCAGTCAGAGTCGCAATTGCACAGGAGTTGAGAGCCAATGCCGAAGCCGAAGCCTAAGAAACCGGGACGCCCAAAGCTGCCAAAGGGAGACGCAACGGCTCAACCGAGGCGTTTTCGATAAAGAGGCAAGAAGGAAGCCGTTGGCGTTTGCGGCGGATGCGGTAAATTCGACTGCAGCCTGCATATTTTGACGATTTCTCCTGCCGTTATTCAGCGATGAAATCTGGAGAATGTTGCATGGCCTGCACCTGTCTGTCTCACGCAACGAAGGACATGGAGAAGAATCCCGGCATCGGTCGAAGGATTATATCGACGTCAATGCTCAGTGGCTTGCAGCATTGCTACGATCTGGCTGACTGGGCCTGCGATTCGTTTCATGCCCAGATGGAATTCTGGCAAGCGGTAACTCCTATCTTTTCGTTACGACGGTGACCTCCACTGACATCCCCGGCAAGAGAGGCTCATTCTGCCCGCCACGCTCGATTTGGATGCGTACCGGGATTCTCTGTACGATTCTTACATAGTTTCCAGTCGCGTTCTCGGGCGGCAGGACGCTATAACGCGATCCCGTGGCCCCGCCGATGCTTGCAACCGAGCCGGAATACGTCCGGTTGTACGCATCGACGTGAATGCGAGCCTCCTGGCCGATGTGCATATGGCGAAGCTGGGTCTCTTTGAAGTTTGCCGTCACCCACAGGTCGTCGAGCGGAGCGATATTGAGCAGGAGTTGGCCGGGCTGAACTCTCTGACCCACTTCGATGGATCTTCTTCCCACCAGTCCGCCAACAGGCGCAACGATGCTGGTATAGCCAAGGTTCTGCGTAGCGTCGAGCAAAGACGCTTGCGACCGCTTGAGATCGCCGTGGGCTGCCTGAACCCGCTCTCGTGCAGTTGCGATCATTTCGTTCACGGGCTCGGCGGCCTGCAATGCGGCTCGCCTTTCCTGACGCCGCTCCTGCGCGGCCTTTACCGATTGCTCGGCGGCCTCATGTGCGGCTTGCGCGCTTTCCAACTGATGGAGAGACGCACTCGCTTCGGTTGCTCTTTGCTCGTATTCGGAACGCGAAATCTCATGCTGCGCGACCAAGGGCTCGTAGCGTTTTCTGTCCTCTTCGGCGCGATGATAATTCGCCTCGATCTGGGCTACGGCCCCGGCAGAGGCTCTTTCCGCGCCAAGCGCAGCGTTCAACTGGGCATCGGCTTCCGCAACTGCTGCTTGCGCTTCTTTCAACCGGCTCAGAACTGTCGCCGTGGTCACTGGAACATTCAGTTCCGCCGACTTCAGGTTGGCCTGTTGACTTCCTACCTCTCCTGTCAAACGCTCGACGACGGGGCTGTAGTCGTTAGGATCCAGCCGTGCCAATTCGGTTCCCGGCGAAACGATGCGAGTGTCGTCGACGGCCGGATTGACCCAAATGACGGTGCCGCCAATGCGCGCATTAATGGGATGAATGTGTCCATCGATTTGTGCATCGTTGGTACTCTCGCGCTGCGACGCGTAAACCCAATAACCGAAGGCACCCGCCAACACGAGCACGGCGGCCGCAACGATAATTGTCACGTTGAATCGCGTTGTTTCGGGGGTGTGTGCTTTCTTTGCCGGTACACTCATGGACGGATCTGCCTATCTGGAAGTTTTTGGGTTTTGACGTACTCTGTCAGGCTGGGCTCCGCGATTCCCAAAGCGCGAATCAGCTCGAGCTTGGCCAGGTTGTGCGCATTGATGCTCGCAATCAGGCTTTCCTCGGAGGCAGCCACGGCCTCCTGAGCTTGTATTACCTCGTAGTTTGTGGCCAGTCCCACCTGAAACCGGTCCTGCGCCTGCTTCAGGCCGCGATGGGAGAGTTCGACGTTTCGTTCGGAGACGCCGACGCTATCGTCGGCCGCGTCCACATCGAGAAACGCATTGCGGACGTCAAACGCCACGCGAGCCTTGAGATCTTCATACTCGGCCCTGCGCCGTTCGAGTGTTGCATCCGCTTCGACAATGTCGGCCTTGATTTGCCCGCCGGTGAGAATGGGGATGCGGAGTGTGGCACCCACATCGTAGTTGCCATTCATGGTTCCCGGATTGATTCCAATCGCGCCCCAACTGGCCGTGGTGCCAACCGTGGGCAGTCTCTCGGATTTCTTGGCTCGAACCAGTTCTGCGGCAGCGCTCTCCCGGACTGCCTCAGCTTTCAAGTCCGAACGGTGGCTCAGCGCAGTCTCAAGAGCCGCCTCGACGGTCAGCGGCGGGCGCGGTGAGTAAACCTGTTCATCGCAGATATAGAACTGCTGTTCCAGTGGAAGCCCAATGATGCGCGTCAAGGCCAGCTTGTCCTTCTCCAGCCTTGCTTTGAGCAACCTCAGCCGCAGAGCTGAGGTTTCGAGAGCCACCCTGGCGCGAATCTCATCGAGTTCTGGAGAGACTTCGCGCCGCACGCGATCCGACATGATTTCATCGAAGGCTTTGGCGGTCTCAAGTTGAGCTTCGGCTGCGTGGACCCGGGCAGCGGAGGACACGACTTGCAGGTAAGCGCTGGCAGCAGACAGCACCACGATCTCGCGCGCATCGCCCATGGAGGCGAGAGTGGCCCCGCGCTGCTGGCTGGCCGCCTGCGCTTGATCGCGCGCGGACCAATTGAACAGCGACTGAGAGAGATGCAACTCGGCTGCCTGATAACCATAGGGGCCTATACGATTGGGAATCCCAAGAAACTGTCCACCCACAACGTTCTCGTCGAACGTCTCGTAGTGCTGCGCGGCGTCGATGCTCAAATGGGGTAGCAGCGGCGCCAGGGCGCGAATGCGCGCCGCGCGCGCCTCGGCATCAGCGTCTCGGCTGTCGACCATACCCAGATTCGATCGGAGCGCCCTTTGCACCGCGTCCTGCAATGACAGGCTCAGAACACCGGGCACAACCGTTTTATCCGGCACGGAGCCCAGAAACGGATTCTGTGATTGTGTGGCGGAACTGCTGGGGCTGGTCGTATTCAATGCCGGATCGAACGGCCGTGGGGTCGTAATCGTGTTGGACAACGGCGAGGTCGATCCTGAGCTTTGGGCAGACGATGAGTAGACGGCAACAGCCAGCAGAACCAGTGGCCCCAGTACTCGAAAAGAAATGATTCGACGACTAGAGAGATACATTGACGAGTGTTCCCCTTCCATCCAGGGCGCCGGGGTCCGGCAGCCCCGCGGCAATGTTGTCTGCAACGCGCAAACTGCGGTGCGGCCTGACTGCCCGCTTCCGCGGCGGCAACAGCGGCAGAAACAGAATCGTCGCCAGTGAAAGAACTGCCATGACCAGGAAGACATCGGCGTATGCAAGCGCCAACGCCTGCTGCTTGATGGCTCCTGCCAACTGCAAGAGTGCCGCCGAAGAACTCAGCCCTGGGACTTCTCCCAGGACTGCGAGGTTTCTTGCGTAGAAGGCTTCTTCCAGACGGGCGGAATGAAGCGTCATGCGACGGTCGATCAAGATTGCTGACAACGCCACGCCGATCGTCATTCCCACCTGACGCGTTCCGAAGTAGAGAGCAAACCCGTTCGAGGCGAAGTGCGACCGCGACCTGCGATAGGCCCATGTGACGACTGCGGGGAAGCCTACGGACACGTAGACGCCGAAAAGAATGAGCGGCAGCCAGAAATAGTAGTCCGCTGTATCGGAAGTCATATAGTGAGCGAACAGCAGCATCGCAGCTGCTTGGATGAGCATTACCAGGGCTAGGCCGAGCCTCCCGCCGAGTCTCAATAGCCATGTCCGGGCTTGCGGCAGGCCGAACAGAATCGCCGCCGTGGCGCCGTTAATCGCCAGCAGGAAGCCTGTTTGCGTAGCGGAGTGTCTACCCAGCACACGGAAAAACTGCGGGAGGACGTACAGTGGACCGCCCAGCAGAGCACCGATGGCCACGCCCACCACAGTGGAACTCAATACTGCGCGGTTAAAACGCAGTTGGTGAAGATCCAGCAGAGGATGGCGGTTGGCGCGCATCATCTGCCACACTGCGAAAAGAGCGAAGCCGAATATGGCAGCGATGGCGGATATGCAAATGAAGGGCGATTCAAACCAACCGTCGACTTCTCCGCGGCTCAGAACGACCTGCAACGAACTCATCCCGGCAATGAGAAGGAAAAAACCGGGAAAGTCGAACCGAATCTTTTCCCTGTCGCCCGCAATGCGTTCCGCTGTATACCGGTGGAAGACCCAGGCGCAAATGGTCATGGCCACCGCGGTGGGGATAAACATCCATTGCCAACCGATCGTATCGGTCATATAGCCGGACACAATCGGTGCGATGACCCGGCCGGGAATGTACATCAGTCCGCAAAAGATCAGCGATGCTCGCAGCCGTTCGCGGGGGTGGCTGTAGTCATGCCTGAAGAAGACGATAGCCCGCACCAGAAACGCTCCGCCCGCGAATCCTTGCACGGCCCTCAGCACCAGCATCAGGGCTAACCAAGGGCTGAGCGCGCAGCCAAGAGAGGTTACCGCATAGGTCAAACAGGATGTTACCAGATAGTTGCGATTGCCGAAGTAACTCGCCAACCGGTGCGACATCGCGATGGAGACGGCAAACGCCGTGGCGTATACCGTGATGAGCCAACTTGCCTCATCCGCTGACGCACTGAGTGTGCCAGTGAGAAAGGGCAGAACCAGGCTCATTCCGGCCCCCGTCCACAACTCCATTCCCATGGCCACGGTGAATGCCAGCAACACGGCGCTCCGTCCGCGCTCTGTCCGCGTGAATCGAACAGCCCGGGGATGCAGGCGGCGCATTCTTCTGGCCAGATCGTGCATAAGGCTTTCCTGGTGGAACGAACCTCGATATACGAAACGATACTGAACTGTTTCGTTATTACTATTTACTACTATACACTACTACTGAGGACGGAAACTGACAGACCGGGCGGCCGCCGGCGGGTGGGGACCACTTGCCGGAGCTGTGAGTCATCGTGGGCATAGCCGCCCGTAATGGAACTTGCGCGCTGGTCGAACGGCATCGAAACGGATTGCGCACATAAGGCTGCCTCACGCACCCAGCTATACGCACCGTTCGTGCTGGGCAGGAGCGGTTATGATAGGCAGGGACAAATGACGATTGCTTCGGAACCAAAAGCCGGAATGAGGACGCAGGGCAGACCGCGCGACGCTGCCGCGCGGGCCAGAATCCTGCACGCCGCACTGGCCTTGTTGGAGGAATGTGGCTTCGCCAACATGACATCGGATGCGATTGCCGAGCGTGCGGGGGCCAGCAAAGCCACGGTATACCGCTGGTGGCCGAATAAGGCAGCGGTGGTGATCGATGCTTTTGTCGAGAGCATCATACCGGAACTGCGCCATCCGGAGAGGGCATCGCTGCCGGATTTCGTGAGGACAAGCCTGCGAGGCTTTGCACAGGCCCTGATGGGACGCAATGGGCGGCTTCTCCGGGCTGTTTTCCACGCCGCGCATGACGATCCTGAAGTGGATGCAGCGTTCCAAACCTACTGGGTCAAACCACGGCGCAAATTATTGCGCGTGGCCCTGGGACAGTTTCGGGCGGAAGGGCAACTCGACGCGGAATCGGACGTCGATCAGATTGTCGACTTAATGTACGGGACGATGCAGTACGTACTCATTGTGAATCACCGCAGACTCTCGCTTGCTTACGCCGACGACTTGGCAAACATACTGCTGAACGGTCTATTGCCCAAGAGAAAATGATTCCTGTGGCTTGCCAGAATAGCAATCTTCGGTCAAATCAAACAGATCAATTGTGTGTCCCCTTTGCTCTGCCTTTTTGTAAGCTCGTTTCATATCGCGCGTACAGGGGCTTCTGTCTGTTCTGGCGGCCCAATTCTTTCGTTCTCGCCGCGCGCTGCCTTGGAAATCCAGAAGCTTACCGCGAGAATCACGGATTCGTACCGATAAACGCCGCAGGGTCCAGGATTGAGGTGGTGACGACCGCGAATAAAGGGCGCACCAACATCATGACCATGAGCTGGCACATGATGATGGAGTTCAATCCTCCCCGGATTGGCTGTATCATCGGCCCCTGGGATTACAGCTTCGAGGCGTTGCAAGCAACCAAGGAATGCGTGATTGCGATTCCCACAGTCGACCTTGCAACCAAGGTGGTTGAGATCGGCAATTGTTCAGGCCAGGACGTCGATAAATTCAATGCCTTCGGCCTGACGCCGTTGCAGGGCAAAAACGTCAAGGCACCGCTCATTGCCGAGTGTCTCGCCAACATCGAATGCAGACTGGTGGATGTCGTCAAGAAGCATGGCATCGTGATTCTCGAAGGAGTCAAAGCCTGGATAGATCCAAAGCGCAAGGAGCGCAGGACAATCCACGCCAATGGAGACGGTGCCTTCGTCGTGGATGGCAGAACCATCGATCTCAAAGAAAGGATGGTCAAGTGGAAAGATTCGCTTTGACCATGCCTGTTCTCGTTCTGAAATGAAGCATGCCTTATTTAGGGCATAACTCGCTTACCGTAGCGCAGTATGGGATGGGGGACCATCTATATCCGGAACCGGTCTTGCGAACATGCCCGAGCCCTGGAAAAGAAATGTGATCGGAAGCCACCAGAATTCCCCGGTCTGCGCTGAACTCGAACTCCCGCAAACGCGTCTTGCCAGCCTCGTTCGGGTTCACGTCGTACTGCACCGTGACCTCAGGATGTTCGAACTGGACTTCCGATGAATGAATGATGTCACCCCAGAAGAGCATCTCGTGGCCTTCATTTTGCACGAGATAAGCC
>Ga0255353_1000324_pt1 | contig 31415 bp, 23 predicted proteins | sample HBST25metaG_FD_189941 | JGI IMG/M metagenome (GOLD analysis project Ga0255353, IMG submission 189941) | Peat soil microbial communities from Stordalen Mire, Sweden - H.B.S.T25 | ecosystem: Environmental > Terrestrial > Soil > Wetlands > Peat | place: Sweden: Norrbotten County, Stordalen Mire...
CTAATACCGTTGCAGGAACTCAGGTTCGACGGGGTTCTCAAACAGCGAAGCGTCGCGGGTGACGATGGTCAGCCCCGAGGGAGTGACGAAGTAGCGGCGCTTGTCCTCGACCGGGTCATAGCCGATGACCGTGCCCTCGGGAATATGCACGTCGCGGTCGATGATCGCCTTGCGGATGCGGCAGTGGCGGCCGATGTTCACATGCGAAAAGATGATGCTGGCGTCCACGTCGGAGTAGGAATTGACGCGCACATCCTGCGACACCACGGAGTTCGACACGGAGGCGCCGGAGATGATGACTCCGGCGGTGATGACCGAGTTGACCGCCATACCGCTGCGGCCGGGCTCGCCGAAGACAAACTTGGCCGGAGGATACTGGCGCACGCGCGTGCGGATGGGCCAGCTCTTGTCGTACAGGTTGAAGATTGGCGAAACCGAGCACAGATCCATGTTGGCGTCGTAGTAGGCGTCCAATGTGCCCACATCGCGCCAGTAGAGCGCCTGTTGCTTGTTCTCGTCCACAAAGCTGTAAGCCACCATCTTCTTCTGGCCCAGCAGATTGGGCAGAATGTCGTGGCCGAAATCGTGCTTCGAGTTCGGATCTTCGGCGTCGGCAATCAGCGCCTTCAGCAGCGTCTCGGTGTTGAAGATGTAGATGCCCATCGAGGCATCCACGGCGTTGGAGTTGGCGGGCGAGCGGAAGCTGGTGGAAGCGGGCTTCTCCTGGAAGCCGAGGACGTCGCCATTCTTGCCCACCTCGACTACGCCGAAGCGCGAAACCTCGTCGGGCGCAATCGGCAGTGTGGCCAGGGTAACCTCGGCCCTGGTCTCCTTGTGGTGCTCCAACATGCGGCTGTAGTCCATCTTGTAGATGTGGTCGCCGCCGAGGACGATGATGTACTTCGGCTGTTCGCTTCCGATCGAGTAGATGTTCTGGTAGACGGCGTCGGCGGTGCCCATATACCAGTTGGCCCCGGTGCGCTGCATGGGCGGCATCAGCTCGAAGAACTCGCCCAGCTCCTGGGCCACAATCCCCGTCCAACCTTCGCGGATGTGCCGGTTGAGCGACAGCGCTTTGTACTGGGTGAGGATGAAGACCTTGCGCAGGCCGGAGTTGATGCAGTTGGAGAGGGTGATGTCGATGATGCGGTAATGTCCGCCAAAGGGGACGGCCGGTTTGGCGCGATCGCGGGTAAGCGGAAAGAGCCGTTCTCCGGCCCCGCCCGCAAGCAATACTCCAAGGGTGTCTCTCATATCCATACCGATAGCCCTGCCTTCGCCGCTGCTACTGCCCGGAGAGTGCCTGCTTGAGGGTTATGCCACTATCCGGTACAGCATGTCTTCCGGTGACACCTCTGCTTGAGATGCCGCCGAACGATGGAGGATAGCACACATGGATAAAAGGAGTAACCCAGCAAATTCGATAGACGGTGCTCGACCGGGAAGAGCAGCCCCAAAGCCCCGCCATGGGGCTTGTTCCACGAGGATCGTAGCCTGCCGCACAGGGGTGCGGCCCAGGCGAGAAGCCTACCTACCGCTTCGTCTTGAACTTGTACTCCACGCCCAGCGAAATGGCAAAGTTGACATCGGTCTGGGTGTTTTTGGGCGGGTAGTTGATGCTATAGCGGGTGACAACCGCGTCGGGCGTGATGCGGAAGACCCAGTGGGCCGAGCGGTTCAGGTCCATGTGACCGCCGATGACCGCCCCCGGAGCCAACTGGTCGTTGTAGAAAGCGACCGACGACGGGGGATTTCCGCGCAGATCCTGCTCGAAGTTGCCATACGCTCCGCCGACCAGGACGTGAGCGATCAGCGCGCCATGCTTGTTGTGCGGTCCCAGCCACTCAGGCCCGGCGGCGAAGATGTATTGGCTGACAAACGGCCCGTTGATGCTGAGGTCGTTGATGCCCGCGCCGCTGGTGCCCAGATAGCCGCGGCCCGTGCCCTCGACGGCCCAGTGCTTGCTGAACCAGTAGGAGCCGGAGAGATCGAGCCCGCCGAGGTTGGACCCTTGCAGCAGGGTCGGCCCGGCCTTCATGTGGTCGTAGGCCATGCCCAGCGAAAGGTCGAAGCGGTTGTCATAGCGCACATCAGCCAGCGGATCGGCGGCAATGTAAGTGCCATTGCCGGCGGTCGGGGCTGCGGTGCTCTGGGCCTGGGCCCGGATTCCAGCCGAAAGAGCCAAAGCGGCCAAGACGGCAAAAGAGGCGGTATATCTAACTGAGAGACGCATCACCATCCAGCTTACAGGACCATGCCGACAGGGGACAACGAAGATTGGGCGGCATTTGCCTCGGCTACGGTTCGCAGTGCTCGGCCCAGCGCGACCAAACCAGGTAGCGCACAGTTTTCAGGGTTTCGACGGATGAAACAGCGCCAAGGTAAGCCGCCGGCTCGGGCGAAAGCGGCGGAGCGGCGTGCATACGCCACTCCAGCGGCAGACGGCTGAAGATGAGCCCGGCGCGAGGCAGGTGAGAGGCGCTTGAAACCACCTCAGCCGAGCGCCAGCCATGCGCCTTCATGATCCGCACGGCATAGCAGGCGTTCTGGATGGTGTCCCTGGCTTCCGGCTCGACAAAAAGGGCGGACTCGGGAATGCCCTGGGCATGGGCCGCCTGCGCCATTACGCTCGCCTCAACAAATCGGTTGTGCGCCGCTCCGCCGGTGAGAATCAGCCGCGGCGCCACGCTGCGCTCGTACTCATGAACGGCTTCGCTTACGTGGGCCAACTGCTCTGGGGTGGGGTTGCCGTCGCTGTTTGCCGGATAGCCAAGCACGATGATGGCGTCAAAGCGGGTGAGCGTGGTGTTTGAGGCGGGCGCAAGCAGGCGCGCAAATGCTCCCCAGGCCAACAGAGAGAGCATTGTCCCTATGGCGGCTAAGATCAGGCGGGCTCGCCAGCTCAGGCTTCTGCGCCGGGATGGGGCGCGCCGATGGCTGAGTCTGCGGGCTGGCGCTTGGCGACGGGGCTGCTTATAGGTCAAGAAGGGATTTCCTCCAGCCTCCAATGTAATGCGGAGGCTGGAGTCGTGGCTGGGAAAGCCGCGAATTTCGGCATGTGTCGATACGCCCTCGGGCCGCGATCAGGCGAGTTTTGCCGGTGTGCCCCAAGCGGATAAGACGAACTCGCTCAATGGCTTGCGCTCGCGCGGCGAGGTTTCCATGGTGATCAGTTGCTCGTGGCCAAGCGCGGCGGGATCACCCTGGTAGCCGAGAGCGATGACCGCGCCCAGAGCGTATTCTTCGGGGATTCCGAGGGCATGGCGAGCGGCGGCCTGGTCATAGCCGGCCATCTGGTGCGTGGTGAGTCCGAGCGATGCCGCCTCAAGCGTGAGATAGGAAGATGCCGCTCCCAAGTCATAGAGTGCATAGGCGTTGGGTGTGCCGTTGTGGCTGAATTTGGTGCTGGCCGCGCCCAGAATCAGCACCGGCGCCTTGCCGGCCCATCCCTGGTTAAATCCGATGAGGGACTCGAATATCTTATTGAAGGTGCTGGAGTTGTGGACGCCTACGAGAAAGCGCCAGGGCTGCTCGTTATAGGCTGAGGCGGTCCAGCGGGCGGCTTCAAAAACTTTGGCCAAGGTGGCGGGGCTCACTTCGCGGTCGGCAAAGGAGCGCGCGCTCCAGCGGTTGTGGACGACGGGCAACACGCCCTCGACGGTGGGGGCTTGCTTCAAGTTATTGACTTCCAAAGCAGATAAGGTCATGGCGGAAGCTCCAATCAAATTGCTTTCCCCCTTTTGATTAGATGAGCAAGGCGAAAGATTCGGGCTTGCGATAAAAAGTTGTTGCAACGGGTAATTCTGCTAAAAGGCAGCTCGGGAAGGGACGTGCTTTCGCACCTTAGGCGCGAGGAAACCGCGCCGAAGATGGGTTGCCCGGTTCAGGGTCGCTCCTGATGAACGAGGCTGATTGGGTGCATTGGATTCCCACTCTTCGCCAGAAATAAGCGAAGGATGGGGCACCCGCGCAGTTTTGGATGATCCGGCAGGTTCATCTCTGGACGTAACGCGCTGCCGCGAGTTGAGCTGCTCAGAATGACAAATCTGAGGGAGAGCCCACGGCTCCTCCTATGGGTAGATGCGGTGGAGGGTACGGGCGAAGGGGATGGTCTCGCGAACGTGGTCGAGACCGCAGATCCAGGCGACGGCGCGCTCAATGCCCATGCCGAAGCCCGAGTGCGGCACCGAGCCGTAGCGGCGCAGGTCGAGATACCACTGGAAGGCTTCCTTGGGCAGGTTGTGCTGCTCGATGCGGGCGTTCAACAGCTCGTAGCTGGAGACGCGCTGTGAGCCGCCAATGATTTCGCCGTATCCCTCGGGGGCCAGCACATCGACGCAGAGGGCGAAACGGGCGTCGAGGGGATCGGGTTCCATGTAGAAGGCTTTCACGTCGGCCGGATAGCGGTGAACCATGACGGGCTTGTCGAACTGGGAGCTGAGCCAGGTTTCGTCGGGGGAGCCGAAGTCGTTGCCATACTCGAAGGGCGCTTCAAGCAGGCCGTCCTTGTGGGCCTGGTTGAGCATGTCGGCGGCTACGTCGTAGCGCAGGCGCGGGAAGGGCGGACAGATGGCCTGGAGCTTGGCGGGGTCGCGGCCAATGACCGCCAACTCGGGGGCGCGGTTCTTGAGGACGGATTGAACGATGTGCGAGAGGAAGTTCTCAGCCAGTTCGAGCAGGCCGTCGAGGTCCATGAAGGCGACCTCAGGTTCGATCATCCAGAACTCGGTCAGGTGGCGGCGGGTTTTGGATTTCTCTGCGCGGAAGGTGGGTCCGAAGCTGTAGACCTTGCCCAGGGCCAGCGCGGTGGACTCGATGTAAAGCTGGCCGGACTGGGTGAGGTAGGCCGGGTCACCGAAGTAGTCGACCGGGAAAAGGGTCGATGTGCCCTCGCAGGCCGCCGGGGTCAGGATGGGCGGGTCGGTGCGGATGAAACCGTTGGTATCAAAATACTCGGCTGCCGCGCGCATGATTTCGGCACGGATGCGCAGAATGGCGGACTGGCGCGGAGAACGGATCCAGAGATGGCGGTGCTCCATGAGGAAGTCGACGCCGTGCTCCTTGAGCGTGATGGGGTAGGGATCGGACTCGGGAACGCGCTGGACCACCTGGAGGTCTTCAACGTCGAGTTCGAAGCCGCCGGGGGCGCGCTTGTCGGCGCGCACCTTGCCGGTGACAATGACGCTGGACTCCTGGGTGAGGCCCTTGAGGGCCTCGAAGACAGCGGGCGGAACGCTCTTGATGTGGGCTACGCCCTGGATGGTGCCGGTGCCATCGCGAAAGATGGGGAAGAGCAGCTTGCCGCTTTCGCGCAGGTTATAGAGCCATCCGCGCAGGGTGACGGACTGGCCTTCATGCTGACCGAGTGTGGCGATGGTGGCCACTGGCGGTGGGGCTGGCGCTGTCTGTGCGGCAGGGACGATTGGGTCTTCAGGCATGGGGTTCCTCGTTGGCCGTTGCGGCCGGACTCTCTAGGATAACGCGGGGTGAGGGCGGCTTGCGGCGTGGCAGGCTGTCATCCAGTCTGCGCGGGGGCGAAGGCTCATCGGGGTTTGCGCCATGCATTCCAGGCGCGGCGGACAAAATATTGTGGATAGCCGGACGGCGGAAGAGGCCGATATCGACAGGGTGGACATTTATTTTCCGCCGGTAAACATAATTCAAATTAGGATGAAAATGGGTTTAGTGACGCAGCAAAATATTTCGATCTGGACAATATTTTGCCGCTGGATGCATCCTGTCAACGTGCGAGCAGGAGAGATGGATGACCGAACCGGAGTTGGTTCAGAACGATGAGCTGCAGAAGACTCAAATAGACCCGGAAACCGCCGAGCGGTTCATCGCGGAGAAGCGGATCGGCGGGCGCATCAAGCGGCTGCGGCTGAAGAAGTCGATGGGGCTGGTGGAGTTGGGCAAGCATACGGGGCTTTCGGCCAGCTTTCTTTCGCAGCTTGAGACGGGGCGGGTGGTGCCGACCTTGCGCAACCTGGCGCGGATCGCGATGGTCTTTTCGAAAGACCTTTCGTATTTCTTTGAGACCGAGCCGCGCGCGCTGTTCCGGATTCACCGGCGCAAGGAGCGGGTGAGGATGCCGCAGACCGGGGTGGATTTTCCCAGCTACTACTTTGAGAGCCTGGGCTACATGGTGCCGGACCGGAACATGGACCCCTATTTTGCCGAGTTTGTGCCGCCGGCCAAGGGGCAGGAGCCGAAAGCGCACATGCATCCGGGGGTGGAGTTTTTGTATGTGCTCGATGGGGAACTGGGGCTGCGCCACGGCGACCAGGAATGCGCGCTGGAGGCTGGCGACGCCGTGTATTTCGATGGCAGCGTGCCGCACTCCTACCAATGCATGGGCAAGAAGCCGGCGGGGGTGATCATCGTATCCATGCATCAGCCGCCGCCGGGGCAGCCGATTCCTCCGCGGGCGCTGGCCGCGACGGTTGCGGCGAAGCCTGTGGCCGGGGGCCCGGCAAGGGCCGGCGATGGAGCGGAAAAGTAGCTGGGCGCGGCGCGTGAGGCGATTGCGGCTGGGGGGAAGCTCAGGGTTCTTCGACGGGCCTTGCATAGGTCGAGCGCCGGAAACGCAGGGCCTTCGACGTCCTTCGCTCGGCTACGGTCGCTCCGGATGACAGCATTTATGGAAAATTTAGAGACAGGAATCCCCGGCCTCAGAATCGAGACCGGGGTATCCGGCGTTCTTATCGAGCGGCATCAAGCCCTCGTGCGGGACTCAATGCTGGAGCACGACATCCATGGTCATGTCGATCGGGATGGGCTGATTGTCCAGCGTCGCGGGAGTGAAGCGGAACTGGCGAACCGCATCAACGACACGGGCATCCAGGAATTTGTCGATGGGGCTGACAACCTGAATGTTCTGTGGGTTGCCCTTCTCATCGACACTCAGCGTAAGAACAAGTTCGGCGTCGTTCGGAATCTTTTCGCGGAATGTGTCGGAAGGGAATTGGATGTTGGTGGAGTGAATGACGGTGGGCAGTGTGACCCCGGTGCTGACAGAACGAAGCTCGGTTGGGGCAGAGGCGTCGATCGCGGGCTGGCTTGCAGATACCGCTGCGGTGAAGAGCATCGGGGAGAAGAGAAGACTTGCTGCGAGAATACGTCGCATGATGTACCTCCTGGGGAGTGAAAGTACCCATCACTATAATAAGACGAAACAAAACACTTGTCAACATTTTATTTTTATCATTGTATTTTCAATCACTTACATCGTGGCGATAGCAAGATTGAAACTCTTCATTTAAATATCTAGTGAATTTGGGCGCGAAAAATCGCGCGGGGAGATTCTTCCCGGTGATTCCGAGGATATAAAACGCGAATTGTGGGGAGCGGGACCATTGCGGCTGTGGGGCAGCCGCTCTAGTGTCCCGAGTCAGAAGTTCTTTGAAGAAATCAGCGACGCCAAACGCAGATCCTTCGACTCGCTGCGCTCACTCAGGATGACAGCCGTTTATTGATGTTCAGGATGACAAAATATGTTGAACGAATTAACGACTCAGGACACTAGCGCTCTTTGGAAGATTGGTACCAGTGCCTTCTGCGCCCAATGAGCAGGCCGGAGTCAATGAGCACGGCCAGCGAGCTGAAGACCATGCACAGGTCGGTTCGCGCTTCGTGCAGAAAGCCCAGCCAGCCGTAGTGGGGCGCTTTTGCCAACGCAAACGGACCCAGAGGGTGGCCGAGCAGGATCGGCAGCTTGGTGGTCACGAGCGCGGTAAGAATGACTACGAGCAACAGCAGCGCCGCATCGCCGGCGTATAAGCCCAGGAGGATGGCGGCTCCGCCGACGATCTCAACACCGCCGACCAACTGCGCCAGCAGATGCGGAAAGGGCAGACCGATGGCCGTGAAGCGTCCCACACCCAGTTCACCGGGGAGTAAGAACTTGAGTATGCCTTCGGTCAGGAACACCACGCCCACCATCACCCGGATCAGGATCATGGGAAGATTTTGGCGCATCCGAAGCCTCCAGGCAGTCGAGTTCTTTCAGGAAGCCTGCTGGGTTACGTGAAAAGGCGGCTCGCAAAAAAACCAGACAAGGAAAAGCATACCTCAGGGGCCAAGCGGGATGCGGAGAAAGGCGCGAATTGCGGGCGAATTCCGCGAAAGGCGCGCCCTTCCAAAATCATGAGCCTGTTCGCCGCACGTAACGCCGCGCGGTTCAAAGCGGGCTGCAACACTGAATTTTGCTGCCGCCCGTTGCTATTGGCTGCGAAGTAGCGCATTGATGGCTGCTTCAAGCTTTTTGGGCTTGGTTCCGGGAGCGTAGCGGGCGACAACTTTCCCATTCCGGTCGACGAGAAACTTGGTGAAATTCCACTTGATGCGTTCGGTGCCGAAGATTCCGGGCCTTTGCCGCTTGAGGAAGCGGTAGATGGGGTGGGCATGGGGGCCGTTGACGTCGATTTTTGCGAAGAGGGGAAAGGTCACGCCAAAATTTCTTTCGCAGAACGAGCCAATCTGGGCTGCCGACCCCGGTTCCTGGGCTCCGAACTGGTTGCAAGGGAAGCCCAGCACCGCAAAGCCACGATCCTTGAAGGCGCGATAGAGCTCTTCCAGACCCGCGTATTGCGGGGTGAAACCGCATCGGCTGGCGGTATTCACAATCAGCAGAACCCGGCCCCGGAAGGCAGCCAGGCTGGTGGCGGCCCCGTCCGGACTGGCGTCGAGCCGGTGGGCCGAAAATTCATAAATCGAGTCTTGAGAGTCAGCAATCAACGGGAAACCTCGGGCAGAGAGGATGCGTTGTGGGGTCTGTCTGCGTCTAAGAGGGATGCCGCGAGCAGAGCGGGGGATGCTTGAGCCTCCCCAACCCATCCGCATCCGGTAGACTGTGGTTTGGGCCCCAAATGTCTTGGGTTGAATAGCCGTGTGGCAGTGGGGGCCAGCCCGAGTCCGCAGGGGCCAAACGCGGTGGGAATTTCTGGGAAAGATACGGTTTAGGAGCCGAAGGCCGGCCCGGCGGTTTGGGCAGGGTGGCCGTGGTCCAATATAATCAGTCTTTCCTCGAGGCAGCATCAGATTTTCAGCAGTGAGGGTGTCGATATTCTTCCCGTGAAGCCGAACCTGAAGGCGAACTATGGACCGCACCAGTACTTGTGCTCAGCGCAGGGCTCCAGCCCGGTGAAGATAAAGCACACTTGCATCTCCCGCGCCCTTCGGACCGCGAGCCGCAGGCCAAGCATGAGCTGTCTGGCGGGCATGATGTTGTTGCTGGCGCTCTTGTTTGCCGCCGGCACGGCCCTGGCCCAGCAGTCGCAGACGATCGATTCGATCCGTGTCATCGGCAACCGGCGGATTCCCAAAGAGACCGTGCTGGCGCGGCTCTTTACCCACGCGGGCGACGCTTACGACCCGATCTCGATCGAGCGCGACTTCAATTCCCTGTGGAACACCGGGTACTTTGAGGATCTGCGCATCGAGCGCGAGGACTCGGAGAAGGGCATCATCCTGAACATCATTGTCCGGGAGAAGCCGACCATCCGCGAGATCAACTACAAGGGGCTGAACGCGGTTTCGCAGTCGGACGTGCTGGACCGCTTCAAGAAAGAAAAGGTCGGCATCTCGGTGGAGAGCCAGTACGACGCCACCAAGGTGATGCGCGCCGTGACCGTGCTCAAGGACATTCTGTCGGAGCATGGGCACCAGTTCGCCATCGTCAAGCCCGACATCAAAACGATTCCTCCGGCCTCGGTGCAGGTGAACTTCAACATCAAGGAAGGCCCCACGGTGAAGGTGGGCGATATCAGGTTCACCGGCAACACGCACTTGGGCGGGCTGGTTCTGCGGCGCTCGATGAAGAATCTGAAGCCTATCGGCATTCCGCATTCGATCATCTTCGAGAATCTTTTTGCCCAGACCTTCGACGCCTCGAAGCTCGAGGAAGACACTGAGAGGGTGCGCTTTGCCTATCGCGACAAGGGCTACTACAACGCCGCCATCGAGGAGCCCAAGACGCAGATCCGCGACGAGGGCGGACTGAACTTTTTCACCTTCCGCCCCAAGAAGGGCAAGCGCATCGACATTCTGATGCCCATTGAGGAAGGCGAGCGCTACCGGCTGGGCACCATCACTTTCACGGGCAACAAGGCGGTAAACAACATCAGGGCTCTGCGCGCCCTCTTTGCCATAAAGGACGGCGACTGGTTCAGCGCCACGCCGATCCAGAAGGGCCAGGAAAGCCTGAAGAAAGTCTATGGGCAGTTGGGTTACATCAACCTGGGCTCCTTCCCGCGGTGGAGTTTCGACGAACAGAAGAAGACCGTTTCGCTGGTAATCGACATCGACGAGGGCAAGCCGTTTTATGTTTCGCGTATCGAGTTCCAAGGCAACACCATCACCCGCGACAAGGTGATCCGCCGGGAACTGATGCTCGACGAAGGTTCGGTCTACAACTCCCAGCTTTGGGAGTACAGCCTGATGCGCCTCAACCAGTTGGAGTACTTCGAGCCGCTCAAGGTGGACCAGGACTCAGAGGCTCACCAGGATGGCGATGCCGGCACGGTGGACCTGCTGCTGAAGGTGAAAGAGAAGGGCAAGAACTCGATCGCCTTGAACGGCGGCGCCAGCGGACTTTCAGGCGCCTTCCTGGGCATGAATTACCAGACCAACAACTTTCTCGGTTTGGGAGAAACGCTCAGCCTGCAAGGCAACCTGGGCAATGTGAGCCGCCAGTTCACGTTCGGGTTCTCGCAGCCCTATGTGCGCAACCGCCCGGTCAATCTTGGCTTCCAGCTCTTCAACAATAAGAGCGACTTCAACTCATCGAGGAATTACCAGACGGCGACCGGAGGTACGGCTACCCTGACCGCTGCGCAGAAGTCGCTTACGCAGAACTACAACCAGGCATCGACCGGCCTGAGCCTGTCGGTCAGTTATCCGCTGAAGCGGCACGCGTTCCAACGTGTGGGCCTGACCTATTCGCTCAGCAAGTCGACGATCACGGCATTCAGCACGGCTTCGCAGACCTTCTTCCAGACCATCAACTTCCGGTCGGGGATTCAAGGCTCGAATGCGCTGGCCGGAATCGTGAACAGCTCGGCATCGCTGAGCTATATCTACAACACCATCAGCAACCCGCAGCGTCCGCGTTCGGGCAAGGAATACACGGCGGTGCTCCAGACGGCCGGCATGTGGGGCAATGTGCGCTACATCTCGCCGATGGTGGCCTACAAGCAGTTTTTCCCGATGCACTACCTGCATATTTCGCCCACCGGAAACAACGTGCTGGGCGTGCGCGCGCAGTTGGCCTATGTGCAGGGATTTGGCGGCGAGGTGGCCCCGCCCAACAATCGCTTCTACTCCGGCGGCGAGGGCGAGTTGAGGGGATTTGACGTTCGCGGGGCAATGCCTTACGGCTACGTTCCGAATCGCGTCAACATCCAACTGGACAATCCGGACGGCACTTGCGTTCCGCGCGACCCGACCAATCCGCAGGTCAGCCAGTGCATCCAGGTGCCGCTGCCGACCTATGGAATCGCTTCGATCGGCGGAGATACCAACCTGACGACCAATGCCGAATACCGCATTCCGATCGCCAGCCACGTCACCTTCTCGTTCTTTGACGACTTTGGGATCGATACAGCCCTGAACAAGGGGCAGTTGAGGCAGAGCCCCGAGGGATTTTCCACGCTGACCGCTCAGCTTTATGGCTGCCCGGTCTACAACAACGGTTCCTGCCAGGGCGGCATTTCAGGCACGAAGGTTGGTTTTCAGGAGAATATCCGGCCCATCTCGGGCACCAATTTCGTTCCGCGCATGTCTGCAGGCGGTGAGCTTTCGGTTGTTCTACCGGTGGTCAACGCGCCCTTCCGCATCTACTATGCCTATAACCCGCTACGGCTGTTTGAGAAGCCCTACTGCAACGACGTCTTGGTCGGCGGCAAGGTGGGCAGTTGCTCAGCGGAGTTGATCACCCGGAGCATGTTCCCGCCGGGTGGCGCGGGCGACTTTACCTATGCTGAGGCGCTGCAGGCGTATGGTTCACGGTATCAACTCCGGGAGCCGCTCAAGACCTTCCGTCTGACCGTTTCAACAACCTTCTAACCACGCACTTTCAATAGGAATGCCGCAAAGGGCCGCTCGCAATGAGCGGCCCTTTGCTGTGGTGTGCAAGAGCTGGGGGCTGTTGTCTGCTTCATAAATAACCGCGTCGCCACTTGACGCGGACCCTCTTCTCAGGCAATCTGGTCGCCATGCCATGCCGGGGTAGCCTCAATAAGCAACCCGGAAGCCGGCAGCGGCGAGGAATGCGGCGAAATTCACGGTTTGCCGGTTTGACGCTCCCAGCCGGCCCTCCTATAATCCATCTAGTTCCTGCTGACGTCTCCGTTCGCGCCTTTTCCTGTCTTTGCACCCCCCGGTGCCGAGGCCCCCCGAAAAGGACCGTAGGTTTCTCAGGAGGCACAGGCTTGGTTTGCGCTGAAACGCGAACAGCCACACAGGAATTCCGAAGGAGTATTACACTCGCATGAAGCGTTCGCTTGCACTCATTGTTACGCTGGCCTCGGGCTTTGTCCTGAGCGCCGCTGCCCAGACACCGGCCGCCCCTGCCGCGGCGCCTGCCGGACCCGCCAAAATTGCTGTCATCGCCTTCCAGGTGGCCGTGGCCCAAACCAACGAAGGCCAGCGCGACTTTGCCGACCTGCAGAAAAAGTACGCTCCCAAGGAAGCCCAGCTCAAGGAGCTCAGCGACGAGATCGATAACCTGACCAAGCAGTTGCAGACACAGGCCGACAAGCTGAGCGATGCCGAGCGCACTTCCCGCGCCAGCGCCATCGACGCCAAGAAGAAGCAGTTGGACCGCTCCGGCGAAGAGGCGAAGACCGACTACCAGCAGGAAATGCAGGAGATGTACAACGGCGTGGCCTCGAAGGTCTATGACGTTCTGTCAGCTTATTCGCAGCAGCAGGGATACACGCTGGTTCTGGACATTGCCCAGCAGCAGAACCCCGTGCTCTACGCCGCCGACTCGACCGTCATCACCAAGCAGGTCATCGACGCCTACAACCTGAAGTCGGGTGTGCCCGCTCCTCCAGCCGCACCGGCAGCTACGGCAGCTCCCAGGGTGGCTCCCAAGGCAGCTCCCAAGGCTCCCGCAGCGCACTAGAAGCGGAATCGAACGCTTTTGCAAAGGCCCCGGAAATCGGGGCCTTTGCCGTTTGTCATGGAATGAAGAAAAAGGCCCTTGGCGAACCCGGAGACAACGCACCGTCTTGGTGCGCTTCTTGTGGAAAAAATTGTGGATTACTTCCTGCTAATCAGCCCAAAAATTCCATTTTTTCCTCTTGCCAGCCCGGACTAAATTCTGGTAGAGGAAACAAGTGCTTATTTATCAAATAGAAACCTGTTGAGCGTTTTGCTCCGCAGAGAGGCGGGCACACGCACATTCGCCGCACCGCTTTTGCGACTTTCCCACAATTCCTGATGAATGCCAGGTGACTAAAGTCCCTATTGGGAGACGGGACGTTTGCTACTTCTGTGAATCTTCGCCGATCCGCAGCACGGCCAGGAAGGCTTCCTGGGGGATATCCACCTTGCCGATCCGCTTCATGCGCTTCTTGCCTTCCTTCTGTTTTTCCAGCAACTTGCGCTTGCGGGAGATGTCGCCGCCGTAGCACTTTGCGAGCACATTCTTGCGCAGCGCCGCCACCGTCTCGCGGGCAATGATCTTGGCGCCGATGGCGGCCTGGATGGCCACCTCGAACTGCTGCCGCGGAATCAGCTCGCGCATCTTTGACACCAGCAGCTTGCCGCGCTCGTAGGCGAAGTCCTTGTGCACGATGATGGAAAGCGCGTCCACCGGCTCGCCCGAGACCAGGATGTCCATCTTCACCATCGGCGAAACCCACTCGCCGGCCAACTGGTAATCCAGCGAAGCATAGCCGCGTGAGATGGACTTGAGACGGTCGTAGAAGTCGAGCACGATCTCATTGAGCGGCAACTCGTAGGTGAGCATCACCCGGGTGGGCGTCACGTACTCGAAGTTCAACTGCTTGCCGCGCTTTTCCTCCACCAGCTTCAGGATGCCGCCCACGTATTCCTCGTTGGTGAGGATCTTGGCGGTGATGACCGGCTCCATGATCTTGTCGATGTTCGTGGGATCTGGCCAGCGGGAAGGATTGTCCACCTCCAGCACGGCGCCATCGGTCAGAGTGATGTGGTAACGCACGCCGGGAGCGGTGGTGATGAGGTCCAGCTCGTACTCGCGCTCCAGCCGCTCCTGGATGATCTCCATGTGGAGCAGGCCGAGAAAGCCGCAGCGAAAGCCGAAGCCCAGGGCCACGGAACTCTCCGGCTCGAAGAAGAACGAGGCGTCGTTGAGGCGGAGTTTCTCAAGGGCATCGCGCAGCAGCGTGTGCTCGTGCGAGTCCACGGTGTAGAGGCCGGAGAAGACCATCGGCTTGATGTCTTCAAAGCCGGGCAACTGCGAGGCGGCGGGGCGGCCGTCGTGGGTCACAGTGTCGCCGATCTTGGTGTCGCCGACGTTCTTGATGGTGGCGGCGAAAAAGCCCACTTCACCGGCCCGCAGTTCGCCGATCTCGACCGGCTTGGGCATGAGCACGCCCATGGATTCGACCTCGAAGGCTTTGCCGTTCGACATGAAGCGAATGCGCTGACCCTTGCGCAGCGTGCCCTGCATGACGCGCACGAGCACGATGACGCCGCGGTAGGCATCGAACCAGGAATCGAAGACCAGGGCTTGCAAGGGCGCCTCAGGATCGCCTGTGGGCGGCGGGAGCCGGTGGACAATGGCTTCAAGTACGTCGGCCACGCCCACGCCGGTCTTGGCGCTCACGGGGATGGCGTCGGTGGCGTCAAGGCCCACGGCTTTCTCGATCGCCTCCTGGGTGCGGACGATGTCGGCCGAGGGCAGGTCGATCTTGTTTATGATGGGAATGATTTCGAGGCCGTGGTTGATGGCCAGGTAGGCGTTGGCTAGTGTCTGCGCCTCGACGCCCTGGGTGGCGTCCACCACCAGCAGCGCGCCCTCGCAGGAGGCCAGCGAGCGCGATACCTCATAGCTGAAGTCCACATGGCCGGGCGTGTCGATGAGGTTGAGCTGGTAGGTATTGCCGTCGTGGGCCTTGTACATCATGCGCACGGCGTGGGCCTTGATGGTGATGCCGCGCTCGCGCTCGAGATCCATGTCGTCGAGGATCTGGGCCTGCATCTCGCGGCCGGTCACCGAGCCGGTGAGTTCGAGCAGACGGTCGCTCAACGTCGACTTGCCGTGGTCGATGTGGGCGATGATCGCGAAGTTACGAAGGAAGCGATTGTCCATTATGGGGTTGGCGAAAAGGGGCAAATGCGGCCTTCCGCGCGCGCTGCCTCCATGGCATAGCTTATCATCGGCATAGTGTCTTCAGTTGCTTTGGGGATTGTCCAGAAACTGTGAGGCCGAAGGGGACGGGCTTTAGCCCGTGCCCTTTACCCAAGATTGAGCCGTTGGACAGGTTCTTGGAGCGACCGGAGCACTTCACCTTCTCATGCGCATAAGTTGGAATCGGTATCGTTTGCTTTTCTCCGCCGTGCTGGCCTTGTCGCTGGCCGGCTGCAATCCCTCTGAGCCCGCGGGCACAACCGTGGGAGAGAAGCCGCAGGCCACCGCTCCTGCTTTGCAGCCGCAGGCGCCGCAAGCCGCGGCTCCGGCAGCGCCCGCTCCACTCACCGCCGAGCAGCGGCGGGTGCGGGTGCTCATCCAGCAGGTCGAGGCCGCATATGCCAAAGGTGAGGCCGCGTATCGCAAGGGGCAGTTGCCCGAGGCCAAGGTGGAGTTCGATCGCTCTGTGGATTTGATGCTGGCGAGCGGCATCGACATCAAAAGCAACACGGAGTTGCAGGACGAGTTCGACCGCGTTGTGGATGGGGTGAACGGGCTGGAGATGGAGGCGCTGAAGCAGGGCAACGGGTTTGTGCCCAAGGAAGAGCCGACTCCTGCCGATGTGGCCAGCGATGTGACCTTCGAGGTGGACCCCAAAATCATAGCCAAGGCCAAGGCCGATCTGGCCACCACCAAATCCGATTTGCCGCTGGTGGTGAACGACTACGTTGCCGCCTTCATCAATTTTTTTGCCAATACCAAGAAGGGCCACAATACGCTGCTTCACTCGTTCCAGCGCGCGGGCCGTTACAAGTCGATGATTCAGCGCGTCATGGGTGAAGAGGGCGTGCCGCAGGATTTGATTTACCTGGCCGTGGCCGAGTCGAGCTTTAATCCGCGGGCCATGAATGCGCACTCCGGCGCGGGCGGCATGTGGCAGTTCATGCCCCACGGCAACTATGGCCTGGAGCGCAATGGCTATGTGGACGAGCGCTTCGATCCGCAAAAATCGACGCGCGCGTATGCCCGCTACATGAAGTTCATCTATAACCAGTTGGGCGACTGGTATCTGTCGATGGCCGGCTACAACTGGGGCTCGGGTAATGTGCAGCGCGCGGTGCAAAAGACCGGCTACGCCGATTTCTGGGAACTGTACAAGCGCAACAATCTTCCCCCGGAGACCAAGAACTATGTGCCGGAGATTCTGGCGGCCATCATCATCGCCAACAATCCCACGCAGTATGGCTTCGACGATGTGACGCTGGATCCGCCGGTGCTCACCGATACGGTGACCATCAACTATTCCGTGGACCTGCGGCTTGTGTCGGACATTGTGGGCGCGCCGATGGATGAGATGGTGGCGTTGAATCCCAGCCTGTTGCGCTATGTTACGCCGCCGGAGACTTCATTCGATCTGCATCTGCCCGCCGGCACGGCCACGCTGTTTGAGCAGCGCATAGCTTTGGTTCCCGAAGCCAGGCGCAACGCGTGGCGCTTCCACAAGGTTGCGGCGGAAGACACGCTGGCATCAGTGGCGCGCGAGTATCGCGTTTCAGAGTCGGAGCTTGCCGAGGCCAATCAGCTGCGCGAGAACGACAGCATCCAGGGCGTCGAGGCGCTGGTGGTGCCGGTGGCTCCCGCGGCCGCGCCGTCCGCGCGCGCTACTCTGCTCTACATCTACACCGCGCGCAAGGGCGACACGCTGGTCACCATCGCAGACCGCTTCGGTGTTTCGCTTGCTCAGCTGCGCCGCTGGAACAAGATCGACGGCGTCAAGGTTGCTCCCGGTCGCCGCCTGCATGTGGGCGAGCCTGCCAGTGGAACGCGCGCAACGCGCGGTCGTCACCACAAGGCAGCCGACGCAACGGTCGACGAGACGCGCGGAAACGCGCATGAAGCGGAGTCGGCAAAGGGCTCCAAAGCAAAGTCAGCAAATGCCGAATCCGGAAAGAAGAGCGGGACATCCGCAGTGAAGAAGCGTCATGCGCGGAGCCGCAAGAGCGCGTCCAGCGCGGAGAAGAGCGGTGCATCGGGCGCGACGGAAGCTCACGCGAAGAAGCCCGTCGCGAAGCGCAAGTCTCCCACGCGAAAAGAAAAATAGGCAGGTAACTCATTACACACTTGTCTTTTGATAGCGTTTGCGTACATGCTATTGCTACAATGGCTTCCGCAAGCGGAGAACATGCGTCCGTTGCGCGAAGAGGCAAACCAAAACAACGGCAGCGGCAACCGCTGGAGGCAATGGGATGGAAGAAGTGTTCAAGATGTACGCAATGAGCGACGGCAATCCCGATGTGGAACCGAACGAGTTGGACCCCGATCTGGACGATGACTTCGAGGACGATGAAGAAGACGAAGAAGTCGAAACCTCCAGCATACTGACCTCCTCGGACGACGATGAGGGAGTGGTTGAAGAGGCGGTGATCGTGGTTGTGGAAGAGCCAGTAGCGAAGCCGGCGAGGAAGAAAGCCGCGAAAAAAGCTGTGAAGAAGCAGAAGAGTTCCGGTCAGCAGGGCGGCAAGGTTGGGGTCAAGAAGATTGCCAAGAAGGCCGCCAAGAAGCCTGCTCTGGAGCAGAAGAGTTCAGGCCAGCAGGGCGGCAAGGTTGGAGTCAAGAAGGCCGCGAAGAAAATCGCGAAGAAGATTGTGAAGAAACAGGGCAGCACCGGCCAGCAGAGTGTAAAGGCTGGAGCGAAGAAGGCCCAAAAGAAATCCGCCGTAAAGCAAAAGAGCACTGGCGCATGGGGCGGAAAGACTGCGGTCAAGAAGGCCGCGGCCGGCAAGAGCGCCAGCAAATCAATCAAAAGAGGTAAACCATTGGCAGTTAAGAAAGCAGCAAAGAAGGCGCCCGCCAAGAAGGCAGCAGTGAAGAAGGCTCCTGCCAAGAAGGCTCCGGCGAAGAAGGCAGTAGTCAAGAAGGCAGTTGCGAAGAAGGCTCCTGCCAAGAAAGCAGTTGCCAAGAAGGCTCCTGCGAAAAAGGCGGTAGCCAAGAAGGCTCCTGCCAAGAAGGCTTCTGCGAAGAAGGCAACCAAGTAACATCGGCAACAGGCAACACAAGGCAAGCAAAAGAGCCCGGCTTAGAGCCGGGCTTTTTTGCGTCATGACGCTTATTGGGCAACCTCGCTCCTGGGCGGTTGCGCAAGTTCTGAGTGATACGGATGTTGCGCGCAGGGGCGTGGTCTGTCAGAGAAGCAGAATGCGGACGACTGTGTCTTTCTCGTGACTCTTGCTTCTCGAGTGGCGGGTATCCTCGGGCACGACCAGAAAGCAATTGGAGTGGGCGAAGGCAGCCAGATCGCCGGAACCGTGTGAGGAAACAGCCTCGACCTGTGGAAACTGGCCTGCGGTCGCGCTGAACGTGCAATACGCGGGCAGAAAGCGGGTAAGGCCGGCCTTTGAGTGCTTTTGGGCGCCTTGGGCCTGTCGTGCAAGTGCGAAGCGCGGCCCGGGCTCCAGACTGCCGGCAAGCGCAGCCAGCATCGGCGCTGCGAAGAGCATGAATGTGACGGCTGAAGAAATGGGATTGCCGGGCAGCCCGAAGAACGGCAGAGAGCGCGCTTCGCCGCGGAGCCGGCTGTCTGTGGTGTTGTTTCGCGGCAAATCTCCAAAGACCAGCGGCTTGCCCGGCTGGATGCGCACACCGGTGAAGTGGAAGCGTGCGCCGGCGCGGGCCAGGGCAGGCTCGACCAGGTCGAATTTTCCCGCCGAGACGCCGCCGGAGATAAGCAGCAGGTCAGCCTCGTTGGCTTCGGCGAGTGCGCGGTCGAGAGACTGGGCGTTGTCGGCTGCGGCGGGCAGAACCCAAGGCTCGCCGCCGGCCTCGGCAACCATTGCGGCCAGCATGGGGGCGTTCGAGTTGCGAATCTGGCCCGGCGCGGGCGAGGACTCGACCGGCGCCAACTCGTCGCCGGTGGTGAGGATGGCCACGCGGGGGCCGGGCGAAGACATCGAGCGCAGCGTAGCCGCAGGCGGCGGCCAGGGCAATCTGCGCGGGCTTGAGCACCGTTCCAGCGGGCAGCAGCAAATCATTTTCATGAGCCTGTGCGCCCTGGGCCACGACGTTCTCGCCGGGCGCGAGGGTGCGAGGCGGAAGCAGACGGATGCGCTCCCCCGCAACCTCGATGTGCTCGATCATGGCCACGGCATCGGCGCCCAGGGGAACGGGGCCGCCGGTCATGATCTCCCAGGCGGCGCCCAGCGGCAGCGGTCCGGAAGGGGCATCTCCAGCACGCGCTCTTCCGGCCACGGCGAGCGGTTTGTGCGCGGAGGCTTCAGCGGCGCGGCAGGCAAAACCGTCGCGGGTTGAGCGGGCAAACGGCGGCTGATCGCGGTCGGCGCGGAGCGGCTGGGCAAGTACGCGGCCCAATGCCAGGCCGAGGTCCACGCGCTGCGCCAAGGGGCTCAACCGGCTCATTTGGGCAGCGCTCGCGGCCACCAGCGCCGCGGCTTCGTCGTAGCTGAGCAAAGCAAAACTCATGGAATGGATTGTAGAGGGTCGCGGCGGCAGCATCGCCGCGGACGCCCGGATTCAGAGGCACAAAAACGAGAAGGGCGCTCCCGGCAACCGGGAGCGCCCTTCGGCAACCATGCTGAGCTTACTTCTTGCCGCTCTTGGTGGTGACGGTGATTGTTTGTGACGCCTGAGCCAGAATACCCTTCACCTCGCCGGCATAGGGGCCGGTCGGGGCCAGTGCGAGGTACTTCTCGTAAGCCTCGCCGCAGCCGGGAGGCAGAACGATTTTGTGGGTCTTGGGGTCGACTGTGGCCTTTGAGATAAGCCCCTGGCCCTTGAGGTAGTAAAGGACGGGCTGGTTGGGATCGATCTTGATGGCCTCGTCCGCCGCGGCTACCTGGGCATCGCTGTTGTTCATGTGGAAGAAGATTACCGCTTCGTTTCTCAGATAGACGGCAGCCTGCGAAGGATTGGTCTTGGCGGCCGCGGCATAGGCCGCATTCGCCTCGGGAACCTTGCCTGAGCGCGCATAGATTTCGCCCAGGCCGGCGTTGGCCAAGCCCTGAACCTGCGTATTCTGCTTGGAAGTCTTGGCCTCCAAGTCAAGAGCCTTCTTGAAGTTGGGTTCGGCGTCGTTATACTTTTTCAGGCCAACCTCTGCTTGCCCCAACTGAGTCCACAGGATAGAAGCGTCCGGCTTGGCCGCGGAGTCCTTCAGCATGAGGGTTTCAACCTCGGTATACTTCGCGAGCTTGATCTCAGCCTCTTTTGCGGCGATATCCGCCTTGGTCGCCGCTGCGCCGAGGGCTTTGGCCGCCGTTGCAGCCGCGCTGTCAGCGTCCTTGAAGTCCTGGATGACAGTCTTCAGGTCTGCGTTAAGTCCCTTGATGACCTCGTTAGCCTTCACGGCTTCGGCGTTCTGCTTCTTCAGATCGGTGAGCTGCTGTTTTACATCCGCAGGCAGCTTGTCGATGTAGTCCTTGCGGGACATGTCGAAGTCCTGCACAACTTCTCCGCCGGCCACAACTTTCACGCCGTTGAAGGAGTCGACAATCTTGGTGATCGGCGTATCCAGCATTCTGAAAACGACCGTATATGTGCCGGGAGCTGCCTCGCCGGCATATTCGCCGTCGGCGGAGACCGCAAAGGTGAAGAGAGAGGTGTGGCCGCCGTCGGTGGAGAGGCTCACCTTGCCGCTGGTCGCGGATACTCCGGTAGGATTCGTCACGTGGCCGTGAATCTTGCCCGTGGTTTGTTGCGCAAGCGCGGGCAAGAGGGCAAATGCCAACAGGCCCAGCCAAAGTGGAAACGTGCGTTTCATGTTCTTCTCCTTGGGAGCGGCGGGAACAAGGCTGCCCGCGGGCTCGAAAAAACTGTGTTTGCCAGCCTGCGCACTGCTGAGCGGCAACGGCGCTTCACTCGTCGAGTGAGCCCGTGCAGCCGAGTGCCAGGGAGGCGTACAACAACCGTAAAATTGCAAAGGTCGCCAGCGGCCGGTTGCGTCTGTTCCCCGGCAGTCGCAACGCGGAACCCGGTTCGCGGACTGCTTCCGTCAGCAGAACCCAAGTTAAATCCAATCGGCTCCCCAATACAAGGGCGCATGGCGGCTTCCGCCATTTCCGCTGCGCCAAACACCGCGCGCTGATGGAATTGCATACATTTGCGCCCGGCGGCGGGTTGCATCGCCCCCGCTGTCGGAAATATGAAGCCCGCTTGCGCCTAACCTATTTGCCTATCCATGGTAGTGCGCTCTGAGACTGCGAATTGTGGCATGGATCACACCAGAATGCCTATTTATTCTTCAGGCCCTAAAATTGGAGAGATGGCAACCACGATTCGCACCGCGAACCCCACGGATATTCCGCAAATTCTCGCCTTCATTCACGCGCTGGCCGCCTACGAGCGCGAGGCGGACGCCGTGCAAACGACCGAGGCGGACCTGCTGCGGGACGGGTTTGGCCCGAACCCCTTCTTTTCCTGCCTGATAGCCGAGCAGGACGGCCAGCCGGCCGGCTTTGCCCTCTATTTCTTCAACTACTCGACGTGGACGGGGCGGCCGGGGCTCTATCTGGAGGACATTTTCGTTCATCCGGAGTTTCGCGGCCGGGGGATCGGCAAGGCGCTGCTCCGGCATGTGGCCGCCATCGCCGTCGAGAAGAATTGCCCGCGCCTGCAATGGGCGGTGCTGGACTGGAACGCTCCGGCCATCGAATTCTATCGTGCGCTGGGCGCCGACTTTTTGGACGAGTGGCGCAATGTGCGCGTGAGCGGCGCGGCAATCGCGCGTCTGGCGGGGCCTGCCGCGGCGGCTCTTACGGATCGGCAGACGGAGGCCGCACTGTGAAGATTCGTGTGATTGGCGGCGGATTGGCCGGCCCTGAGGCTGCGTTGACCGCGGCGCGCCTGGGCTGCCCGGTGGACCTCTACGAGATGCGCGCCGTGGTGGACGGGCAGCCGCGGCTGACTCCGGCTCACCAGACCACGGACTTCGGTGAGCTGGTCTGCTCCAACTCGCTCAAGAGCGAGTCGCCCAACACCGCGCCCTGGCTGCTCAAGCAGGAGATGCGCCGGGCCGGCTCCGCTCTCTTGCGCATTGCCGACGAGACCGCCGTCCCCGCCGGCCACGCCTTGGCCGTGGATCGTGTCGAATTCTCCCGGCGGATTAGCGAAGCCATCGCCGCCGAGCCGCGGATTCGTGTCTTCCGCGAAGAAGTCACCAGCCTTGGCCGGGCAGAGACTGATTCCAGCGATGCGGATCTCACGATTCTGGCCACCGGCCCACTGACCTCCGACGCGCTCGGCGCTGAGATCGAGCGCATCACTGGCTCCGGCCACCTGGCCTTTTACGACTCCATCTCGCCCATCGTCGAGGCCGACTCCATTGACATGGAGCGGGTCTACTTTGCCGCCCGCTGGGACAAGGGAACAGCCGACTACATCAACTGCCCCATGGACCGCGAGGAGTTTGACCGCTTTCTCGACGCGCTGCTGGCCGCCGAGCCCGCCGAAACCAAAGAGTGGGAAAAAGCGGACTACTTCGAGGGCTGCCTGCCCATTGAGATTCTGGCTCGCCGCGGCCGCGATACGCTGCGCTTTGGCCCCATGAAGCCCGTTGGCCTGCGCGATCCGCGCACCGGCCGCACGCCCTGGGCCGTGGTGCAACTGCGCAAGGAAAACCTGCGCGCCGACAGCTACAACCTGGTCGGTTTTCAGAACCATCTCAAATTTGGCGAGCAGGCCCGCGTCCTGCGCCTGATTCCGGGCCTGGAAAATGCCCGCTTCCTGCGTTACGGCCAAATCCACCGCAACACTTATATTCAGGCGCCTGTTTTGCTGGACGAAACGCTACGCCTCAAGAAAGAGCCGAGGATTCTTTTCGCGGGGCAATTGTCCGGTGTTGAAGGCTACACGGAATCCATCGCCACCGGTTTGCTGGCGGGCATTTACGCGGCGGCCATCGCGCACGGAGTAGAGCCTGTGCCCGCGCCTCGCGCCAGCGCTCTCGGCTCGCTGGTGCATTACATCGTTCATGCCGACCCCAAGCACTTTCAACCGGCCAACATCACATTCGACCTGCTGGTGCCGCTGGAAGAAGAACTGCGCAAGAAAGTCCGCGACAAGAAGGAGCGGCACCGGCTGGTCTGCGAGCGCTCGCTGGTGATGTTCGATGCGTGGTGGGCAAACGCTGAGCACATAGCTCCGTAAACAATTGATTCGGACGTCAAGTTCCAAGCCGAATTTTTCGGCTGCGGCAATCGCTATCCCGCTGTATCCTTATTCTTCCGTTCTGGAGGACGCTTTGAATGTGGGAAGTCAGGGTAAAACATGACGGATTGAAAGCATACCGCGTCGTTCGTGGGGTCACGCAGCAAGAAGCCGAGTTGAAGGCTAGACTTCAGGTAGAGTCTTGGAACGAGCGGTGGGCTATCAGACTGGCGGCGCAAAAGGCCAAGCAAGAGAAACTTCAAGTATCTTGGGACATCGAAGCAAATAAGAGAACTGCGCGGAATCGAACGGCGGAACTGGAAGGCCAACTGAACGCACTGGAAACGATTCTGACCGCAGGTCTCCAGCAGGATCCTTTTCGATGGTCGAACCTGACAAATACAACCGTGTTTACGCAGCTTCGCCCGAGTCCTTTAGTTGCTCCAATTAAGCCGGTGAAACCAAACCATCCTGCAGAACCAAAGAAATCAGACCTTCCGAAGGAGCCACATCCGGGCGAATATGCCCCTCAATTGTCAGTCCTTGACCATATTTTTAGCAGCCGTCGAATCAGAAAAATGAACCAAGCAGAAACCAAGCTTGAAGAAGCAAGAGCAATATGGCGTGCGAAAGCGAGTCAGCAAGAGCGCGAGTTTGAAGAAGCAAGAGCAAAGTGGATTGCAGAGTGCGCTGCGATAGAGGATTCACATCATAGGCTGGTTGCATCATGTGAGGAGTCACACAGGGCTAATCTCCTCGTGTATGCCGCACGGATTACCGAGTGGGAGCATGCAAAAGAGGAACACAGGGCTAATCAGAAGAACATAAATGCGCAGGTAAAAGCTCTTCGCGAGGAGTATAAGGCCGTAGATACATCGGCAGCGGAGTATTTTTTTGCGGAAGTACTGAATCATTCTACGTATCCCGAAAGCTTCCCCAAAGGAAGCACACTCAGTTTCAATCAGAGCAGCGGTGTGCTTATAGTAGATTTTGAACTGCCGAATCAGTCCGCCTTCCCGGCCATCAAGGAAGTGAAGTACGTCGCGACACGCAAGCAGTTCCATGAAGTGCCAATCTCGGACTCATGGCTGAAGAAGACCTACGATGAAGTCCTATATCAGATCACTCTCCGGACGTTTCACGAACTTTATATCGCTGACGAGTCAGAAGTTCTCAAGAGCATTGTCTTCAATGGTTGGGTCCAGAGCATTGATAAAGCCACAGGCATTGAAACCCACGGATGCATTCTTTCAGTCCAGGCAGAACGTGAAGAGTTTCTACAGATCAACCTGAGCCAAGTCGAGCCAAGGGCTTGCTTCAGAAAACTGAAAGGAGTCGCAAGTAGCAAGCTGACGGAGCTTACACCTATACGCCCAATCCTCACAATCAACAAGGAGGATCACCGGTTTGTCGAGGGCTATGCGGTGGCTGATACCTTGGACGACCGCACGAATCTGGCGGCGATGGACTGGCTGGATTTCGAGAATCTGATCCGCGAGCTATTCGAGGAGGAATTCAGCAAGAACGGCGGCGAGGTCAAGATCACACAGGCCAGCCGAGACGGCGGAGTTGATGCTATTGCATTTGACCCCGATCCGATACGAGGCGGCAAAATCGTCATCCAAGCCAAGCGGTATACGAATGTCGTTGGCGTAGCCGCGGTTCGTGACCTCTATGGCACCGTCCATAATGAAGGCGCAAACAAGGGCATCCTTGTGACCACTGCTACCTATGGTCCCGATGCGTACGAATTCGCAAAAGACAAACCTCTCACCCTATTGAGTGGTGGTGAACTACTCTCGCTGCTCGCCACTCACGGGCACCGGGCGAAAATTGACCTTCAGGAGGCAAAGGCCTTGTACCTGTCCCAGCATAATTAATGCCTGGGAACCGTCTGATGGCGGCGCTGGCCGCCCATGCCCCGCCGGGGTGCTCCACCGCAGTGTGCCATCGGTCGGACCTGATAGAAAACCGGTCGTAGGAACCTTTCCTGCCCCGCCAGTGTCCAAGTAAACAGGGGCTGCCGCCGACAACCGGCGGCTTCGGCACCGTGTACCCTGAAGTCTGGAGTGTTTTCTTGATGCGTTGGATTGCAATTGTGGTTTGTTCGGCGGCGCTGGCCGGGAACTCAACCTTGGCCCAGGCGCAGAATGCGCCGGCAAAGACCCCGGCTCCGCAGGGCGCCACGCACCTGATGCTTCCCCCGGTGCCCAAGGCGCTGCTGCCCGACGCCTTTGCCGGATGGGTTTCAGACGCCGCGCCCAAAAAGGTGACCGACGCCGCGCAAGCCGATCCGGCCAACGCAGCGGCGCTCAAGGAGTACGACTTTACCGACGCCGCGCTGGCCACCTACAAGCGCAGCGGCGAAACGCTCAGTCTGCGCGCGCTGCGCTTTCACGACGCCAGCGGCGCTTATGGCGCGTATTCGTTTTATCGCCAGAGCGGCTGGCCCAAGGAAGAGATCGGCACCGGCGCCACGTCGAACCACAACCGGGTGCTCTTTTGGCTGGGCAACACGGTGGTTGACGCGAACTTTTCGCGCATCGGCGCCATGTCTGGCTCGGAGCTGCGTGAGCTGGCTGCCGAGGTTCCCGTCCCAGACGGCAGCCGCGCGCTGGCGCCGCCCATCCTGAGCAACCTGCCCAAAACCTTGCTGGACGGGCAGACCACGCATTACGCAGTCGGCCCGGTGGGCTACGTGGGAGCTGGCGGCGTGCTGCCGCCGGAGCTGGTGGGCTTCAATCTCGGCGCGGAGGCCGTGACCGCAAACTACTCGCTGCGTTCGGGGCCGGCCACGCTCACCATCATCGACTATCCCACGCCGCAGATGGCCATCGCGCAAGAGACTAAGATTCGCGACTACATCAAGGCCGGCAGCCAGGCCGCGCCGCCCTGGCCCAAGCCGCTGGCAGACTCCGACCATGCGTCACTGGAAGTGCGCCGCAGCGGGCCGCTGGTGGCCCTGGTCAGCGGCGACGCCATCCCGGAAGAGAGCCACAAGCTGCTGGCCACGGTGCACTACGAGACCGACCTGACCCCGATCCCTCAACCCACGATGTCAGAGATAGCCAAGACCGGCCAACTGCTCATGAGCATCGCCGTCTTCGTGCTCATCGGCGCCGGCGCGGCCATCCTGCTGGGGTTTTTCCTGGGCGGCGGCCGGGCCCTCTATCGCATCGCCCGCGGCAAACCGGTCTCCTCGGTTTACGAAGAGGAGTTCATCCGTCTCGACCTGCGGGAAGAATGGGTGGAACCGCCGGCGGGTATTGACAGGCCGCACCTGAAGGGTTAATGGCGTCCCTTTAAACCTGTGGAAAACTAGACAAAAACCCTAAGAAACACCCTGAAATGACGGAGTTGCATAGGGGGAAAAAGGCGAAGATGCGTCGAAAATACGCCCTGTGCCCTCTCTAGGAATTGATTTGTAATATGTTGAATCCAAACGATTTATTTCGTTGTCGATTTCTCCTTGACACTCCCTTCCCCCGCACCTACTATGCAGCCAGAAAGTTCTGATGGTTTTGCCTCCGTTGGAACTATTCTCCCTGAGGAAAGAGCTGCCCTGTTGCCGGGCGGCTCTTTCCGTTTTTGAGGGGGTCACCGCTGAGCTTTTTCCGGTTTTTCAGCCAGATCCGCTGCCGATTCGGTCCACTGCTGCCCGCAGGGGACGCAAAGTTGGTTCTTTGGGTCAGGCTCCTTGGAGTGCATCGAATTCCACCCCTGCGGCAAAAGTTACGCAAAGCAGCTCCCCTTCGACTCCGCTCCTTTTGAACGGGGCCGGTTGAGGTTCGTGGTTTCCCACCCTAGTACATTGACATGTTAATAACGGAACATAAATAATGTCAGAATGAAGCAGACCGAGTTGCATTTGTAACAGCGGATCGAGTCGTGCTGGATGGGTTTCGCAAAAAAGGAGTGCATCCGGCAAGAGAAGTCAATCGCGCGCACCTTTCCGGCAGATCTTCGTGCATGTGCTGGGCGAGCAAGCGGCAGCATTGCTGCTGGAGCGCGTTGAGTTCCATTACACCCCCAAACACGCCAGTTGGTTGAACATGGCCGAGATCGAAATCGGGATCATGGATCGGCAATGCACCGGACAACGAATCGGAACCGCGGGGCTGCTGGAGGCGGAAGTCGGACGCTGGCAACAACAGTGCAACGCCGCGGGACGAGGAATCGAATGGAAATTCACGCGCCAGGACGCAGATCGCAAACTCTGTCGTCATTATGTTCCGTAATTATGTTGTCTTAATACTAGGGCCTGCGATCGTTGTTTCCGGTCGAGCAATCAACCTGTCAGGATTCGCTGGCCCTTTGCGCGAGCGATTGATTCGGCAAGAATCGCTTGCGCGATGCGGAATAGATGGCCCTGGCCGGAACGGACACAATCTCCCGCTCAGGGTAGCGAAGCGCCGTCAATCGCCCGCCATAGACGCAGCCGGTATCTATATCCACTGTATTGTTCAGCCACTTGGACTCGGCGACCGGCGTATGTCCATACACCACCAGCGCTTTACCGCGGTAATCTGCGGCCCAGTTATACCGCACCGGCAACCCAAACTCATCCGTCTTGCCGGTGGTCTGTCCGCTGAGAGCGAACTTGCGCGCCTTGGCTGAGCCGCTGCCATGTAATCGCTCCTTGAGCCCCGCGTGCGCAATCACCAGGTTTCCGTCATCCAGGACGTAGTGACTCGCAAACCTCTCAAGGAACTCAGCCGCCTGCGCGCGAAACTGCTCCGGCTCCGCCTCAAGCTGCTCCAGAGAGCGCACCACTCCTTGCGGCCCCTTCAAATCCACGCCCTGCAAGACCCTGGCCAGTTTCACATCCTGATTGCCGGGAGCGCAGAGCGCCTGGCCGGCCTGCTCCATGCTCATCACCAGACGCAAGACGCCGGGAGTCGCAGGCCCGCGATTCACCAGGTCGCCGACGAAGGCCAGCTTTCTTCCCTCGGGCGGAGTCACCGCGAAATCGCCCGCTTGCCGCTCCACCCGATAGCCGAGCGCCGCCATCAACTCAAGCAGTTCGTCCAGACACCCATGCACGTCGCCAACGATGTCAAAGGGCCCATGCTCACCGATGACGGACAACTCTTCAGGCCGTGGAAGAACTTTTTTACGCAAGCGAAGCCTCTGTCGTGAAAGGGCACGGCCCAGGCCGCACCCTCACTATGGAACGAGTTTTTTCGTGGCCCGTCAAGCCGTGTTGTAGCCAACTTCAGCATTCAAGACCAGTGCAGCCCATCGCCGATCAACTCTCTGCATCAGAGGGTTGACCGGATTTGGCTGCTACCGCTTTTTCGCCTGCGCGGCTTTTACGGCCTTCTTGGCGTGGGGCGCCTTCAGCGCCTTCAGCACGGCGAGATTCTTCTCGATCAGGGCACAGCGCTGCTCGACGCAGGCATGGCTGCGCAAGGGATCGGCGGGCGTGTTCTTCACGTAGTCCAGCAGCTTGCTTACGGTGGTGGTGGCGACGTGGAGCCGCGTGTCGGAGGAGGCGAAGTAGATGAACACGTCACCATTCTTGCGCTCGATCCAGCCGTTGCTGAAGACCACGTTGGAGACATCGCCGACGCGCTCACCGCCCATGGGGGCGATGAAGTAGCCGGCCGGCTTGTGGGTGATTACCCAGGGACGTTCGAGTTCCGAGAGCCTCAGGTAGAGCACATAGCGCAGGCCGGCGGCGGTGTTGCGTACGCCATGGGCCAGGTGCAGCCAGCCTTCAGGCGTTTTGATGGGCGCTGGGCCAAGGCCGTTCTTGACCTCCTGGATGGTGTGGTATTCACGGTTGTCGATGACGATTTCCTCATCGATCACGGCATTTTCGATGCTGGAGGAGAGTCCCCAGCCGATGCCGCCGCCCTTGCCCGCCTGGATGAACTCATCCTGCGGGCGGGTGTAGAAGGCGTATTTGCCATCGACGAACTCGGGATGCAGCACCACATTGCGCTGCTGCGGGGATTTGGACTTGAGGTCCGGCAGCCGCTCCCACGCCTTCAGATCCTTGGTACGGGCGATGCCGCATTGCGCAACCGCCGAGGAGGTATCCCACTCCGGCGTCTTGGGGTCTTTGCGCTCAGTGCAAAAGAGGCCGTAGATCCAGCCGTCCTCGTGCCTGACCAGGCGCATGTCGTAGACGTTGGTGTCGGGGTCGGCGGTTTCGGGCATCAGGATGGGGTAGTCCCAGAAACGGAAGTTGTCGATGCCGTTGGGGCTTTCGGCGATGGCGAAGAATGACTTGCGGTCCGCTCCCTCGACGCGCACGGCCACCAGGAACTTGCCCTCGTGCAGCAGCGCGCCAGCGTTGAAGGCGGCGTTGACGCCAATGCGCTCCATCAGGAAGGGATTGGTCTTCCGGTCGAGATCGTAGCGCCAGACGATGGGCGCGTGCGCGGCGGTGAGGACCGGGAACTCGTAGCGGTCAAAGATGCCATTGCCGCCGGCCGACTTGCGGTTGCCGCGGACGAGCAGCCGTTCCTGCTGCTTGATCAAGTCCTGAACGCTCTTCTTAAATTGTGCCTGATCCATTCTCTTCTCTCCGGTGCTTCTTATTGCCGGGCTTCGGCGGGTTTGCTGGCGGCAAGCCGTTCCATCACTTCAAAACAAACGCGGCTGTTGTGGTAGGGGCACTTCCAGGGATCCACTTTGTACTGCTCGGTGCTGGGTACGCCAGACTTGGATACCCGCCAGAACCATTCGCCATGCTCATGATCGACGATGTATTTCTCGATAAACTCCCAGCTATGTTCGGCGGCATCGAGGAAGTGCTGCCGGCCTGAAAGCCGGTGAGCGTTGAGAAAGCCGACGACAGCCTCGGCCTGCGGCCACCAGTGCTTGTCGGTATCGATGATACCCGCTGGATCGGTCTCGTAGAGCAGTCCGCCATCGCTGTCGAGGCCCTGTTCGTAGACGGCCTGCGCCATCTTGACCGCGATCTGGCGCACGCGCTCCAGAACTTCTGAGTCGCCCAGAATCTCCGCAGCTTCGCAGAGCAGCCAGCTTCCCTCGATGTCGTGGCCAAAGGAGATTTTCTCGGATCGCGGGCGCCACTCTTCATCGAAAAACAGGATGAAGTGGTAATTCGTGGGATGGACGATGTGGCCGAGGAAAATTTCGATCAGTTCCCTCAGCCGCAGGCGGACCTTGGGGTCTTCGTGGAAGCGCAGCAGGGTGGCGTAGGCCTCCAAGAGATGAAGGTGTGTATTCATGGACTTCTTTTCGTCCATGTCCACATCGCTCAGCCGCTGATCGGCGGCCAGGGTCCAGTCGCGCTCATAGGTTTCAAAGTAGCCGCCGCGCTCGGCATCGTGGCCAACCGACTCGATTTGTTCCACCATGCGCAGGGCCTTGGCCAGCGCTTCTGCGTCGCCGCTGACGTGGGCGTACTCGGCCAGCGCATAGACGGTGAACGCCTGTCCATAAATGCGCTTCTTGGTGTCGGTGGGACGGCCCTCGTAGTCGAGCATCGAGTAGACGCCGCCAAACTCACGGTCCCAGAAGAAGCGGTCGAGGTATTCATAGGCGCGGCGAGCGGTGGCCAGATAGACCGGGTCGCGGTAAACACTGTAGGCCTTGGAGAAAGTCCACAGGATACGCGCGTTCAGGATGAGTCCCTTATCGGCGTGCGGATCGATGGTCAGGTCGTTCGAGACTTGGCCGCGAAAGCCGCCGTACTCTTCGTCGATGGTGTATTTGAGCCAGAAGGGAAGGATGTCGGAGAGCAGTTCCGATTCCACTTTTTTTCTTAAGTCGTACACGGGAGACGCTCTCTTTCTTCGCTTGCCTTATCGGCTGAGTGACACCTGAACCATGCACATAACCATTTGGCGACCCCTGGGGATCCTGGTTTAAAACAGTAGGGACGCGGAGTTGCGAGCTTCGCGAACCGATTCCCAGGAGTCACCCAAATGGTGAGTAATGA